>OCZT010000404.1_pt1 | contig 43061 bp, 35 predicted proteins | sample 1539031 | NCBI WGS metagenome assembly OCZT01 (sample SAMEA3539308, study PRJEB22396) | soil metagenome | biome: tundra; feature: field; material: soil | place: USA | collected 2010-05 | depth 0.15 m
CGAGATATTGGCGTGACTGGAGTTCAGACGTGTGCTCTTCCGATCTACTTCTTGCTGTCGCGGAATATGTGACAAAAGTCCATGCGATATGCATGCGTTGCGGGAATCTTGCGCAATATTCTTTCAGGAAATCAGCAGAGGAACAGGTTGTTCTTCTGGGTGAAAAAAACATCTATGAACCCCTCTGCAGGAATTGTTATAATGAAGCTTTAAATAAATGACCATTGAAACTCACCTCATCTGATATCGCGAGAATTGTAAAAGGTAAACTGAGGGGCCCGGCTGACCTTCCGATTAATGAAATTGTGACAGATACACGTCAGCTGATTATAGGCGAAGGTCTGCTTTTTTTTGGGCTGAAAGGGAAAAATCACGATGGTCATAATTTTATTGACAGCCTTTACCGGAATGGCATCAGAAGTTTTGTTGTTGAAAGGCTTCCTGAAGAAATTGAAAGATACCATGACGCGGCCTTCATACTGACTTCTAATACGATTGACGCATTGCAATTGCTGGCTTCCTTTATAAGAAAATCTTTTAATTCACCTGTAATAGCGGTCACCGGCAGTGCAGGAAAAACTGTTGTAAAGGAATGGCTGGCTGATATACTCGGTCTTACAACTTCCGTGATCAGAAGCCCCAAAAGCTATAATTCACAGATTGGAGTTCCACTTTCAGTCCTGAAGCTTGAAAACAAGTACAAGCTCGGTATATTTGAAGCAGGAATTTCTTTTCCTGGCGAAATGACCAGACTTCAAAAGATCATTGATCCTGATATTGGGGTAATTACAAATATCGGTGACGCTCATAGTGAGAATTTTCATGATATCAGGATTAAGGCAGAGGAGAAGCTTAAATTGTTTGTGAATTCTTCTCTGATAATATATTGCAGCGATTATGAAATTATTCAGCAGGCAATAGTAGGTAACAAGGCGTTGAAATCTAAAAAACTTGTGGACTGGTCGTGTATGCATGCAGGGGCTAAGATATTTGTTAAAAAATCTTCTTTGCCACAGGGTCATACAGGTATCAGCATGAGATTCAATGGAACAACTAACAATTTTGAGATTCCCTTCTCTGATCGGGCTTCCGTTGAGAATGCGATAACAGTTGCTTCAGTTTGCCTTGCAGTGGAAACACCCTCTGAAATTATTTCCAGGGGAATTGCCGGACTTGTATCCGTAGCAATGAGGATGGAGATGAAAAAAGGTATCAATAACTGCCAGCTTATCGAGGATTATTATAATTCTGATCCCGGGTCACTTGGAATGGCTGTTGAATACCTTAAATCGCAGTATGGAAGAAAAGCCGCATTAATACTTTCTGATTTTGTCCAAAGTGGCAGGGATGAAATTGATTTATACAGTGAAGTTGCAGGACTGATTAAGAAAACAGGGATTAAAAAGTTTATAGGAATTGGTAATGCGCTTGTAAGAAACAGATCTTTGTTTGATGATAATGCCAGGTTTTTCTACTCTACTGATGAATTTATAAATAGTTTGACCAATTCGGACTTCAGAGATGAAATAATACTTCTTAAAGGAGCAAGGATATATGAATTTGAAAAAATTGGAAAACTGCTTGAACAGCAGATTCATCAGACTGTCCTTGAGGTAAACCTCGATGCCATTTCTCATAACCTGAATGAATTCCGCAGACATCTTGATCCGGGCACACGAATAATGGCAATGGTCAAAGCATTTGCCTATGGCGCAGGACCTGCTGAAATATCAGCTTTGCTTGAGTATCACAGGGTAAGTTATCTCGCGGTGGCCTATGTTGATGAAGGAGTGGAGCTGAGAAACTCCGGAGTGACACTTCCTGTAATGGTAATGAATCCCGATCCTTCCGCAGCAGAACTAATTATAAAATATTCTCTTGAACCTGAAATTTTCAGTCTTCAATCACTTGAACATTTTATTGGAGTAGCCTCCAGGCACGGACTGTTGAGTTATCCGGTTCACATCAAAATTGATACCGGAATGCACAGACTGGGTTTCATGCCTGAAGATGTTGAAGACCTGGCTAAAATCATTAAGGAACAGGAGTGCATAAGAGTCGTTTCGGTTTTTTCGCACCTGGCAGGAAGTGAAAATCCTGATCTCGATCATTTCAGTCATCATCAGGTTGAAGTATTTTTAAAAGCAGCTGATCATATACATGACACAATCGGATACTCTTTTCTGCGTCATATACTTAATTCGTCAGGTATTGTGCGCTTCCCTCAATATCAGTTTGAAATGGTTCGACCAGGTATAGGGATGTATGGTGTCGGCCATTTCGAAGGGTTGGATATTAAAACTGCCGGGCGCTTTAAAACCAGAATTTCGCAGATAAAGAAGATAAGAGCCGGCGAACCTGTAGGTTATGAATGTGCTGATGTGTCTGATAATGACAGAACTATTGCAATTCTTCCTGCAGGTTATGCTGATGGTTTGAACCGAAAACTTGGAAACAGGATTGGGAACCTGTTTATTAAAGGTTCAAGGGTTCCGATCATAGGTAATGTTTGCATGGATATGTGTATGGCGGATATTACCGGATTGAATGCCGAAACAGGAGATGAGGCTGAAATATTTGGCGAGAAAATTTCAATAAATGAGATTGCAGCTAAATGTCAGACAATTCCTTATGAGATACTTACTTCGATTCCTAGAAGAGTGAAAAGAGTCTTCTTCAGGGAGTAAGATTTCGTATTTGAGTTCGGGAGGCGTCAGCCCATTTCACTTATATATTCAAGCCGGCTGCTGTCAAGGATGCTTATCCTTCTTCCCTTAATCTCAATTATTCCTTCAGTTGACAAGTTTGACAGCGTTCGGATAGCATTTGAAGTTGTCATGTTTGAAAGATTGGCGAGATCTTCGCGCGACATTGATACCCTTATTGATTTCCCATCTGCTTCAAACCCATAAGTATCGCGCAGTATCAGAAGCGATTCAGCGATTCGTCCCCTTACATGTTTCTGGGTAAGTGAAACTGTTCTGTTGTTTGCTGTCCATAATTCATCGGCAATGACCTTAAGAAATTTTATCGACAGGTCTGGATTTTTCTTCAGGATCTTCAAAAAGGAATTCTTCTCAAACACACAAATTGCAGAATCTTCGAGTGCAATGGCGGATACTGACCATGGAATATCAGAAAATAAGGTATTATAGCCAATAAATCCCTGCTGACGCACCATCTTAAGTATCTGACTTCTTCCTCCAACACCTTCTTTATAAACTTTTGCTTTTCCAGAAGCAAGGCATATCAACCCGCACGGCTTTTCTCCCTGTTTAAATAAAAGCTGGCCCTTTTTGAGAATAGTTAATGTATGCTGGCGGATAAGCGTTTCTTTGTCTTTCTGATTTAGTCCTTTAAAAACAGAAGAAGAGCCTTCAAGACATACCTCGATATACGGATTAAGATAGTCCATGATTGGATCATGTTTAATAGCATATCAAAAGTAGTAAAAAGAAATTGATGAAATCTAAATTAACATTTTTTAACAAATTCAATTACAGACAGTTGTAAGAAAACCATTAGTAGTTTTTTGCAGATTGTCATAATTAGTACCTTGCCACAAGTGGCATTCTTCTGCCAACTCCGAAGGCTTTTGATGAGATTCTCAGCACCGGCGGAGCCTGGTATCGTTTGTACTCATTGAAATCAATCATCCTGATAACTTTTAAAACGGTGCCGCTGTCCGCTCCTTCTTTTATAATGCGACCGGCAGGCTTCTGAAGTTCTATATACTGGTACAAAATTGAATCAAGAATTTTATAATCCGGAAGTGAATCAGTATCAAACTGATCGGGTCTCAGCTCGGCAGATGGTAATTTTCTGATTATGTTTTCAGGAATGATTTTTCTTTCCCTGTTTATATATTCAGCAAGCCTGTAAACATCAGTTTTATAAACATCCCCGATTACGGATAAGCCTCCCGCCATATCTCCATAGAGAGTACCATATCCGACTGCCGCTTCGCTTTTATTAGATGTGTTCAATACAATGCATCCGAATTTATTCGATACAGCCATCAGTAGAATGGCCCTGATTCGAGCCTGAATATTCTCCTCGGTAACATCGGTATTCATCCCCCTGAAAACAGGTTCAAGATCTTCCTCGAAAGCTATAAATGGTTTTTCAATATTTACAATATCATACTGAACATTCAGAATCCGGGCAAGCGTAAGAGCATCTCTCATGGAATGATCTGATGAGTATCGCGATGGCATAAGCAGCACTCTTACATTTTCGTTTCCCAGGGCTTCAACTGCAAGACAAAGGCAAATGGCCGAATCTATTCCTCCAGAAAGTCCTATAATGCTGCTTTTTAAACCGGTTTTTATGAAATAATCATGTAACCCTGTAATCAAAGCTTTGTGTATCAGAGCAATGGGATCTATTTTTATACTTTTCCCGCCGATTAATTCAGATTTAATGCTTTCAAATGAGTAAGTTTCTACTGCTTCCTCGAAAAAGGGCAGTTGATTATATATTTTCCCCTTTTCATTGATAATGATTGAAGAGCCATCAAATATAAGTTCGGTATTTGCTCCTGTCTGGTTAACTGATATAACAGGTATTTTATATTTTATAGCTTTAGATATAAATATGTTTTCCTTAGCTTCAATTTTGGAATAGGAGAATGGCGAAGCGGCAATATTGATTAATATATCAGGCTTCTGCTTAACAAGCTCTTCCATTGGCGAGACAGTATAAAGCCTGGTCTTTTCGAATTCGTTGTCGAAAGGCTGCTCGTCCCAGAGATCCTCGCAGATTGTTATGGCAAGCCTTAACCCTTTAAATGAAAAAACAGAGAACTCTTTCTCCGGTTCAAAATACCTGTACTCATCGAAAATGTCATAAGTAGGCAGAAGCGCTTTATTGACGGAGAAAATAATTTTCCCCTCAGACAACAAAAGAGCCGAATTATGGAGTTTTTTGCCTTCTGGCTTTCTGTTAATTGTTGGAGAGCCTACTATTGCTGCAATTCCGGTACATTCCCTGGCTATCTCCATTACTGTCAGGTTGCATTTTTCAATAAAATCAATCCGGTCCAGCAGGTCAAGCGGGGGGTATCCAGGTATACATAGTTCTGAAAAGATGATAAGATCCGATCCGACTGCTTTTGCCTTTTTGATTGCGTTGCAGATCGATTCCTTATTCCCGGGAAAATTTCCTATATGATAATTCAGTTGTGCAACTGTAAATTTCATCAGTGACTTGTTAAAAGTTAACACCAAACCTGAAGCTCAGGATCTTATTTGACACTTTAGCTGGAGGCTGACTCCCATTGTCTTTGGTTATGCCAAGAAAATTATTGTCAAAGTTCAGGCCAAAGACCAATGCCGTGGATCCGCCCATGGAATATTCAATACCTGCAGTAACATGATAGGAAAGATTAAAAAGTCTCAATTCATTTGATGCGTTTTCGTCTGTGATATTCTGAGAAGGAATATCAGCTTTTCTGCTTACCACAATTTTGGGATCCAGTCCTAAATCAGTGAAGTAGGTAACATAGCCAATCTGGTTTGTCTCGAGCTTAAGACCTATAGGAACCACGAGATATTGAATTTTATATGTTATAGGTTTTCCAGGCAGTAATGTTACTTTGGATTTTGAAAATTGAAGGACTGTCGTATCGCTGCTGACAAGTCTGCCTCCCGCTCTCATCAGACTTATCCCGGTCGAAAAAGAGTAGTTTGGTGTGAAATACTTATTATATGTAAGTCCAAAACTGAAACCTGCCCTTGAACCATTATTCTGGACCTGGCTGTTATCGGTCGAGAACCAGCTTATAAGAGGATCAGCATGAATTCCAAGACTTATTCTTTGCTGGGCATTTGAAACAAGTGAAAAAAAAATTAATATAAGGATGAGAGTATTTTTTTTAACTCCTGATTTAAAAATTTGAAAATATCTTATTAGAATCATGAAGTTCATATTTTGCCTGGTTTTAATAATTCTTATCTGCCACCAGGGAACGAAACCACAAAGAATCACCAAGTTAAAAATTCATATCCCGAGGCTCCTGTTGAAACTATGTACCACTATGTCCTTGTGACTATAAAAAAGATCATTATTGTTCCGATTTCAATTCTTTTGTAAAAGTAGCAAATAATAAGAGAAGTTATTATATCGTTTAGTTTAGTAGTCTTGTAATGCGAAAAGTACGTATTTTAGAATGCTAAAAAAGAATGATATGAGAAGCCGTTTTATTCCTGTTGTTTTTCTGGTTCTGGTTGCCGTGGCGGCAACCTCCTGCAAAAAAAATCATTATAAAGTCAACACATCATCAATTAAAGTCAAAATTGAGATAAAGAGACTTGAGAAAGATCTGTTCACCTTGAATCCTGATGAAGTAATACCGATGGTTCCCACACTCAAAAAGAAATATGGCGGTTTTCTTCAGCTATTCAGTTCCGTGATAAATACGGGTGATATTAATGAATCATCGTTTGGTGATATGCTTCTCAGGTTTTGTTCCGACAAACAGAATAATGAAGTTTACGGCCTTACTATGAAAAAATATCCCGACGTTGCGCCAATCGAAAAAGGGCTTCAGGAAGCTTTCAGACATTATCTTTATTATTTACCCGGAAAAAATATCCCGGCTGTTTTCACTTGTATCACAGGTTTTAATAACAGCATCATTGCAGGAGATTCTTTACTTGGCGTGAGCCTTGACAGGTACCTAGGTGCCGATTGCGAATATTATCCGAGGCTGAGCATTTACAAATATCTTGCTGCGAAGATGACTCCAGAGAATATTGTTCCTGATTGTATGTACGGATGGGCTGCCTCTGACTGGGCCTTTACATCGCTTAATTACTCTGCTGACAATGTGCTGTCAGAAATTATACACTATGGTAAACTTAAATACTTTGAAAAGTGCATGCTGCCGGAAACACCTGATGAAATTATCTTTGGTTTCACAGCTGGTCAGATGAAATTCTGCATGAATAATGAAAGCCAGATGTGGCAATATCTGGTTGAAAATAATCTTCTTTTCAGCAGCGATCAGCTTAATATACGCAAACTCACCGGAGAAGCTCCTTTCACAGGTTATTTTACAAAGGAATCACCGGGGCAGGCAGCCATATGGCTGGGTTTCAGGATTATAGAATCGTATATGATGAAAAATTCAGGTATAAGAATGGAGGATATGATTAAAAATACTGATGTTCAGGGGATCCTTGAAAAAGCAAAATATAACCCTCAATGAAAATAAAAAGGGACATACCGAAGTATGCCCCTTTTCTAGTTAGTAAAATGCGATACTATGCCGGATGAATAGCCTCAACAGGGCAGACATCAGCACAAGCACCACAGTCAGTGCAGACATCCGGATCAATTTTATAAATGTCGCCTTCTGATATTGCTTCAACGGGACACTCATCGATACATGTTCCGCAAGCAGTACAATCATCATTAATTTTGTAAGCCATTTCAATTATTTTTTTGATTAACTAAAAACATTTGAGCACAAAATTACCTTATTTTTTTTAATTCAAAAAGAAACATGAAAAATATATGGCTATATATGCTAAATGCGATTTCTATTTCAGATACTTAAAACCATTCACGAGATATCCGGTCAGTTCAGGGTGTGCCTTTGTGATATGGATATCTCTTTGATTTCAGACATTGCGGATCAATCAAGAGAGGCTATTAAAAATCGAGGCTCAACGACAAGTAGAAAATTCTGGGAAGGACATACCCGTTTTCGATACCCCAGGCCCAGTCGGTTCTTACAAAATATCCAAGAATCTGAGCTCTCAGACCTGCGCCAAAACCTTCCACTATCGGGTCCCTGTTTGAATCAAGAGTAACTGTTACAGGGCCACTGCTGACAGTTTGAGTATCATAGCCGTTGTTTCCCGACCACGGGGATTTTCCCGACCAGGCGGTGCCAACATCGCCGAAGCCGATTATCTGAATGCTATTCAGGAAGTTTGACTTGAGAGGATGACCTGCAAAGTATCTTATAACCGGCCATCTTATTTCACTGTTTATGAGAGCGAAGCTATTTCCGTTTCTTACATTCTGTGAGAATCCCCTCATATTTGTTGCAAGGGCCTGAAAACCATAATTTACATTCGGAGTTACCGGTATTGTATTATCGAACATAGGTACCTTATTAAACAGATATCCCATCCAGTTATCTACGCCTCCCAGGTAATAAATGAGTTTTGTCGGGCCAAATGATGTACTGGCTGCAAACCGGTTTGCCCAGATCAGGTCTCTGTGTATACGGATATATTTTCTGAAATCAATTCCCAGAACAACCATATCTGATTTTTTACTTGTAATCTCCCGGTAATATTCACCGAAAATCTTAAACCTGGTACCCAGGTAAATATTGATGGTTCTCTGGCGAGTATTGTCAAAAATAATCTCTCCTTTAAGGCTTGCCCATTGCTGTGTTATATTCGGGGAATTAAGAGTAGCCATATCGGTTGCCAGAATAACATGCCTGTCGTACCTGTATGAAAGCGTTCCTTTCAGAGCCAAAACGGGTGTAATAGGCTTGGCCATTGAAAAATGAACATCCTGTGAATAAATTTTGAAATCAGTCGAATCCGAGCTTGAGTAGGTTTCCCTGTGATATATTAACTGCTTATCGAATGTTCCTTTAAGGTTCTCAATACTGAGTAAGTACTCATTGCTGTCGAAATTTCCGGCAAACCGGAACCCTCCGGTGATCCTGTAATCTTCAAACAGATCAACTGTTCCGATCTGTGTCAGAAGATTAACTCCCGGATTAAAATACGGCGCTCCGCCGCTATACACCTGGTATGAATTATTAAGAAAACTAAAATCGATCTGGGTGGCAATATAATTATTATAAAAGGAAGGCTCATAAATCCTTATCAGAGGAAGATTGATATGGCCGGTATCAAGGTCGATATTCATATATTTTTTCCGCCACAGCTGATTGTAGTAGTTTTGTTTCTCCTTTTCAAATATATAGTGATTTATGTCAATAGGTTCGTTCTTGATATAGTATTCATAAAGAGGTTTGGTAAGAGTATCCCTTCTTTTTTTATCTTCCGAAACGAGCCACTGCCTCAACTGTTCTATGCTGTCAGCTCTATGAAAATATTGATTTTTTTCATTCCGAAGCCGGGTGTTTACCATATCACCCGGAAGTATTGGATTTGACTCGCTCTGCAAACCTTTTCTCAGAATATATTGCCTGTTGGTGAACAGAACTTCAGAGAAAGGATCGCTACCGTTCATTGCTGAGAAGTTCCGGATGTTCCTGTCATAATTTGTAAAAGGCTGGGAATTAATATAATATCTGTAGTGGGCAACTGTATCAATAAAACTGATGGAACTGTCAAATTTTGCAGTGTACATGTTAAATATCCCGTTCTGGTTTCCTAAATATGCAAATTTATTCTTCGAGATCGCTGATGCCTGTAGCCTGTCAGTGTATTTTCCCTCAGAGAGTCTTACCAGGACATTATTTCTTTTTGCCAGATCGTAAGTGAAAAGGTCGAACGTCTGAGACACTTTTTCAAACGGATCTGCAGTGTTAGTGAGAGTATCAGATAATCTGTTTGATGAGAAGATTATCTGGTCAGGTGGATCTTTCAGGAATGAAGGATTAAGATCATCTGCTATATCCCTGGTGATCTGCTCGTTAGTCCCTGAAGCGATAGTATGAATATATATATCAGTTATACCATCTTTTACTGCTGAAAGGACAAGACGTGAACCTTCCGGAGAATATGAAAAATCAAGGACCTTGTCAAAATAAAGCATAACTCTTTTTGTAGTTGTTTTTTCATCGGTCCTGTAGAAATACATCCTAAGGTCAGATTTTTCATCATTTATAAATGTCAGAATTTTCCCGCTGGGATGCCAGGCAATTACAGGGTATGTGTTATCAACGATCTGTTCGAATTTCGGCTCTTTCCTGAAAATGATTTTTCGTTTTCCTGTTGCCTGATTGAAGAGCCATATCCGTTTCCTTCCCCAGTCATTGGTTACATACGCTATATATTCACCTCCCGGACTGACTTTTACCTGCTGGTAGATCTGTTCTTTTTTCGACTTTCTTACAGTATTTGCATCATCGGCAGGAAGATTCTTATCACCTGAAAACTCATCAGCGTAGAAATTTTTCCACTCTTTCAGCAAATTTTTGAGATTCTGGCCTGTTACATAAGTCAGGCCATCATCAACATTTTTATAAATTTTTGTAAGGTATATTATGTTGGGAATCAGTGCATCTCCATATTTTTTACCAATAAATCTCCAGAATGATTCACCTGCGGCCACGGCATCATCATATTCCAGATGGTTAATTTTTTTGTACTTACCCGATTTGAATCCGTCTTTTACCCTGTTTTCCGCTTCATAATCCCAGTTGCCGCCTACATAACCAACAAGTCCTTTCATGTACCAGTCGGGCAAGTTGATAACAGAGGAGCTTGCTATTCTGTCTTTTACATCGGCATTATAGAGCATTTCATTGATTATCACTTCGGTAATGGAAGCTGCAATCTGGCGTTCAAATGATTTATGATCACCTTCATAATACAGCATAACTTTATTCTTAATGATCCTGTTGAAGCCGCCAGTATTATAAGTACTCTCATCAAAAGTGACCAGTCCGATATTAGATTGTTTATACTCGGAATTTCTGTTATAGATGATGAATATGATCCTTTTCTCCAGTGTATAATCGAAAAAATCCTCAATTTCAGCGAGCTTCTTGGTGGCATATGAAGCTGTGAACTGTGCCAGATCCCGTCCATATTCATTAAAGTAGCAATCAAAATTGTCGAACCTGTAGAATTGCCAGTAGAAATCGAGGTACTGAACTCTGTTTTTACCGAAAGACATTTGCAGACCATTGTAAAACTGGCCGTGTGCGTTTGAATAAAAAGCACACACTATGAAAATAAGAGTCAGTCTTTTGATAAGTTTTTTTTCCAAGGCTCCCATGAAGTATCAGGATTTCAAATTAGCAAATATTGTTCCAAAAAATCCTGGCTAGACAGCAAAACTAATGATAATCTGTTTTAAACTATCTAAAAATCCCAAACTTTATTATTTTTACTCAGCCATAAATGTTTAAATTCATCGGTTTGATTTTTGCAACTTGCTCTGCAACCAAACCGCTCCATGAATTGTCTTATGAGAGAATTTGATTTTTCATTTTGTATATTTGTAAAAATAATAGTTCTAATTCTTCAATTAATAAAATAACAAATTGATATGAAACGATTATTCTTTATTTTTTCTTTACTGATTCTAGGGATGTCGGTAAAATCGCAGCCAGGAACGACAAAAATGCAACTTTCAGCAACTGAACACGATTTTGGAACATTTAAAGAAGAAGCAGGAAGACAGACTTTCGATTTTATTGTTACGAATACAGGCACTGAACCCCTGGTAATTCAAAATGTTGTTGCATCTTGTGGTTGTACAACACCAGAATGGACCAAGGAACCTATTCCAGTTGGAGCAAAAGGGAAAATTACTGCAATTTATGATCCAAAAGACAGGCCAGGCCCTTTTAATAAGAATCTTTCAGTCTATTCCAATACAAAACCTGTTCCGCTGCAGCTTGTAATTAAAGGTGAAGTAATTCCTCACGAAAAATCTGTGGAAGAGTTATTTACGTTTGCTGTGGGAGGGGTAAGGTTTGAAAGCAACCACCTGGCATTCACAAATATTAAGAAAACAGAAAAGAAGATGCGGGTTATGCAAATGATCAATACATTAGCAGAACCAGTAAAGGTTGAATTTGATGCAGTACCGGCACATCTTACTTTAAAATCGAATCCTGAAACTCTTAAGCCAGGGCAAAAAGGGATGGTTGAAGGCACCTACGATGCAACAAAAAACGGAGGATGGGGAAATGTAAGCGATATGGTAAAGATAAAGCTTAACGGAGTCCCACAGGAAAATTTATTTTATTATGTATCGGCAAATCTTGTTGAAGACTTTTCTTCATTATCAAAAGAAGAGCTTGAAAATGCTCCGGTATTCAAGGTTGAATCAACAACTGTGGATCTGGGTAAAATAAAGGGCTCAACACAAAACGATGTTGAATTCAAATTTAAAAATGATGGCAAAAGTGATTTGATGATCAGGTTTTTGAAATCTTCATGCGGCTGTACAGCAGTGCAGCAGGGAAATCAGGGCGTTGGCGTTAAGCCGGGAGAAACAAGTTCTATCAAAGCAGTGTTTAACTCAGGGAGTTATTCAGGAAAAGTGACAAAGGCCATATACGTTTATACAAATGATCCTAAAAATTCAGAAGTTGTGCTTATGCTTACAGCCGATGTTGAACAACCAGCTGCTGTAAAATAATTAATGGATAAGAAAAGAGATTTTAAAAGCTCATTAAAGGTACAGGAAGGGATTCCTCAGCCGCCAAGTATCAATCCTGATGTTCTTACAAAATCAGGAAGAAAGAAGCGTAAGAAATATTCAGCAGATGAATTTGTTTCCGGTATACTTTCCGGAAACAGAATCATCCTAAGTCAGGCTATAACTCTCGTTGAAAGTTCCCTGCATGAACACCATGAAACAGCACAGGTTATAATCGAGAAATGCCTGCCGTTCAGTTCCAGATCCATAAGAATAGGAATCACTGGTGTTCCTGGTGCAGGGAAGAGCACATTCATTGAAACTCTTGGCTTGCATATCCTGAGTGAGAAGCGAAAAGTCGCTGTGCTAACAATTGATCCAAGCAGCGAACGTTCCAAAGGAAGCATTCTCGGGGACAAAACGCGGATGGAACAGCTCAGTATCCGTCCCGAAGCTTTTATACGGCCCTCTCCGTCTACCGGAACACTCGGTGGTGTCGCACGGAAAACGCGGGAAACCATAATACTTTGCGAGGCGGCAGGATTCGATACAATTCTTGTTGAGACCGTCGGAGTGGGGCAATCTGAAACTTCCGTACATTCGATGGTTGATTTTTTCCTTCTTCTTATGCTTGCCGGTGCAGGAGATGAACTCCAGGGAATAAAGCGGGGAATAATGGAGATGGCCGATCTTATTGCCATAACAAAAGCTGACGGAGCTAACAAAAAATTTGCTGAGAATGCCCGTGTATCATTTCAGAATGCTCTTCACCTCTTCCCAAAAAAATCATCTGGATGGATGCCACAGGTTCAAACCTGTTCGGCATTGACAAATACAGGTATTAAGGAACTTTGGGATATGATAATGGACTATTTCATATTTACAAAGAATTCAGGATATTTTGATACATTCAGAAAGGAACAGGCAGTTATACGGATGCATAATACAATTATAGAATACCTGAATAATTCATTCTATAGCAATAAGGAGGTAAAATTGATGGTTCCGGTCATTGAAAGACAGTTGCAGCAAGGAACCATAACCTCATATAAGGCAGCTGTTAAATTGCTTGATAAATATTTCGAATGACATACTGAATAATAATTCATACATTTACCGGCTCAAAAAATATTAATCAACTACAAATTCAAAACCAGGGTATATGAAAAAAGTTATTTATCTGTTTGTTATAGGTGCTGTACTGTATTCATGTTCTTCAAAACCTCATTATACAATCAAGGGGAAGATTTCCGGATCTGACAGCATTACTTTTTATCTTCAGAAAAGAGAAGCCGGTAAGACAGTTTCAATTGATTCCGCCGTTTCAACAAAAGGTAAATTTACCATGAAAGGCGGAGCGGTTGATTATCCACAGATGATTCAGCTTGTTGCAGGGAATACAAAGAAGAGGACATCATTTTATCTGGAAAATTCTGATAGTATTACTGTTACCGGAAGTCTTGATTCTCTGTTTAAAGCTAAAGTAACCGGTTCAAAGACACAAAATGAATATAATGCTTTTGTCAATTCCATTAAACCAGTGAGCGATAGTTATTCAAAGTTAGTTATCAGCTATCAGTCGGTAAGTCTGTCGGGTAATGTCGCTGCTACAGCCTCACTTGAGAAGCAGCTTGATTCTATTCAGACTGTGTTGACCAATCTTCAGAAAAATTTTGTTAAGACCCACCCGCACTCATATGTTTCACCTTCTTTACTGGTTAGTATTAGTTATGAGATGGAAGCAGATGAGATCGAATCAATGGTTAACGGACTTGATACTGCAATTGCTGCGTTACCTCCGATAAAAAGTCTGAAGGAGAGAGTGATCGCCATGAAGACTGTTGCTGTTGGTCAGAAAGCTCCTGATTTTACATTGAGCGATATTAATGGTAATCCATTAGCTCTTTCCTCAAAGATAGGTTCCAAATTACTGTTGATCGATTTTTGGGCATCATGGTGCAATCCATGCCGTCAGGAAAACCCGAATGTAGTGAAAGTCTATAACGAATTTCACAAAAAGGGATTTGATGTTTTCGGAGTTTCTCTCGACCAGAAAAAAGAACCATGGGTAAAAGCTATAGCCGACGACAAACTTACCTGGACACACGTTTCTGATCTCCAGTACTGGAATAATGCCGCAGCTAGACTATATGCCGTTAATTCGATTCCGGCCAATTTTCTTCTTGATGAAACGGGGAAAATAATTGGTAAGAACCTGAGAGGTGAAGCTTTATACAATAAAGTAAAGGAAGTACTTGGAGCAAAAAAATAGTGGCGAGTGAGGTATGAGGAGAGCCAAAACCCGAAAAGTATTTAGTAAGGCTGCTTCAGAAATGAGGCAGCCTTTTTTTAACTCACACCTTCACACCTTCAGGCCTCAGAAGCTCCAGAACAAGGCTCACGCCTCACTCCTGTATTATTCCTCCTTCCTGGTCTCTTCAAGTATAAATCCGGTGCCTCTCACAGTGCGGATGTCGATGTTATTATCTTCTGCGACATATTTTCTCAGGCGGCTGATAAACACATCCATGCTTCTTCCCAGGAAGTAATCATCCTCTCCCCATATTTCTGTAAGTATATCTTCTCTGGCAAGTATTTTATTCTTGTTAATAATGAAATACTTCAATAGCTGCGCCTCTTTGAGTGTCAGCTTTTCTTTTGTATTGCCACAGATGAGCTCCAGTGTGTTATATTTCAAGACAGTCTGTGATATTTTAAACTCATCGTTTGTTGATGAATAGGCCCTTTTAAGTATATTATTTATTCGCAGAATCAGGACCTCAGGATCAAACGGTTTCGTTATATAATCATCTGCCCCGATCTTAAGGCCTCTTACTATATCTTCCTTCAGGCTCTTAGCCGTAAGAAAAATTACAGGTACATCAGGGTGAGCTTCCTTGACTTTTTCAGCGAGTGTAAATCCGTCCATTTCTGGCATCATCACATCGAATACGCATATATCAGGTTTGTCCTGACTGAACATTTCCCACGCCTCTTTCCCGTCCCGTCCCAGTTTTACCTCAAAGCCGCTTATTGAAATATACTGCGTCAGTATATTTCCAAAATCCCTGTCATCTTCTGCAACTAAAACTTTCATTTCCTGAATATTTTAATTAGAATGGTAATGTTACAGTAAATATACTACCTTTTCCCGGTTTACTGTGTACTGTAACATCTCCGCCATGAGCCTCCGCAATTTTTCTTACATAATAAAGTCCAAGTCCCAGCCCCTTAAATTTATGTATGTTTCCGGTCGAAGCCCTGTAAAACTTATCGAATATATGTTTCTGATCGATTTTATTTATTCCTATTCCATTGTCAGCAACCTTTATATATATGCTATTGTCCTGGGTGAAACCATCAATCTCAATTACAGGTTGTTTGTCTGAATATTTCACTGCGTTGGAAAGCAGGTTATTAAGGAGTGTTGTAAAATACACCTCATCGAGATCAACTTTAGCTCCACTGAAATTATATTTCTGAATTATTGTTGCATTGTTTCCTCCGCCCGATTTAAAGCTATCGACGATATCATTCATAATCTCCTCCATCCCGATTGTTTTTTTGTCAAGCTGGAATTGTGTTCTTTCCCACATACTTATTTCCAGTATCATATTAATAAGCTGATTCAGGTGAACACTTTGCTTCCCGATAAGTTTTGCAGTTTCAAGTATTTTGGCATCATCATTTCTAATCTGTGGCATTTCCAGCGTTTTGCCAGCAACGGTAATTGTAGATAATGGCGTCTTAAGCTCGTGAGTCATATTGTTTATAAAATCTGTCTTCAGGTTAGAAAGCCTCTTTTCCTCCATAAGATTTTTATAGGTTATTATAAAAATGATAACTACGACAATGATACTTAATATACTCATTCCCAGGAAGACAGATGTCTCTTTCAAAATAACTTCTTGTTTATCGGAAAAGTCAATATAGTATGCAAAAAGGAACCTGTAACTATTATCTTCCAGATTGAACCAATTAACCAGAATTTTATCCTTAAGATTGTCTTCAGGACCTGATTTTACGCCTGTGTTTGGCCGTCCCCGGTTTAAAAAACCCTCACTTTGATAAACAGGTATCGTGTCATCATTAATCAAATCCAGGTCCATAATCGAAATAGTGAATTTGAATTTTTTTTCAAATCCCCTTCTTTCAAAATATTTTGAAAGAAAATCCGACAGATCCTGCTCCTTGTAAACTACAGTTGTGAAATAATTGAGAATCTCCTTTTTTTTTGCATCAATATCCCTGGGGTCCTTCAGTGCATGTAATTCTTTATTAGCCTGTTCGGAATAATTTCTTAAAAGTAATCGGACAGTATCAAATCCATCGGTTCGCATCCTTCTGTTTAAAAAATCAAGCCCCTCCTTTGATAAAACTGAGTAGCGGAGAGCAAACATCTCGTTTCTCTGATTCCAGATTCCTTTTATTATAAAAAACTGGACTGAGACAAGAATTATTATGGAAGCAATACCAGGAATCAGAACGGTATTTCGCTTTTTCATCTTTGCTGTTTTATTTTCTCAAAATTATTCAATTTATTGATAGCTCATTACTATTGTCCAAACTTTAACCCTGCGTTAACCCGGTGTTAACAAAACAGTCTGATTACCTGTAGTATCTTTACATAGTCAAACTTTTAAAACGGGCAGTCATGAAAAACTTAAAATTACTACTGACAGTTATTTTCCTTTTCTCGTTAGGCTCTTCCTTTCAGCAGGTCAGGGCCCAGGAAAAAACAAAGGAACAACAGGAAGCGGACCTGAAGATCCAGCAGAAAATTGATGCACAGAAAAAAGCATTGGTGGAACTGAAAAAAGCACAGGAGGATGCAGAGCTGTCAATGGATGCTAAAAAGTCGGAGCTGGATAGCACTATGACCAATGTGCGGATTTCGCTTGATAAAGCAAACTTAGACAGAGAAAAAATTTTCCGGGATTTGCCCAGGGGGAATGGTTCCTTCCTATTTGATGAACCTTATGATATTGGACCTGACGGACAGAATTTCTTTGAACATTCAATGGGTGGGGATTCTGAAAGAACATCATGGGAATTTTCCAAAACAGTAAAAGACAACACGTTCTCAAATGATTACTCTTTTGATGTTGAGAAGACAGCGAAATCAGTTGTGATGTCGGTAATGGGCGATTGTAAATCGGGTGAGATCCGCATTAAAATAATTATGCCCAATGGGAAAAGCTATTCTGACATCCTGATTGACGAATCGGGCAATCTAAACTGGAGAAAATCATTCAACATTTCAGAAACGGAGAATCAGGATAAAACCGGAGATTGGAAATTTCAGATTTCATCGACCAAAGCTTCGGGATTTTTTAAGATATCACTTCAGGCGTTTTAGTTTAGGTTAGTTTGAAAAGAGGACCGGCTGAAATGGCCGGTTTCTTTCTTTATTTTCTCCCGGTATTCACTGATATTTTGCCTGCAGAACTGGCCAGGCAATTATTAAAGAAAGGATCCCAATTCCTGTTCTGGTAAAACTCCGAAGTTTTTATGTTGAAGTAGCCCAGAATATGTTTTGGCGACAATGTATAGATTAATTCATCATTATCCCCCCAGTATGGATCGTTAACAGTCATCACCTCTTCTATGCAAACATCTTTTTTATTTGAAACGCCGGTGTATGTTTCATAGATAACTTTAGGTATTGCAATAATTACAGTGAACGAGCCATAGTCCTTCCTTTGAACAAGAAAGTAACTGATCTCTATTGGTTCGTTCGGATTTACCCGGTCAGTTGATTGAGTTAGCTGCCTTTCAAATATAAACCCTTCATTCATAATGTTTTCAACGATATCGAATTCTTTTGTGTTGTGCAGGAAGAAACAGCAGTCCTTGAAATTTTTCAATATTGAAGCAAGAAGCTCTCCTTTGTTCTTCATCAGCCAGGAAGTAGATTTTCTGTTAATCTAATCCAAAATTAGCTTATATTATTTTATTTGCAACACTTAAGCCATTTGTTCTGTTATATGTTAAATTTGCAGTGGTCGATCACTTTTCCGCATGATGAGAAAAATATTCTTTCTGTTGATAACATGTTTTGCAATATCCTGTGGCCGTGGTGGCAATGATTCCGGCAACAAAATAATTACTGTCAGTATTGCTCCTTTCAAATACTTTGTTGAAGAGATTGCAGGAAATGACTTTACAGTAAATATTATGGTACCTACTGGAGCCGATCCACATACTTATGAGCCTTTTCCAGGACAGATCAGCAAACTTAGGAAATCAGTCGCTTATATCAGCAACGGTTATCTCGGTTTTGAAATGAACTGGCTTGACCGTTTTTATGAGACAAACACTGCAATGAAAAAGTTATCCCTGGGAGACGGGATTGATCCTATAGCTTCAAGTCATCAACACAAAGGTGGTCATGTCGAGGGCGCAGATCCTCATTACTGGGTATCAGCGAGATGCGCTTTGATAATGGCTTCGTCAGTAAAGGAATTGCTAGATGAACTGAACCCTTCCCAAAAAATTAAATATGAAGCAAATTACCAGGTTCTTATTTCTAAGATTCTGGAAGTGGATAGCTTAGCCAAAAAACTTTTTTCAGGTATTCCGAATCGATGTTTTATGATATATCATCCTAACCTTGCTTATGTTGCAAGAGATTACGGACTTGAAGAGATCTCTGTAGAATATGAAGGCAAAGAACCCCCTCCGTCAAGGATGAAGGAACTTATTGATCGTGCCAGGAAAGAAAATATCAGGACAATATTCGTTCAGAGGGAATTTGACACCAAAAATGCGAAAGCTATTGCAGGTGAGATCGGAGCCGGCATTACTCTGATAGATCCTTTGTCGGAAAACTGGCAAAAATCAACTACAGATATTATAAACGGGTTGCATAAAAGCTTACTTGAAAACTTAAAATAGGCGCTGATATGGCATACTTATTTGAAATGAATTCTTTGTCAGCCTCATATGGTGCAAATGTTGTTTTGCAGGATGTTGATTTCAAGGTAAATGAGAATGATTTTGTAGGAGTTATTGGTCCGAACGGAGGTGGAAAAACAACGCTTTTAAAAGTGATTCTGGGTTTGGTGAAACCTGTAAAAGGGAGGATGGTTTTCAATAATGAGCTTATAAACGGAAACAGTATAGGTTATCTTCCCCAGATCTCGACAGGAGACATTAACTATCCTGTGACGGTTACTGACATAGTTCTTTCAGGGCTGATGATACGGAAAGGAATCATCTCCGGAATGTCCTCATCCGACAAGAATAAAGCTCATGCTGTAATAGATGAACTTGGTCTGTCGGGAATGTCTGCATCCTCTTTAAGTGAGTTGTCAGGAGGACAGATGCAAAGGGTATTCCTTGGGAGGGCGATCATCGGGAATCCGAAACTATTATTACTTGATGAGCCCGGAAATTTCGTTGATGCAACTTTTGAGAACGACTTTTATGAAAAGTTGAAGGATCTCAATAGTAGAATGGCAATTCTGATGGTTTCACATGATGTTGGAACTATTTCATCACATATCAAGTCTTTTGCCTGTGTAAACAGGAGTCTTCACTATCATCCTTCCCATGAGATCACAAATGAAGATCTGCTTGCATACGGATGTCCGATTCAGTTGGTTACACACGGAGACGTGCCGCATACTGTACTTAAATACCATAAATAGTGGAGACAAGCATTTTTCAATACGGATTTATAATCAAGGGTCTTCTTGGTGCGATATTTGCCAGCATAACTGCAGGGTTAGCAGGAACATACGTTGTGTCAAAACGAATGGTTTTTTTAAGCGGCGGGATAACTCATGCTTCGTTTGGTGGGATAGGCATCGGATATTTTATTGGCATCAATCCTGTAGTGGGAGCTGCTGTTTTTGGTATACTTTCAGCTTTGGGAGTTGAGTATCTTTCTGTGAAGCAAAGAATACGGGAAGACTCTGCTATTGGCATATTATGGGCATTCGGAATGGCAATCGGGATTATATTTATCTACCTGACACCTGGGTACACACCTAATCTTATGAGTTATCTCTTCGGTAGTATACTCACTGTTTCCAAGGCAGACATTATTGCATTGGGAATTATGTCAGCAGTACTCATAGTTTACTTCGGAGTATTTTACAGGGCGATTCTTTACATCTCCTTCGATGAGGTTTTTGCCAGAACATACTCATCATATGTTGATGTATTCAAATATGTTACAACTTCTCTGATAGCACTTACAATAGTCCTGAACATACGGATGGCCGGTGTTGTTCTGGTTATATCATTGCTTACTATTCCTCCAAACATTGCAATGTTGTTTACCAGGGTCTATTTTAAAATAGTTGTCTGGTCAATTCTTGCAGGGTTCGTAGGAACAGCAACAGGATATGTGATTTCATATTATGCAGGAATTCCTGTAGGCGCTACAATAATCTTTACTCTTGTGATTCTCTGGGTGTTGGTAAAAGGTACTATCCATTTAACAGAAGTAATCTCAAAATTGAATAACTCCAGGCACTTTAGTCACTCCAAACTTTAGTCACTTACTAATTTAAGGAAACAAAATTTTAAATTTAGTTCATACAACATAAAGCACGAATACTATGGATTACGATCTTATAATAATTGGCAGCGGACCTGGCGGCTATGTGGCCGCTATAAGGGCATCGCAGTTAAAAATGAAAGTGGCTGTAATTGAAAGGGCTGAACTCGGTGGAATCTGTCTTAACTGGGGATGCATACCTACTAAATCGCTATTAAAAAGCGCGCAGGTCTTTGATTACCTGACTCATGCTTCGGATTATGGGATTTCAATTTCGGGTGACGTAAAACCCGATTTTAATGCAATTGTCTCAAGAAGCAGGAACGTGGCAAATGGCATGAGCAAAGGAGTTCAGTTCCTATTTAAGAAAAATAATATAGAACAAATCAAAGGTTATGGTCGCCTTGCAGGCATTAATAAGGCTGAGGTTGAGGTTGAGGTTGAAGCTCCTGATAAGACCAGAAAAAAATATTCCTCTCGGAATGTTATTTTAGCTACAGGTGCCAGATCAAAGGAGTTGCCAAATCTGAAGCAGGATGGCAGGAAGATAATCGGCTACCGTGAAGCTATGACACTAGATAAGCAACCTGAATCGATGGTAGTTGTAGGGTCAGGAGCAATCGGAAGCGAATTTGCTGATTTTTACCAGTCTCTGGGAACAAATGTGACCCTTGTTGAGTTTTTACCCAGGATTGTTCCTGTTGAGGATGAGGAAGTCTCAAAACAGCTTGAAAGATCATTTAAGAAAATTAAAATGAGGGTGATGACCGATTCATCGGTTGAGTCTGTAGATACTTCAAAAGAAAAGTGTCTGGTGACAATCAAAACACCAAAGGGGCAGGAGGTTGTTGAAGCAGATATTGTTTTATCGGCTGTTGGAATAACAACGAACATAGAAGATATTGGTCTCGAAAAAGCCGGCGTTAAAACAGATAAAGGCAAAGTGGTTGTCGATGATTATTATCAGACATCGGTCCCTGGCATATTTGCTATCGGTGACATTGTTCATGGTCCGGCACTAGCGCATGTTGCCTCAGCTGAAGGGATAATCTGTGTAGAAAAGATTGCAGGATTAAGCGTTGAACCGCTTGATTATAAAAATATTCCCGGATGCACTTATACCAATCCGGAAATAGCATCCTGCGGTCTTACGGAAGCCGCTGCAAGGGAAGCCGGTTACGATATCAAAGTCGGGAAATTTCCTTTTACGGCATCTGGCAAAGCGAGTGCCGCAGGTGCAAAAGATGGTTTTGTTAAACTTATATTTGATTCAGCGTATGGTGAATTATTGGGCGCACATATGATCGGAGCAAATGTTACTGAGATGATTGCCGAGATTGTCGTTGCCCGGAAACTCGAAACTACTGCACATGAAATTATTAAATCGGTGCATCCGCATCCAACAATGTCAGAAGCAATAATGGAAGCAGCTGCCGCTGCGTATGGAGAGGTGATACACCTATAATGTTACTTTCTTTTTCTTGATAAAAAGAAAGTAACCAAAGAAAAATCAAGGCTGCAGATAATTTTTGGGCGACTGTTTTTCGTCTTGCCCGCACAATACAACTCGTTCGTTTCACTCACTCAAACAGTATTGCTTGCAACAAGCCAACGTAGCAAGTCTAAAAACAGTCGCTTTATCCCAAAATAATCTAAGGCCATTAAAACCCAATTATGGCACTTAGATTTTTTCAATTATCATAATTTTGACCCAAATCATCGTAATGTGGTCAATGCCTTCAAATCTTTTTTGGAAATAGATTAACATTTTTGAGGTTGCGAAGCGAAGGCTAAAAGTAAGCATTACTGTTTGAGGAGGACGAAGGATGACGAGTTGTAATGCGTGGGCAAACGAAAAAATGTTAAACTCAAAAAAGATTTGAGGCTGCCTTTTTCTTTGGTTCGTTTCTTTTGGGCATGCAAAAGAAATGAACGTATAAGTTCCACACGCAACCTTTTTTTACAAAATCTCATCAATCTTTTTAGAATTACTGGCATTTGAGATAATTATTTAATATTTTTATGTTCTCATTCAGGAAATAAAACCTTGTTGGAGATAAAAAAAATCATAAAAGGTTGTCTTGCCGGTAACAGGAGGGATCAGGAACTTCTGTACAGGAGACATGCTGCAAAATTGTATGCAGTTTGTCTTCAGTATTCAGGTAATGATGAAGAGGCAAGAGATATTTTACAGGAAGGATTCATTAAAATTTTTGATAACCTCGAACATTACAAACATGAAGGTTCTTTCGAGGGTTGGATGCGCCGGATTACTGTTAATACAGCGCTTGAAAAATTCCGCAGCAGGCATAATCTCTATCGTGTTGACGATATTGATACAATAAAAGAACCTGATGCAGAGCCTGATAATCAGGATTATGCCGGTCTTGAAGCAAATGACCTGCTCGAAATTATCAGGGAATTGCCCACTAAATACAGAATGGTGTTTAACCTTTATGCAATTGAAGGTTATTCACATAAAGAGATCAGTGAAATGATTAATATTTCAGAGGGGACATCAAAATCCAATCTTTCCCGTGCGAGGGTCATCCTTCAGAGAAGAGTTGGATCATATACCGGAATAAAGAAGAAAGTTGCAAATGAATGAAAAAGAAGCAAATATAGATCTTCTCTTCAGAAACGGACTCAAAGACTATGAAGTGCTTCCGCCATCCGGAGTTTGTGACAATATTCTCTCTGCAGTCAGAATAAAATCAAGGCCATATGTATTTCTTAGGATAGCAGCTGCAATTACTGTTCTGACAGCGCTGAGTTTTTTAACTTACCGCTGGAGCCGTCAGGTGTTGGTCGAACCTTCTTCTCCCGTAATTGCTTTTAATGTACCCGTTTCAAGTCCGGTTATATCTCTCCCAACTGGAAATGCACAAAATTTTAAGGAGAAAAATCAAAGTAACGCTATGAGTTCTTCCGGTATTTTAACTGAAGCTGATAATGTAGTTCCATTTATAGAGGAAGTTAATGCAACCTCCTATGATTATCCAGATCAGATTAAGAATATTCAGGAAGCCGAAAATCTCTATTTCGAAAAAAATGAAATATCCAATAGACTGGTTCTGCCATTTTTGAATACTTCCGGTACAAATTCCATAAAGGTTACATATCCTAATCTTCAGTATTTCCCTGAGAATATTATTGCCAAGCCTGAGAAAAGGTGGTCGATTGCGGCTATGGCCTCACCGACTTATTATTCCAGTTTCAATTCGGGTACTGATGCACTATCCAAACAGTTGACATCATCAGAACAGCCTCTTGTTTCATATTCGGGGGGAGTTGCATTTTCATATAAATTAAGTAAGAGATTCAGCGTCCAATCCGGTCTTTACTACTCTTCGCTGGGACAGAAGATAGATGGCATAAATTCATTCAGCGGATTTCAGCAATACCAGTACACAAAGGGCGGACCTAATTTTCAGGTTCTAACTGCAAATGGAACTGTTTATACAAATAATCCTGATGTGTTCCTCAGCTCACAGGGCACAAACAAAGTGATCACCGCTTATTCAAATGATGTATTTGATCCAAAAAAAGCGAGTCTTCAGCCTGTCAGCACTTCAATGGATCAGAATTTCAGCTATCTTGAATTGCCTGTTGTCTTGAAATTTAAATTAATTGATAAAACAATAGGTATCAATCTTATAGGAGGATTATCGTATAATCTGCTGGTCAATAATTCAGTTTATACGACAGCCGATGGTAGCAAATATTCAATAGGAAAAACAGAAGGTTTGAATCCGCTTACACTAAGCAGTTCACTGGGAATGGGAATGGAATATAACCTCTCGAGTAAAATATCTCTTAACCTGGAACCAACATTCCGGTATTACCTCAGCCCCTTAAGTGATGCAACAGGTTCATTCATTCATCCCTATTCATTCGGGATCTTCTCAGGATTTTCGTATAAATTTTAATGCCTGAAGATTTCTGATTCTGTTTTAGGTCCAAAACTCTGTCATTTCTTTAATATGCCTACTGAGGTTGTTTTGTGAAAATCCCCTTCACCAGTATTGCAGATAAAATTCTGAAGTCATTCTTCGCCTAATTTACTATAGCCTTAATTATTTTTCAGGTGCAAAAATGTTACCTTTGCACTTTATTTCTTACGGCTTCAATAATTATGATAAATACTAAAAGAAAAACAGTGCTTACTGCTTTAGTTCTGGCCGGAACAGCTTTTATCATTCTTTCAATCGCCCAGAGCTTTAAAGGATTCGACAATGCTGCAGCAAGAGTGAACCGGCAGGTTGATACCATTTATAACATAAAATCATTTAAACTGCCTGATGAAGTGACATTTGCAGGCGAGAGAATGCCTCTTGACAACTTCGACACCAGGGAGAGTCTCGAACGTGAAATCCTTACCAGTGCTTATAGACATTCTTCTACAATCCTGATAATAAAAAGGGCAAACAGATACCTTCCCATGATAGAAAAAATTCTTAAAAAGAATAATGTTCCTGATGATTTCAAATACCTGGTAGCTGCTGAAAGTGAATACAGTAACATGGTTTCTCCGGCCGGGGCGACAGGTTTCTGGCAGATAATGCCCGAAACAGGTAAGGAAGAGGGCCTTGAGATCAACAATGTTGTTGATGAACGCTACGATGTCGAAAAATCAACACAATTTGCCTGCGATTATTTTATGAAATCGTATGAAAAATTTGGAAACTGGACACTTGCAGCTGCTTCGTATGATGGTGGACGGGCCGCTGTAGATGAGCAGATAGACATACAGCATCAGCATAATTATTACGATCTTTTATTAAGCGATGAAACTTCCAGGTATATATTCAGGGCGGTGGCATATAAACTCATAATCAGTGATCCGGAAAATTATGGATTCAAGATCGAAAAATCTGATTTATATCCTGAACTGAAATACAAAGAATTAAAAATTGACAGTGCCATTATAGATTTTTCAGCTTTTGCTCAAAAGTTTGGTACAAACTATAAGATGCTGAAATTACTGAATCCATGGCTGAGGAAACCATTCCTGACTCCCAAACCGAATAAAGAATATCTGATTAAGATTCCATCGGAGGGGATGCGAAATATCGAAAAAATAGAAAACGGAGAACTTACCTTTTAATAGGGAGAGGTGAAGATGAATGAGGAGATTAAAGTTCTTGGAGCAAGGGTACATAATTTACAAAATATAGATGTAACAATTCCGCGAAACAGCCTTGTGGTAATCACAGGTTTAAGCGGAAGCGGTAAATCATCTCTTGCCTTCGATACAATATATGCCGAGGGTCAGAGGCGCTATATGGAAACTCTCTCTGCCTATGCACGCCAGTTTCTTGGTGGGATGGAACGCCCTGATGTGGATAAGATAACCGGTTTGAGTCCGGTTATATCAATCGAACAAAAGACCACAAATAAAAACCCGCGCTCAACAGTCGGAACAATCACCGAGATTTACGATTTTCTCAGGCTGCTCTATGCCAGGGCATCCGAAGCATATTCATATGCCTCCGGAGAAAAAATGGTTAAATACTCAGATACCCAGATTCTTGAACTTGTCAAAGACCGATTTTCAGGGAAGAAAGTTTTTTTTCTCGCACCAATAGTTAAAGGAAGGAAAGGCCACTATAAAGAGCTGTTTGAACAACTCAGAAGAAAAGGTTTCCTTAATGTCCGCATTAACAATGAGATCAGGGAACTGGCTCCCGGAATGAAACTTGACAGGTACAAAACCCATTATATTGAACTGGTTGTCGACAAGTTCAAAATTGGCGACACTTCTGATAAACGACTGAGCGATTCAATCCTTATGTCACTCGATCAGGGTGACGGGGTAATGATGGTACTTGAGAACGGGAGTTCTGAACCGAGGTATTTCAGCAGGCATCTTATGTGTCCGTCTACCGGATTATCATATAATGACCCCGCACCTCATACATTTTCTTTTAACTCGCCACAGGGGGCCTGTCCGCATTGTAATGGGCTGGGTGAAATATCAAGCATTGATGAAGAAAAACTTATTCCTGACAGAGAGCTTAGCATCAGAAAAGGAGGAATTGAACCTCTCGGAAAGTACAGAAATATCTGGATTTTCTGGCAGATAGAAGCTATTGCAGAAAAGAATGGTTTTACGCTTGATACACCAATCAAAGAAATTCCTGAAGACGCCCTTAACAAGATACTCTATGGGTCTGATGAAGTGCTCAAGTTGTCAAATACACCTCTTGGGATGAGTTCCAACTATTTTCTGACTTTTGAAGGAGTTGTGAACTTTGTCGGGAATGTGGAAACCATCAACGGAAAAAAGGAAGGGACAAAAATCAGGGATCAGTATGTACAATATAGTATTTGCCCCGAATGTAATGGTACCAGGCTGAAAAAGGAATCGCTGCATTTCAGGATAGCCGATAAGAATATCGGAGAACTATCAGCAATGGACATCAAAGAGCTATCCCTGTTTCTGTCTGATATAGAAGAGAAGATGACTGGCAACCAAAAACTAATTGCTTCTGAAATACTGAAAGAAATAAGAGCAAGACTTGGTTTTTTACTTGAAGTTGGACTTGAGTACCTGTCTATGAACAGGGGTGCAAGAACCCTCTCAGGAGGAGAAAGCCAGAGGATAAGACTGGCTACCCAGATCGGCTCAAGACTCGTAAATGTCCTGTATATCCTCGATGAACCCAGTATCGGACTTCATCAGCGGGATAACAGACGACTGATAGCCGCATTAAAACAGCTAAGGGATGCCGGTAACTCTGTCATTGTAGTTGAACACGACAGGGAGATGATTATGTCGGCCGACCATGTAATTGATATGGGACCGGGAGCAGGACGTCATGGAGGATTGATTGTCGCTCACGGAAGTCCTAAGGAACTGATGAAGAAGAATACTCTGACTTCTTCATACCTGAATAATAAAAAGAGGTTTGTTATTCCGGAAGAGAGAAGAACAGGAAACGATAAATTTCTGATTCTTTCCGGTGCTTCTGGTCATAACCTTAATAATGTTGATGTTACACTACCTCTTGGAACACTTATTTGCGTGACAGGTGTTTCAGGAAGTGGCAAATCATCGCTCATTAATCAGACATTGCATCCGGCACTTGCAAAGAAATATCATAATTCAGGGAAATCGCCTCTTGCATACAGGGAAATCACAGGTCTTGAAAACCTCGACAAGGTTATTGAGGTAAGCCAGTCGCCGATAGGCAAAACTCCAAGATCTAATCCTGCAACCTATACTGGTGTATTCACCGATATCAGGAAGCTGTTTGAGCAGACAACTGAAGCTAAGATACGCGGATTCGGCGCCGGACGATTCTCTTTTAATGTGAAAGGCGGCCGTTGTGAGGGCTGCGAAGGAGCAGGTGTGAAGACAATAGAAATGAATTTCCTGCCTGATGTTTATGTTCATTGTACAGAATGCAATGGTAAACGCTATAACCGTGAGACGCTTGAAGTCAAATACAAAGGGCAGTCGATAAGCGATGTTCTGGATATGACAATTAATAAGGCAGTTGAATATTTTGCAAATGTTCCCTCAATTTATCATAAAATAAAAACACTTCAGGATGTCGGACTAGGATATATCAAACTGGGACAACAATCAACAACCCTTTCCGGAGGTGAAGCTCAGCGTGTTAAGCTGGCAACGGAACTGGCCAGGCGTGATACGGGAAAAACACTTTATATACTTGATGAACCGACAACAGGGCTGCATTTTGAAGATGTCAGAGTATTGCTTGATGTGCTTAATAAGCTTGTCGACAGGGGCAACACTGTTATTGTTATTGAACACAACCTCGATGTGGTTAAGATGGCCGACTATATTGTCGATCTCGGTAAAGAAGGAGGTAAGGCGGGTGGTAACGTCGTTTTCATGGGAACACCGGAAGAACTTATTGAATGTTCTGACAGTTATACAGGGAAATACCTGAGGGAAGAACTTAAGGCATAAGAATTTAATTATATTTGAATTGATTAATTATTATAGAAACCGAAATGGAGAAACCTGCAGATCTTATAAAAGATGCCTTTGAACAGAAAACATGGCACGAGATTCATACTACAGATTCCTGGCGAGTATTCAAAATTATCTCTGAACTGGTTGAGGGATTTGAAAAGCTTGCACGAATTGGCCCATGCGTTTCAATCTTTGGTTCAGCACGCACACAGGCAAACAATAAGTTTTATATACTGGCTGAAGATATTGCCTTCAAGCTTACACAGAAAGGATATGGTGTCATCACCGGGGGCGGACCAGGCATTATGGAAGCAGCAAATAAAGGAGCAAAAAGAGGGAAAGGCAAATCTGTAGGCATAAATATTGATCTCCCATTTGAACAGCATGCAAACCCATATATCGATTCGGATAAACTGATTACATTTGATCATTTCTTTGTCAGGAAACTCATGTTCATGAAGTATGCCCAGGGTTTTATTGTTCTGCCGGGCGGATTCGGAACATTTGATGAGCTCTTTGAGGCAATAACTCTTATCCAGACGAGAAAGATCGGCAAATTCCCGATAATTCTGGTAGGCAGAAAATACTGGAGTGGTTTAATAGATTGGATCAAAGAGGAAATGCTCACGGAAGAGCATAATATTTCACCAGAAAACCTTGATATATTTACTATTGTTGATACATCAGATGAAGCCGTGGATTATATTGTTAAATTCTATTCAAGATATCTTCTCAGCCCAAACTTCTGATCTAGACTTTTCTCATCCTATCCATCTCTCTTGAAGCATCTTTACGTTTAAGTGTTTCACGCTTGTCGTACACCTTTTTGCCTTTGGAGATTGCTATTTCTGCTTTTGCCAATCCCCGGCCTGAGATAAAGACCTTAATGACAATGATTGTCAATCCACTCTCTTTTATTTTCCTTTCAATTTTTCTTAATTCATGTGAAGTCAGTAACAGTTTCCTTTCCCTGAGCGGATCGTGATTATTCAGATTTCCCCACCAGTATTCGGCAATATGCATTCCTTTTATGAAAAGCTCTCCATTGTTGAAAAAGCAGTAAGAATCGGCAATAGTTGCTTTCCCAAGTCTGAGAGATTTTATTTCGGTCCCTGAAAGTACAATTCCTGCCACAAATTTTTCAATGAACTCATAATCATAAGAAGCTTTTTTATTTTTTATTACAATATTTCCGGCTCCGCCTTTCATAATCTTTTATAAAATCAGGGATTTATGACCGGCTAAATTAAATAAATTTATGGTATATTGCTTTACCTACAGCAATGATTGAAGAAATGGCAAAAGAGTTCAGTTCTGTTTACGATATTTTATTAGTTACTGGACCAACTGCTTCCGGGAAAACCAGTCTTGCCGCTAATATAGCTCAAAGGGTAGGGGGTGAGATAATCAGCGCTGATTCGCGGCAGGTTTACAGGGGCATGAACCTTGGCACAGGAAAGGATTACGACGATTACAGTGTCAATAGCATTGCTATTCCGTATCATCTGATTGATATTGTCGATCCAGGTTATAAATATAATGTATTTGAATATCAGCGCGATTTTAACAGAGTTTATTCCGACCTGAAAAAGAGAAAAATATTCCCGGTTGTCTGTGGAGGCTCAGGTATGTATGCGGACAGTATAATTTCTGGATACAAAATGTTTGAGGTGCCACCTGACAGCGGATTGAGAATTGAGCTGGAGAAAAAATCGATGAAGGAACTGAAAGATATCTTATCAACCTTTAAAACTCTTCATAACATAACAGATTTAGACACTAACAAGAGGGTCATCAGGGCAATTGAAATAGAACATTCCGTACGGAACACTGGAAATAAAAAGAGTGAGTTTCCAAAAGTCAGAACCCTTCTTACCGGTATCCAGTTTGATAGAGAAACAAGGCGTAAAAGGATTACCGAGAGGCTTAGACAACGTCTTGAATCAGGTATGGTGGATGAAGTTAAGAATCTTATTGAAAGAGGTGTAAGCTACGAAACATTGATTTATTACGGTCTTGAATATAAATTTATTGCATTGTATCTGACCGCCAAAGTATCATACCAGGAAATGGTCAGGAACCTTGAAACAGCGATTCATCAATTTGCTAAAAGGCAGATGACCTGGTTCCGGGGAATGGAACGCAGGGGTGTAAAGATACACTGGATCGATGGCCAATTGCCAATGGAGGAAAAGGTGGAGAAAGTAATGGAATTATTAACGGTTACACCTCATCCCCCAACCCCTTCTCCCAGGGGGGAAGGGGAGTAATAAGAAATATTTAAATGGTTAAGTCCCTCTCCCTTGGGAGAGGGATTTAGGGTGAGGCAACTTATTTCAGGTACGTATCGAGCCATTCGAAAAATTCCCGTTGCCAGATAACAGAATTCTGAGGTTTGGTAACCCAGTGGCATTCATCTTCGAAGAATAACAGCCTGCTCGGAATACCGTGCAGCTGGGCAGCGGTGAATGCCTCCATGCTCTGGGTATAAGGTAACCTGAAATCATTCGCACCGGTAATTATAAGTATAGGTGTTGTCCACTTATCGACCATGAGATGAGGCGAGAATTTATAGCTTGGAAGATTTTTCCAGTAAGGACCTCCGTATTCTTTATTGGGAAACCAGAGCTCTTCTGTAGATCCATATTCGCTTTCAAAGTCGAAAACGCCGGCATGTGCAATAAAAGCTTTAAATCTTCCCTGGTGAACACCTGCAAGATAGTAAATGGAGAAGCCGCCATAGCTTGCCCCTACTGCGCCCATTCTCTTTGCATCAATAAAAGGTTCTTTTGCCATTGCATCTGTAGCATCCAAATAGTCCTGAATGTTTTTTCCTCCCCAGTCGCCGGAGATCTGTTCTTTCCATTCCTGACCAAATCCGGAAACGCCCCGGCGGTTTGGAGCAAATATAATATACCCTTTTGCTGCTATCATCTGCATATTCCACCTGTATGACCAGAACTGATCCAGTGAGGATTGAGGACCTCCTTCGCAGAATAGCAACGCAGGATATTTCTTTGAAGGGTTGAAGTCAGGAGGATAGATTACCCACATCTGAAGGTCTTTATTATCTTTTGTTTTGGTATGCTTCTCTACAACCTTACCCATCCTGATATTATCATAGATGTTTTTATTTATTGATGTGATCTGTTTAACTGCGCCTGTTTTAATATCTATGGTTGAAAGCTCAGGAGCCATCGACATGGAAGTAAGTTCAGAAACCATAACCCCCGCCTTCAGATTGAACGGTCCGAGATTGTGCACACCTTCCGTAACCTTCGATACCCCGCCTCCCTGAAGATCTGTTCTGAATATCTGGGATGTTCCAAGGTGCGAACAGGCAAAGTATATATTTGCGTTGTCGTACCATGAAATATTCGATACATCAAAATCCCATCCTTTCGATATCCATGTTCTGGTTCCGTCTTTAATATTATAAACAAACAACCTGTCGAGATCAGCTTCATAGCCATCTCTTTCCATACTCTGATAAGCGATCTTTGAGCCGTCCGGCGAAAAAACCGGGTACCTGTCGTACCCCATATTCCCTTCAGTTATGTTAATTTCTTTGCCTGTTTCAATATTGTACAGGTAAATATCTGAATTTGTACTTAGTGCATCTGCTTTACCGAATAGCCGTTTGGAGGTATAAGCAATTGATTTTCCATCGGTGTTCCACGCAATTTCGCCATCATCGAAATATGGAGCGGTAGGAGATTCAAATCGCTGTCCTTCCATAATATCTTTCGCTGACGAAACTGCACTGCCGTCAAAGGATGCAACAAAGATATGACTATACGAATAATCGCTCCAGTAGTTCCAGTGCCTGTACATCAGATCGTTTATTATCCTGACATTAGCCTTGGGGAGTTTATGTTTCTCATTTGCAGTCTGGTCCAATTTGACTCTCTTTGTAAAATAAACTCTGTTTCCATCAGGGGAAACGCTGAATATCTCAAAACCGTCTATCCCTGATATTTCTTTTTGTCCGGAACCATCCGGATTCATGGTACATAGTTTCCCTTTACTGACAAATGCGATGGATTTTCCGTTGCTGATCCATTGCGGAGAACTTCCTCCGTCAAAAGTCAACTGAACAGGATTAGCTCCATTTATGGCAATCTTAAATATGTTGGTTCGTCTTGCCTCGCTTTGAAGATCTATATCAGTGACTGTATATAATATAGTTGATCCATCGGGGGAAAGCGCAAATGTTCCAAGCCTTCCGAATTTCCACATAATTTCTGGGGTCATCAACCCGCCAGCTTTTTCCTCGGTAGTTAGCTGATTATTGAATTGCGGCAAAGCTTCTTTGGCAACCGGAGTATTCCGTTTACATGATACAGAGAAAAGCAGTGCTAAAAAAATTACCGGCAGAAGATATTTTTTCATATGTGAACGTATTTTTATCTTTTATTTTTTCAGGGCCTCAGACACTTTCGCCTTAAGTTCGTCATATAGTTCCGGATTATCGTTAAGTATCTGTTTAACGGCATCACGGCCCTGTCCAAGTTTAGTGTCGCCGTAACTGAACCACGATCCGCTTTTTTTGATAATTTCAAAATCCACGCCAAGGTCAACGATCTCCCCGAGCTGAGAAATACCTTCTCCGTAAAGTATGTCGAAATCAGCCTTTCTGAACGGAGGCGCCAGCTTATTCTTTACTATCTTGACTCTTGTCCGGCTGCCAATTATTTCTTCACCTTCTTTCAGCTGGCTCGTGCGCCGGATATCTAATCTTACCGATGCATAAAACTTAAGTGCATTGCCCCCAGTAGTCGTTTCAGGGTTCCCGAAGATCACACCGATCTTGTCTCTCAACTGATTAATAAAGACACATGATGTATTTGTTTTATTGATATTTGCTGTGAGTTTTCGAAGTGCCTGGGACATGAGTCTGGCCTGCAAACCCATCTTTGAATCACCCATTTCGCCCTCTATTTCGGCTTTTGGAGTGAGTGCCGCAACCGAGTCAATAACAATTATATCGAGAGCGCCTGAACGTATCAGATTATCAGTTATCTCAAGAGCCTGTTCTCCGTTGTCGGGTTGAGAAATTAGAAGGTTTTCGACATCCACCCCCAGTTTCTCTGCATAGTTACGGTCAAATGTATGTTCAGCATCAATAATAGCCGCAATACCGCCGTTTTTTTGTGCTTCAGCAATTGCATGAATGGCAAGTGTTGTTTTTCCTGATGCTTCAGGTCCATAAATTTCAATAACCCTTCCGCGTGGAATTCCTCCTATTCCAAGAGCAGCGTCAAGACCTATCGATCCTGTTGAAATGACCTGGATATTATCTATGGCATGATCGCCTAATTTCATTATTGTTCCCTTACCAAAATCTTTTTCAATTTTTCCAAGGGTAACTTCAAGTGCTTTTAGCTTCTCTTTATTAATTTCTTTTCTTTCTTTGCTCATATTATTGGTATTATTGATTGTACAAATCGAAAATCTGTTTTGTGTGTGCGGCTGTGTCGACTTTTGAGATTATCTTTTCAATTATTCCTTTTTCGTCGATAATAAATGTAGTTCTGAAAACGCCAAGGTAGCTTCTCCCATACATTTTTTTCTCTCCCCAGACCCCATAGTCATTAAGAATTTTTTTTGAAGTATCTGCAATCAGAGGAAACGGAAGTGAAAATTTGCCTGCAAAACCTTTATGCGATTTTTCATTGTCGGGACTAACCCCGATAACAACAAATCCTTTGTTAATGAATGAATTCCAGTTGTCGCGCAGATTACAGGCTTCAGCAGTACACCCGGATGTGTTGTCCTTCGGATAAAAATACAATACTACTTTCTTCCCGGCAAAATCACTAAGCTTTGTTGTTTTGCCGTTCTGATCGATACCCTCAAAACCGGGGGCCCGCATTCCCTCTTTTAATTGTATCATGTTTAATTATTTTGTTATTATGGGTAAATTTACGAAGTTTGAGTTGTTATTTGTAAAAAATCACCCAATTGTTATTAACATATAATTGTATGACAAAGAAATGAGATTTTAAAATAATGTATTGAAAATAAGTTATTTGCAAAATAAATCACAGGTATGAAATTGAAGCAACGGATTTTATGGTTCTCCCTTTTAATGGTAATTGAAATACCTTTTAATAATCTTTTTTCACAGAATGTTCAGACTAAGCCTACACGTCAATCTTCATTCGAAGCATTTTCTCAGGGGAATTATGAAAAGGCTTACAATGAATTCAGAGAATTGCTTCTGACTTATTCCAAGGATCCCCTCTATAAATACTATTCAGGCGTTTGTCTTATAATGTTGAACAGGGACCTCGGGGAAGCAACGAAACTATTGAATGAAGCTCTTCAGGGTGGAGATGCTGTAAGGGCATTGCCATCGGAAGCATTATTCTATCTTGGACGTGCCCGGCAAATGTCAGGAAAATTCACGGAAGCGACGGAATCATATAATCAGTATACTGCAAAGGTGGGGAAAAAAATCGCTAAAGAGATGGGTGTTCCGGAGTTTCTGCAGCAGTGCATTCAAAAAAAAGGAGAGGTTGGAATAGTTGAAACAAAACCCGTTTCCATCTCAATAAATGAAAAATCTGATACAAGCACAACAGAGGTAAAACCCTTAATTAAAGAACCGGTTCAAAAAACTGCTGAAAAGACATATGTTCCAAAAGTGGTTCTTCCCACAAACTATGAAAATTTATTAAATAAAGCAATTGAATTTCAAGCTAAAGCAGATTCACTTCTTGAGCTTGCAGGTGAACAAAGGAAGGACCTGGAAAAACTTCCGCCTTCTGAAAAGCCGGCGCTGAAAGACAAAATTTCCAACAATGAAAAATTTGCTGCATCTTTTCAAAAGTCAGCAGATCAGAAATACCGTGAAGCACAGCTTGCACTGAACCCCGGTCAGGATACCTCAAAACTTCTGAAAATGACTACTGAAAAGCCGGCTAAAAGTGCTGTTAAGGATTCTGCCGGAACAGTAACTTATAAAAAGCCGGTCACACTAACGGATAAGAGATCAGACACAACCAAAACTGTTATCTCTTCTGTCAAACTTCAGGAAGAAATATTTACCCTTTTTGAATCATCTGCCAAACCAGTGGATGCGAAAGAGAAAATAATGATTGATCCTGAGGTGCCCGCAGGACTTATCTATCGTATACAGATTGCTGTCTTCCGTAATCCGATTGCTCCTGCGTATTTTAGAGGACTAAGTCCGGTTTATGGCTTTAAGATTGAAGGAACGGATAAAACAATTTATTATGCAGGCATGTTCAGAAAATCTGCCGATGCAGGTAAAGCTGTTTCAGTTGTGAAGAGCAAAGGATTTAAAGATGCATTTGTTGTGCCTCTCCTTGATTCTAAACGAGTTTCACCCGACAGGGCTGCTTTACAGGAAAAGGAGTGGGGCAAGAAATCTTTTTATTCCATCGAACATGTTTTGCCAGCCACACATACAGATACGATAACTCCCACACTCACTTTCAGGGTTGAGGTAATCAGATCATTAAAACCTTTGACTCCTGATGTGGTAGAAGGAATAAGGAAAGTTGCAGGGAATAAGGGTTTGGATATTCAATTCCTGGAAGACGGTGAAATTGCTTATTTGGTTGGGAAATTTATTACTTTTGAAACGGCTGCCGAGTATGCTGACCTTTTAAACAGGAATGGCTACAGGGATTCAAAAGTTGTTGCAAGACTCGGGGAAAAAGAGATATCTGTTGAGACGGCAAAAAAACTTTTCGAAAAACTGAAATGAAGGAAAAGACCTTACATAAGAATGATAAGTGGAATAGCGGAAGTGAATCGTCTTCACTGATTCTCTATAATGATGATATAAACACTTTCGATCACGTTATCAAATCTCTGGTCGAAGTTTGCGGCCACGACGCAGTTCAGGCTGAACAATGCGCTCTTATTGTGCACTTTAAGGGAAGCTGCGAGGTAAAATTAGGTGTCGTGGAGGTGCTTAATGCAATGAGCAGATCACTTAATGCAAAAGGACTCAACTCAAAAGTTGAAAGTCTATAAAGTCTATAAAGGCACTACAGTTCTTAAAGCGGATTGGATTTTGACTTTTGACTTTTGCTTTTTCACTACTTGTTCCTGTGAAATACTCTGGATAAGGCCCGGTCGAATACAGTAAGTATTATAATTCCAACAATCGCATACATTATTACAGAAGGCAGGGAAAGCCTGAAAACAGATGAAATATTAACATCCGGGAAAGAAAGCTTCAGGTTTTTTATTAAACTCAGGACCGGACTGGCAATTGAATCAGTTTTACCTGATGGGATCAGATAAGCCGATACTATTAATAAAACAGTAACAACAATTGATAGCACCGGAACAAGATTTTTCTTCCATGAACTTTCTTCCGACACTAAATGTGACTTTTCCAACCTGACCAGTGTCATTACTTTTGATGTAAATCCATCAGGCGCTTTTTCAATCCGCTCAGATGTAATATACTTGCTGAGAAGATCATCAGTGCGTTTTTCCTGGTTATTCATGATATATTAATTTTTTCTTTTCAACCTTTTCGATAATTTCAAGCATCTTCTTCCTTGCCCTGAATAATTTTACTTTGATGTTAGATTTGCTTATTCCGGTAACATCCGATATCTCATCTGTGTTCATCTCCTCATAATAATAAAGGCTTACAAGGCCTCTTTCCTCTTCATTTATTTTTTGAAGAGCAAAGTTCACGAGGGAACTCCGATATTCATTTTCTGCTTCTTCCTCAGTTGTATTGCTGCCAATGAAATCTGTAGCGTCTGCCGGGAAATCCTCAAGAGAAAGAACACCCTTCTTTTTAATTCGCACGTGTGAGATTGAAGTATTATATACGATTCTGTAGAACCATGTTGCAAAACTGCTTTTCATTTGAAAACTCTTAAGTGACCTGTGGGCTTTCAAAAATGAATCCTGTGCAAGTTCCTCAGCCTCTTCATGGTTGCCGCATATCCTGAAGGCAAGATTATATGCTTTGTCTTTATGCCTGTCAACAATATAGCTGAACGAATTGCTGTTACCTGCGAGGATCTGCTCAATGTAATATAGGTCACCTTTATAATCCATTCTGCACGTTTGACGAGTAAAGATATAGATTGGTTACCGAAATGACCATGAATAATTTTAATCTTTTTTTGTAACCAGAATCAGAGTGCTGTAGTCTAAAGGAGCAAAAAGGGTTTTTAAACAATAATTAATAATTAAGGTCATGGAACCATTAGTAGCTTTTATCGCATTTTTCGCCACAGTGTTCGGCATTTACTATGTTCATGTTACCACCCGTAACAAAGAGAGGATGGCACTCATCGACAAGGGAGCAGATGCCAGTCTATTCAACACAGGCAAGGAAGGTCAAAATTCCTGGTTCAACTGGAACAAATTTACTCTTAAAATAGGTATGCTATTTATGGGAATAGGAGTTGGCATTATCGCCGGAGCTGTTCTTGATTCAATGGAGGTTATGCATAATGGTCCCGATTATGTCTCAATGATCTTTCTGTTCGGCGGCCTCAGCCTTGTATTGTTCTATCTTTTCGACAGGAAAAACAAATAAAAAACAATTTGAAAAAGCAGGTTGTAGGGACGTTGAATGCAACGTCCTTACTTTACCCATGCAACGTCCGTACATGTTTCTATTTTAAATAAAATTCAATCATTTCCTTTATTGCATTGCGACAGACTGAACAATACCCCTTTGGCCCGTTGCTTTTCATACGGCAATCCATCTCAGCGCGGAATATTCCCTTTGCAGAATAGCCTCCACCTTCAAACAGCCCGGTTACATCTTTATTTTTTTCTTCAGCAGGTGTTGGAACGGGAGTATCTTTTGCAATCATATTCTTCCATTTTGATCCAAAGTTTACCATAGTTGTTATGTTTGGTTCCCATGGTTCAACATTAAGGGGATAAAACTCATCGTATGCCACGGTTGATGTATAATATTCATCAGCCAGCCCGGCAAATCCATGTCCAAATTCATGAACAAATACCTTGGGTGAGAGTTGATTTCCGGTTGTGGTTCCTGTATAGTAATTGTAAACACCACCTCCGCCATACCTGGTACTGTTAATAAGCACAACAATGTTATCGTGGGGTACAGCTGCTGCATAATCGTTGACGGCTTTGATATCCTGCGTAGTAAGATAACGATCGATGTCGAATGTATAAAAGCTCGAGTTCAATGCAGTATTCACATAAATATTCTCACCGGGAACATCTGTCCCTGAATCCTGTGAAATTGCTTCTACAGCCCAGATATTAAATCTATCCTTATAATCAGAGAATGGCGCTTCTGCAAAAAGAAAATCAGCCATTTTTTTTACATCTTCCCTGAATTTTCCCATTTCATCTGCTTTATAACCTTCCGCAATAAATGCAAGATCGACTGAGGTATGCGGATCTCCTGAACCATAAATTTTTGTTATGGCCACATTTATAGGATTTTCCTTCCTGATAAAGTAGTTGGCCGGATCCATAATTGTTTCGTATAGTTTTGAGAACAATCCATTCCGTTCCCTCTTGCTGAGAATGAATCTGACTTTTTCTTTAGGGTAGGGCATTGTTGCCACTTCGTAGAAACTTCTGTCAACTGATTTTGCTTCGGCAGTTGTCTGCCACTCCTGGAATAGCGTGCAGAAAGGCTTTGAGTAGATAAGAATATTCGTGGTGGAATCATAGACTTCATATTTGAAATTCCCCGAATTGAAAGGATTTATAAGGTTCGTTTCTGATCCTGCCCAGAATGGTTCTTCCTTCATTCCAACCGGATAGACAGTAGTCTTTTCGCTATTTCCTCCAAGCATGAAATCGAACCTTAAGACTTTGTCGGTAAAATACTTATTAAAGCTTTCCTGTGCCGAAACGGTGATTGCGGCACAAAACAAAATGAATGAAATAATTGTTCTCATACCAATTTTTTTTATCAGAATTATGTAAAGCTAGAAATATTCATTCAGACCGATTGATAATTTATCTACTTTTGCCACTAATTATTTACAATACTTATATGCCTTTAATGAACGATCCTGCCATATGGTTTAAAGATTTATTTGTTCATGCAGGATTAAGTTACAGTCTTTCTTCGTTTCTCAGCACAATTGCGCTTGTACTGATTGTTATATTTTTGAGCTGGCTTTCAAACATTATTGCTAAAGCCATCATCCTTAATGTTATAACCAGGATCGTCAAAAAAACCAGCACCACCTGGGATGATGTTTTCCTTGAGCAAAAAGTTTTTACAAGGTTATCACATTTTGCACCTGCACTTGTTATATGGTTTATGGCAGCATGGGCACTTAAGGGATATTCATCATGGCTGCTCTTTATTCATAAACTGACATATATTTATATTGTATTGATAGGGATGGCTGTCATAAACTCATTTATTGAAGCCTGGCATGAAATCTATAAGACACTGCCCATTGCCAAACACAGGCATATAAAAGGATATGTTCAGCTTCTAAAGATATTTACTGTTATTATTACCATCCTTATTATTGTATCGGTACTTTTCCAGAAAGATATCACCACCCTTATTGGCGGATTAGGAGCGATGGCGGCAGTTCTGATACTTGTTTTCAGGGATACTTTACTTGGGCTGGTGGCAAGTATTCAGCTTTCGGCTGATCAAATGCTTAAAGTCGGCGACTGGATCTCAATTCCGAAGCGTGATGTAGATGGAATTGTTTCGGATATTACGTTGAATACTGTAAAGGTCCAGAATTTCGACAAAACAATAACTACTGTTCCAACCTATTCCCTTGTAAATGATTCCTTCCAGAATTGGAAAGGGATGGAGGAAGCCGGGATCAGACAGATAAAAAGATCAATATCCATTGATATAAAGAGTGTCAGGTTTCTTGATAATGAGTTGGAAGACCGGCTCATAAAGGTTGAGGGTTTGAAAGAAGTCTTTGAATCTGCAGGAAGAAGAACTCTTCTTTCAGGAAAAGATTCGAAAACTAATGATACTCCTTTTTTCAATTATTCAAGGATTACTAATCTGGGAATTTTCAGATTTTATGCTGAGGCTTTTCTAAAACAGCATCCTTATACTGATAAAAGCCAGACAGTTATTCTGAAACATGAACCGTACACCGGGAATGGTCTGCAGTTACAAATTAATATGTTCACAAAAGAAACACAGTTTGTCCATTATGAAAACCTGCAGTCAGAGATAATTGAACACCTTCTTGCAATAATGCATGAGTTTGGACTTAAGATTTTTCAGCAACCATCAGAGGAAGACCTTCACATTTTATCGAAGAATGAAATAAATTAATTTCACATCAATACATGAAGCCATGGCTGACATAAATACCAGAATTAGCGATTTTGTTTGGAAAAATCTGAATGAAAAACATGTTACCGGGAAAAGTGACCCATTCTGGAAATCACTTGTTGCTACGGGCACTGAACTCTGGCTCGACACGGGCAATGTTGACGAGGCAGAAGCAAACTGGTCCTCGGAGATGGCTGCCCTGACTACAAATAATTCCTTGCTTAATAATGAAATACAAAAGGGAATATATGATATTTTTATTTCAGAGGCAAAAAGTGTTGTAAGAGATCTCCCACAGGAAGAAAGAGTTAAGGAGATAGCATTTATTCTGAATGCCCGACATGCTCTCAGGCTGGCTTTGAAATTCGGTGGACTTGTGAGTGTTGAACTTCACACCGATACTGCACATGATATTAAAGCCATTCAAAACTATGGAAGAAGATTTCATGATATTTGTCCGGAACAATTTATTGTTAAAGTTCCCTATACTGCTGAAGGATTGATAGGAGCCAGACTTCTTAAGGATTCAGGAGTAAAAATAAATATCACACTTGGCTTCAGCGCCCGTGAAAATGTACTCGTAACACGACTATCACGACCCGATTATGTGAATGTTTTTCTTGGCAGGATAGGAGCATATATGATCGACAATAAGTTGGGAGACGGGTCAGGAGCCGGGGAGAAAGCTGTGATCTCTTCTCAGAACTGGGTAACAGGACTAAGTGCGGAAAACCCGTGGCAAACCAAACAAATTGCTGCAAGCCTTAGGAATTACAACCAGCTGGAACTTCTGGCAGGGGTAGATGTGTATACCATGCCTCCTAAAGTTGCTGCTGCCGGGCATAAGGAATTAAAGGGAAAATTTTCCTCCCGTACTCATGAAAATTATGATGTCAGTCTTTTTGAATCGGCAAAGGATGCGCACATAGAGAAATTCTGGGATGTAGATAATAAAGTTCTTAAGTTTTCTGAAAGATTGGCAGCTAAAATCCCTGCTTCAGGTCCCGAACTCATTCACATAGCACATGAAGAGGGATGCGAGGATATGTTCCCTTCGCTCACGAAAGAAGAGAAGAACCTGATAGCCTCCGACGGCAAAATTCCGGTATATTCCAGATGGGAGAAAAAGATAAGTGAAGGGAAAATTGCTCCCGATACATTGCTTACACTTGCAGGACTTGCTTCGTTCACCGCAGATCAGGCCATGCTTGATCAGAGGATAAGAAACATAATTGAATAATAATCATACTGAACGCTGTCTTATTATCTCGTAAAGAAGAATGCCGGCGGCTACAGAGACGTTAAGTGAACCTATTATTCCCGTCATCGGGATCTTTACCTGATAATCCGATAATGTCGTAAGTTCTCGGCTTATACCTTTGTCTTCAGCACCAAGAATCAGTACCGCAGGTCCTGTCAAATCAGTTTCTGAGGCAGATTTTCCTGATTTTTCACCGGCACAAAAAACTTTGAGCCCCGATTCTTTCAGATACTCTATACTGCGTACAATACTTTTTTCCCTGCAAACTGGAAATGAATGCAAAGCGCCTGCTGACGTTTTGACTGCATCAGCTGTAATCCGGGCCGATCCTTTTTCCGGAATAACAATTGCATGGGCTCCCAGACACTCAGCTGTTCGTACGATTGCTCCAAAATTTCTGACATCGGAAACGCCATCCAGTGCAATTATCAAAGGATCCTCGCCCTTTTCGAAAATCATTGGTAGCAAATTGGAAATATATTGATATTCAATGACTGAGAGCCATGCCAGCACACCCTGATGGTTTTTTCTTGTAACAAGCTCTATTCTCTCAACCGGTACGATCTGGTAAACAATATTATGATTTTTAACTTCCGTCATTAGTTCATGATAAAGAGTTCCCTGGAGACCTTGCTTTACCAGGAGCCGGTCAATTTGCTTTCCGGCTTTAATAGCCTCTATCACAGCATGCAACCCAAAAATACAATCTGTTTCTTTCTGCATATGTTTTTATTATATAAAAAAATAATTG
>OCZT010000405.1_pt1 | contig 42976 bp, 46 predicted proteins | sample 1539031 | NCBI WGS metagenome assembly OCZT01 (sample SAMEA3539308, study PRJEB22396) | soil metagenome | biome: tundra; feature: field; material: soil | place: USA | collected 2010-05 | depth 0.15 m
TGGCGGTCTGACCCGCGTGGGCCTGGCGATGCCATTCGTCCCACATGCCCTGGAAGCGCGAGCCACGGCCACCCGCACCACCGCACGCGTTGCCCTGACCGAAGCGGCCGCCGTGCTGGTGCCGCCGCCTGGGCCCGGCGATGCCGAGGACGTGGGGCACGATCAGTCCCCCGATGAAGGTGATGACGATGTAGCCGGCATTGTGGGTCGTCAGCCCGACGGCGATGGCTCCGCCGATGGCGGCGAGGCCCCAGAAGGTGCGAAGCGGGCGGTACATGACAGTCCTCCTGACTGCGATGGCGGAGTGGTGATGACGACAGCATCCCCGCCGCGTGTGAACGAGGCGTGAACCGGCGCCGGAGAAGTGCGGGATCGTACAGTGGGGATCACTGGGACCGCAGCCCACGCGGGCACCCAGAGCGGAGGAGCAGACGATGCCCGATCCCGTCAGCACCGGATACGCCCACGTCAACGGTGTGAAGATGTACTGGGAGAGCCACGGCGAGGGCGGCACCCCACTCATCGTGGTGCACGGCGGCTTCGGCCTCGCCAGCATGCTCGGAGACCTCCTCGAGCGCCTGGCGGCGAGCCGTCGGGTGATCGCCATCGAGCTGCAGGGTCACGGGCACACCCGCGACATCGATCGCGCCTTCAGCTACGAGGCCTTTGGCGACGACATCGCGGGACTCGTCGACGAGCTCCGGCTCGGCCCCGCCGACCTGCTCGGCTACTCCCTGGGCGCCAGTGCGTGCCTCCGAGCCGCCATCCAGCACCCCGACCGGGTCCGGCGATTGGCCCTGGTGTCGATACCGTGCCGCCGGGATGGGTGGTTCCCCGAGGTGCTGCAGGGGATGTCCCAGGTCGGTAGCGGCCAATTCGACCAGATGAAACAATCAGAGCTCTATCGCGCCTGGGCAGCCGTGGCCCCCGACCCCGCCGCCTTCCCGACCCTGATGGACAAGATGGGTGCGCTGCTGCGTGAGCCCTACGATTGGAGCGACGAGCTTCGCGGGCTGACGATGCCGGTGCAGCTCGTGTACGGAGATGCCGACAGCATCCCGACCTCGCACATCGCCGAGTTCTACGCGCTCCTCGGGGGTGGCCTGAGGGACGCGGGCTCGGCCGGCGCGCTACGCACGAACCACCGCCTCGCCATCATCCCCGGGCGCACCCATTACAGCATCTTCGCGGCGCTACCTCTCGCGGGCATGATCGACCACTTCACCCTCCTCTGACCCGCCGCCCGAGGCCACCCGGGCCGAGCGCGAGGCTCGCAGCGAGCAGGATCACGGCTAGTGCCTCGGTGCCGTAGGCGGCCATGATCTGGCCGCCGACCCCAGAGCCGCTCTCCTGGAAACCGAAGATGCCGACGGTGCTGGCCAGCGCCAGGCCGGCGATCGCGCCCAGCTCGATGAGGATGGCGGCCGCCGCCACCACGCGAAACCGGGTGGCGAGCAGCGTCAGCGCCACCAGCCAGCTCCCGATGGCGTCGAGCAGGAAGAGCGGCCCTATCACCGCTATGACGCTGTAGCCGGAGGTCCAGAGCTGGAAGTGGATGGCTCCGGACGCCGCCACGCCGGCAGCCCCCACCAGGCGGCAGGCCAGAAACCAGCTCGGCGTCCACGTGGACGCGCGCGCGATGGCCGCCCGCCGCACGGCGGGCTCTCCCAGCTCAGCGCTGATCACGTCACACCTCCCGGACTGCTCCCGACCTCTGCTGCCCACCCGGTGGGGGCTTCGTCCTCACCACGCGAGGGGCGCCGCGGCGGTTCACCCGCAGGCGGGTGGGGCGCGACCGCTGTTGCTGCCGTTGTTTCGGTCGCCTCCCCAGAGTGAGGATCACCCGGGGCCACAGCTTGAGAGGGCCTTGGGGTCGAAGGACCTGTAGGGAGGCCGGAGAACCATGCTTGTCGGTTCCGTGACACTCACCCTTGACCCCGGGACGATCCTGCTCTGGGCCTTCATCGGCCTGGTGGCGGGCTTCCTCGCGAGCAAGGTCGTGACCGGCCGTGGCAAGGGCGTCGTGGCCGACATCGTGGTCGGCATCATCGGCGCGCTCGCGGGCGGCTTCCTCGCCCAGGCCCTCAACATCAGCTTCAGCATCCCCGGACACACCACGCTCACCGCGATCGTCATCGCCTTCGTCGGCGCCGTCATCCTCCTGGTGATCGTCCGCCTCGTCACCGGAAACGGGCGCAGGTGGTCGCATTCGCGGTGACACGAGTCCGCAAGAGCGTTGCTCAGCCCGGCTGCATCCTCGAACTCACTCGATGAGCCCGACGAGGGAATCCTGATGCCTCCGGTCTCGGGCGCCGACAGTCTCCAGGTTCGTCGCGCGTATCTCCGCAGTGGTCGCTCGCGCCCGAGCCACGAGCGCCACCTGATCGCCAGATGGGTCGTCGTCGGGGTGGTGGTCCTCTGGCTCCTGGTCGCCGGTGTGGTCCTGGTAGCGGCCGGCTGAGCCGTAAGGCAAGTCTGGCTGGGGGATAGTTGGGTCAGCGTCGGGGCCCACCCGTGGATAATTGGAGGGTTGCCGGTCCTCACGGCGAGGACTGGCGGGAGAGCAGTCATGGGCGAGAAGGAGATCGGCGTGCGCACGCCGGACGGGGAGATGACGACCTTCGTCGTCCACCCCGACGGCGAGGGACCGTTTTCGGTCGCGGTGCTGTATATGGACGGGATCGGATACCGCGAGCAGGTGAAGGCGAACGCGCGCCGGTTCGCTGCCGGCGGCTATTACTGCGTCGCACCGGACCTCTTCTACCGCTCGGGCAAAGGGGTGACCTTCGACATGGGAAAGCTGGCCGCCGAGGGATTCGGTGGGCCGGCGGGGCAGCGGATGATGGCGGTGGTCCGGAGCGTGACCCCGGACGCGGTGCTGGCCGACACCGAAGCGGTCCTCGAGGCAATCGATTCCGATCCGGCGGCGAGCCGGGGGGCAAAGGTGTGCGTCGGCTACTGCATGGGCGGACGCCTCGCGCTCCACGCGGCCTCCGCGCTCGCCGGACAGTTCGTCGCCGCGGCGGGCATCCACCCCGGCGCCCTGTTCACCGAGGCGCCCGACTCCCCCCACCACGACGTGGCGGCCGTGCGCGGCGAGCTCTACTTCGCCTTCGCGGAGAACGACCGCTCGGCCACCCCGGAGGTCGTCGACCGCTTCCGCGGCGAGATGGAGCGGCAGGGGGTGCGCGGCGTGGTGGAGCGGCTGCCGGGAACATCGCACGGCTTCGCGATGGCTGACCTCCCCGTCTACGACCACGACGCGTGCGAGCGGCACTTCGACCGGACCCTCGACCTCTGGCGCCGCAACCTGGACGGCGAGCGAGCCCCCAACTGAGTCTCTCGATCCGGGCGCCGTACGCCCGTTTCGACGACCTCCGCGCCGGGGAGAGCATCGAGTTCCGGTCCGCGTCGCCCTAACCCACCGTCCTGGTGGCGGCCCGGCCGGGAGAGGTCGTGCCCGTGCTGCGCGCGGTCGAGAAGGCGGCGGCGGCGGGGAGATGGGCCGCCGGATTCGTGGCGTACGAGGCGGCGGGTGGCCCCGACCCGACGCTCGTGACGCGCGCTCTGGCAGCCAACGAGCCCTTGGGTGAGCTTCCCCTGGCCTGGTTCTGCCTCTTCGACGCGCCCCGCTCCGTCGAGAGCATCGGGTCGGGAGCGGAGACGGAGGGGTCGTGCACGGTGGCCCCGTGGCAGCCGGACTGGGATCGCGCCGACTACAACCGCAAGCTCGATCGCATCCGGGAGCACCTCGCGGCAGGCGACACGTACCAGTGCAACCTGACCGTGCGGCTGCGTGCACGGGCGGACGGTGACCTGCTCGGCCTGTACCGCGATCTCGCCCTGGCGCAGCGCGGCGCGCACTGCGCTTACGTGGACACCGGGCGCCATGTCATCGCCAGCGCGACGCCGGAGCTCTTCTTCGACTGGACCGGGGACCGGCTGACCACACGCCCGATGAAGGGCCAGCGGGGGCCTCAGCCTCTGAGGCCAACCGCCTGTCCCCGCCGGCCATCGGAATGCGAGATCAGCACGGGGCACCCCAGCGGCATCTGCCCGCATCTGAGGCGCCACGACTACCAGCCCATGTGCGGGTCGACGGCGACGCCTCAGTAGTAGTGCCGACGACCGCCCACTGCGTGCCCGAGCATCCCCAAGACAGCAAGGATGAGGCCGATCACCAGCAGGATGACCCCGAGTGTCCAGAGGATAGGAATGCCTGCAATGAACCCGATGATTAGCAGGATGATCCCGAGAGTTATCATGCGGCACCTCGCGCGTGGTCGAGCTGATCCAGAAGCAACTCCGGCGCACCCACGCCGTCGTTTGCCGCATTGTGTCACAGGATCACGACGTTCGTCGGCCCGCCAGGGTACAGACCGTTTGTCGCGATGCCACCTCTCGCCGTGTTCAGCCGAGCGTGAAAGCCCGCGGCGACGCCGAACACGACGCCGCCGAGACTCCCGGGCTGCTTGCTGCTCCTCGGCAGGCATCATGCCGCCCTCCCCCGTCTTGGCCAGCCAGTAGTCGGCCGCCGGGCGCCGGAACGCGCCCAAGTTGAACAAGGCACGATCACCTGTGTACATTTGATCCTGCAGAGCCCCTACCCCACCGGCTTCGGCCGTCCGCAGTGCCCTCAGCGTGGAAACGCGCCCTGGACGCGGAGATGGACCGACCAGCAGGCCGGGTGAAGGCGACCCCGTCACCGGCAGCCGGAGGAGACGAGAGTGGCGCCCACGACCCGCCCGGAACCCCGGGCAAGGAGACGAACCTGGCTGGTCCTCGCCGGGGCGGCCATCGGCGCCGCGCTGGCCCTCTCGCTCTCTGTCACGCCAGCTCTGGCGTCCACGTCGATCGACCTGCTCGGAACGTTCAGTATGGTCGCGGTCACCAATGGCGCCTCGTACGCGCAGACCTGGCACATCACCTCCGAGAACGAGCAGACCGGGGCCTTCTCGGGTACCGACGTCGGTCCGACGATTGAGACCTTCACCGGCGTGCTCGATGGGCGGAGCTTCACGAGCACCGGCTCGCAACCGGGTTACGACTGGCACGGGGTCGGCACCGTGTCAGGTGTCGCCGGAACCCTCAAGGTCAGCGGGACCTTCACCGACTCCAATGGCGCCACCGGCAAGTTCTCCAGCAGTCAGACGAGCGCGCCGGCAACGCAAGAGATCACCGGACCGGTGGCCGCCAGCGCGCCGGCCGCGCGAGAGGTCAGCGGACCGGTGCCCGCCGGCCCGCCCGGGAATGCCGACATCTCGACCATCGCCAGTGCCCTCCCCACGCCTGCCCAGGCGTTCGCGTCCACCGCGACGGTGGCTGCCGGTGTGGGCCTGTCCCTGGGGGCGATCCTCCTCATCACCTTCCCCTCCCAACTCTTCAACCTCACTTTCCAGGAGAACTACGCCGAGATCCGGGAGTGGGGGCGGCGGCGTCTCCAGTGGTTGCAGCGGAAGAGGGAGCGGCCTGACGAGCGGCCGGACCCGGAACCAGAAGCGGAGCGAGGGCCCGAGCGGTCCTGGCTCGGATTCGCCGGAGTGGTGCTGATAGGCGCCCTGGCCGGCTCCCTCCTCAATCCCCACTTCGGGCTGACGACGGCGACGCTCTACGGCTACGTCGCCGTGGTGCTGGCGATCTGCGCCGGGGCGGCCGTTCCGGCGGTGGTCACACGCCTGTACCTCCAGACACGGCACGCGGAGACCTCATGGCGCCCTCACGCGCTCCCGGCCGGCCTCGCCGTGGCCGCGGCCTGCGTTCTCATCTCACGCCTCTCCAGCTTCGAGCCGGGCTACCTCTACGGGGTCCTCGCCGGGGTCGCCTTCAGCGCCAAGCCCTCGGCGAAGCACAAGGGGCACATCGTCGCGCTCTCCGCACTGACCACCATCACCATCGCGGCGCTCGCATGGTTTGCCTGGATCCCGGTCAGCGGCGCCGCCAAGGACGGGGGCTCCTTCTTCGGCCTGGTAGTCCTGGACGATTTCCTGGCGAGCATGTTTGTCAGCGGCCTGGTTGGAAGTGCGATCGGCCTGCTCCCGCTGTGCTTCCTTCCCGGGTGGGATCTGCATCACTGGCACCGCGGTGCCTGGCTCCTCTGCTTCGCCCTGGCCATGTTCGGCGTCATCGAGGTGCTGCTCATCCCGCACAACGACAGCCACAGCAACGTGCCACTGGTCACGACCATCATCCTGATGGTGGTTTTCGGGGGTGCGTCCATCGGGCTACGAGAGTGGTTCGCCAGCCGTCGCCGCCACGCGGAGGGGCGCGACAAGGTCGCCTTCCGTCAGAGGGTCCACGAGCTGCTCACCCCAGCCGAAGCGCTCGCTGCCGAAGCGCACGTCCAACCGGCGGAATCAGCAGACTGAGCTCATCGCACCATGTCCGAGAGCCGAACCCGCGGACCCACCTGGCATCACCCCGGCCGCGCGACGCTCCTGCTCTTCGGGGGCGCCGCCGCCCTGATCATCGCCGTCCACCTCGCGACCGATGGCATCCTCGGGTTCCACATCGACGAGCTCTACTACCTGGCGAGCGGCCGCCACCCGGCCTTCGGGTATGTCGACTTCCCCCCCGTCGTCCCCCTGCTCGCCCGACTCGAGACGGGGGTCCTGGGGGTCACCCCCTGGACGCTTCGCCTCCTCCCCGCACTCTTGAGCGGCGTCAACGTGGTCATCTCCGGCGCCTACGTGCGCAAGCTCGGCGGCTCCCTCAAGCTTCAGGCGCTCGGCCTCCTGGTCGCGGTCACCGCCCCACTCATCGTGGGTACCTGGCTCTTCCAGACCGTGATCTTCGACCAGGTGACGTGGATGCTCTCCCTCTACTGGTTGCTCTCACTGGTCATCGACCGCAGGCCGCGCACCTGGATCTGGCTCGGCCTGACCCTCGGCGTCGGTCTCGAGGTCAAGTACCTGATCCTCCCGCTCATCGCGGGCATCGCCATCACGGTCCTCCTCACCCCCCAGCTCAGGAAGGAGCTTCGAACGAGGTATCCCTGGATCGGGGCGTCGCTGATGCTGCTCCTCTGGCTGCCTAACGTCGTCTGGCAGATCGCCAACGGCCTTCCCACCCTCACCTACATCCTCAACCATCAGGGAAGCATCCAATCGGGAGGAGGGGTCGGCAACTTCGTGGTCCTCTTCCTGGTCCTCCTTTTCCTGCTCACCCCCCTCTGGATCGCCGGCCTGATCTCTCTCTTCCGGCGGCCTGAGCTTCGTGCGATCGGCACCGCGTGTGCCGTCCCGCTGGTCGTCTACCTCTTCGTGGGCAAGTACTACTACCCGGCCCCCACCGTCCCCATCGTCATGGCCGCCGGCCTCCTCGCCCTCTCGCGTATCGAGCGCCCGCGGCTTCGGTCCGCCCTGGCGCTCGCGGTCGGTGTCGCCAGCCTTCTCGGTTTCGTCAGTCTGGCCAAGATCATCCTGCCCATAACCCCCGCCAGCCAGCTCCACGCGACCGGCCTCGACACGACCAATACGGACCTCGCGTCCACGGTCGGCTGGGTCTCCATCACCCAGCAGATGACGGCGATCTACGGAGCGCTTCCCCCGTCCGTGCGGGACACGACGGTCATCGTCTCCTCGGACTACGGCGTCGCCGGGGCGCTCCAGATCTTCGGCAATGCCACTCTCCTTCCCGCCAGCTACAGCCCGCAGCTGAGCGACTACTACTGGCTTCCGGGGCAGCTCTCCGCGACTCACGCGCTCATGGCGGGCTACGCGCCGTCCGACGTCGCCTCGATATGCACCTCAGCCAGTGTGGTCGCCCATCTCACCGTCCCCTACCACGTCGTCAACTTGGAGCAGGGCAGCCCCGTCACGCTCTGCAGCCTCAAGGCACCACTCCCGCAACTCTGGCGAGGACTGCGGGACTTCTCGTGATCCCGTGCAGACGGCGCCCCAAACCTTTGCAGGGTCGGTCACATCCGGCTGTCAGCGGCTGACCGTCAGGATGACGTTACCCGTCTTCTGCTTGGTCTCGACGTACCTGGTGGCCTCGACCACCTGCTCCAGCGGGTAGCGCCGATCGATGACGGCCCGGTATTCCCCGGCCTCGATGAGGTCCCTGAGGAACACGACATCCTTCTTCGTGAATCGAGGAGGTATCGAGAATCGCACCCGCTTGTGTCCGATCAGCGCCGTCCAAGGGCTCAGGACCAGGTTTCGAAATCCATCGGTTGCGAGGTAGACTCCGCCCCGCCTCAGCGAGCCGCGACAATCGCGGAATCGCAGCGTGCCGACCGCGTCGAGGATGACGTCATAGGTCTGGCCGTTACCCGTGAAATCCTGCTGTGTGTAGTCGATGACCTCGTCGGCGCCGAGCGATCTCACCAGCTCCATGTTCTTGGGGTTGCACACGGCGGTGACGCCGGCGCCGAAGTGTCTGGCCAGCTGCACCCCCGCGGTGCCGATGGATCCCGACCCCCCGTAGATGAGGATCCTCTGTCCCTTGCGGAGTTTCGCCGGTCTCAGGGCATTCAGCGCCAGGATCGCCCCGTCGCAGACGGCCGCCGCCTCCTCGAAGGTCATGCCGGCCGGCATGCGCGACAGGGCGGCGCCTGACCGCATGCAGACGAGCTCCGCGTGCGCACCGAACCTCCACGGATTGATGCCGAAGACCTGGTCGCCGATCTCGAACTCGGTCACGTCGGCACCGACCGCCTCGACATCCCCGGCCAGGTCGCTGCCGAGGATCCTCCGCCTCGGGCGGCGGAGACCAGTGGTGAGCCGGGCAACGAAGGGCACGCCTTCACGGAGTGCGCAGTCGGTCCGGCTCACCGTGGTTGCGTGGACCCTGACGCGGACCTCATCGTCCTTGGGCACGGGCGGCTCCACGTCTTCGAGCCGGAGGACGTCAGGCGGTCCGTACCTGTCGTGGACGACGGCTCTCATGAGCCCACTCTACGGCTGCGACCCCGGTTGGGTGACAAAGACCCTGATTCCGCGATCGGTTGCGAGATGATCGTCCAGGACCCTCGTCGCTTCTCAGGTCACACAATGGTGAGGAGCCGTGAGCGACGACCATCGACCCATCCAGCCCGCCACCAGGGTTCCGCTCCGCACCATCGCCCGGGAGTGGACCCGCCTCGGTTGCATAGGGTTCGGGGGACCGCCAACCCACATCGCCCTGCTTCGACGGATGTGCGTCGAGGAGCGGCGGTGGATCGAGGCCAAGGAGTTCGAGGACGGGATCGCCGCCACCAACCTGCTGCCCGGTCCTGCCTCGACCCAGCTGGCGATCTTCTGCGCCTGGCGGCTGCGGGGGGTGGTCGGCGGGGTGCTGGGCGGAGTTTGCTTCATCGTCCCGGGGCTGGTTCTCATCCTTGCCCTCTCGACGCTCTTCCTCGCCAGTCGCCCACCCAACTGGGTGATCGGCGCGGCGGCCGGTGCGGGGGCTGCCGTGCCCGCCGTGGCTCTGCGTGCCGCTTCGGGCCTGGTCCCGGCCAGTTGGAAGCGTATTGGCACCCAGAAGGCCCAGCGTGTCCGTTGGGCCCTCTACGCCTTGGTGGGAGGCACCGCCGCCGCCACGATCGGCCCCTACCTGGTGGTGGTGCTCCTCGCCTGTGGCCTGATCGAGATCGCCATCCGCCGAGCGACGCCGCCCCGAACGGCGGCATCAGCCGGAGCGTTCATCCCCGCCCTGGTGGTCCACACGGCCGCCATCGGCGGGCTCGGCGCCCTGGCGTGGGTCGCGCTCAAGGTGGGCGCCCTCTCATACGGAGGCGGGTTCGTCATCGTCCCGCTGATGCAGCACGATGCGGTGACCGCGTACCACTGGATGACCGGGGCCCAGTTCCTCAACGCCGTCGCCTTGGGCCAGATCACCCCGGGCCCCGTCGTCCAGACGGTGGCCGTGGTCGGCTATGCGGCGGCGGGGGTCGGAGGCGGGCTGCTCGCAGCTCTGATCGCCTTCACCCCGTCGTTCGTCTTCGTGCTCGTCGGCGGACCGCGTTTCGATCAGATCCGGGCGAACCGGTCATTCCAGGCGTTCCTCACCGGAGCTGGGCCAGCCGTCATCGGGGCCATCGCCGGATCGGCCATCCCCCTCGGCCTCTCGCTCCAGCAGCTGTGGCAGATCCCTGTGCTCGTCGGAGCGGTCCTCTGGCTGTTCGCCGCCCGGCGTGGCGTCGTGAGCGGCCTCCTCATCGCCGGGGTGGTCGGAGTTGCCCTGGCGCTCGCCGGCGTGCCCATCTGAGGACGTCCTCCGTCTTGGGCTAGCTGCGAGGCGGCCCAGCACGGTAGATCACGGTCCGGCGAGCGTGATCACCCCCGACCCCACGATGGTGGCGCGGCCGCCGACGCTGACCTCCACAACCTGCCCCCCCTCCTTGCGCGCCGTCGCGTGCAGCAGGCTCGGACGCCCCATGGCGACGCCCTGATCTATCTGTAGGTCCCACTCGCCGTCTGAGAGCGGTGAGCGCTGGGCGAGGCCGCCCACCAGACCAGCGCACGCCGAACCAGTGGCCGCGTCCTCTTCGACCTCGACAGACGGCGCGAAGCCCCGGGCGTAGAGGTGAGCACCCTCGTCAGGTTCGCGGGAAAAGAGGTACAGGTTGGCGGCCCATCCCCGGCCGACCCCGGAGGCCCACGCCGCCGTGTCCAGTGCGGCGCGGTCCACGGTGGCAGCGTCACGAACGCGCACGAAGCAGAATCGCAGCCCGATGCCCCCGTACCAGCATTCGGCCACGTCGGCCTCGGTGATTGAGAGGGCCGCGGCGACGGCATCCACCGGCGGCGGCTCCGCAGCGACTTCGCATCGGGGTGTCGAGAGGCGAAGGTGGATGCTCTCACCGCTGATGTCGACCGTGACGGGGCCGATGCCCTCTTCGAAGACGAATCTCCCGAAGGCCGCGCCCCCGTCCGGTTCAAGACTGGCGAGAACGGCCCCCGTGCCGACGGTGGAGTGCCCAGCGAAAGGCACCTCCCCGCCCGGCGTGAAGATCCGCACCCGACACGTGTGAGATGGATCGGCGGGCGGCAGGACGAAGGCGGTCTCGGAGAAGTTGAACTCCCGAGCCAGCTGCTGCATCAGTTCGTCGCTCAGCCCTTCAGCTCGGGGGATCACCGCGAGCTGGTTGCCGCCGAAGGCCCGATCCGAGAACACGTCAACGAGGACGAAGTCAATGTTCATCGTTCAGAACTCTCTCACGCGACCGCATGCTCACGTCGCCCCGGAAGTACGCGAGATGCCATCGGCGACGCGGAACTCGACAGCCGCCACGAGGATGGCGCCGGAGATGGCTCCCACAGAGAGCAGAGCCAGCACTGACATCCCCAGCCCTTTGCAACAAGGCACGTCCAACCCGCGATCGGCCCATTCGCGTCAGCCACTTCACGAAGAGGCGCCGAGGTAGACTGGCAGCGAGGCCCGCCACCTCGAACGAGGCGAGAGCAGCGTCCGAGCGGCAGTCCTCAACAACGTCTGGGTCGAGGGCACGGCGGGCTCCAAGGTGGCCAATGACTTCTCCACTCTCTCCGCCCTCACGGACATCTCCGCGGATCTGTCGAGTGCCGGGACGGTCACCTCAGGCGGCACGGGCACCGTCGATGGCCAGTCCGTGGTCATCCTCAAAGCCGCGGACGGGACCACCGTCGATATCGCCGGTGCCGGTACCGCCTATCCCGTGCAGGTGAGGACCGACACCGCCGTCCACCAGCTCTCCGACTGGAACGGCGTCGGTACCTTCACCCCCCCGCCGAACCCGATCGTCATCCCCAGCACTTCCTGAGTCGCACGCCGGAGGGTGGGGTGCCGCGGGCAGGGCAGCGCTCGCCTGAACCGTACAGGCTGCCGCGTTCGCCGCACTGGTGGCGACGGATGCCGAGCGCCACTATCTCGCCCGGCGATTGCAGGAGCTCATGTGGCGGGACAAAGGCAGACTGAGGGTCAGTCCGCGAGCTGGCTCCGCCAGCTGAACCTGGGCGCGTAGCCGAGCATGCGGCGCGCCTTCTCAATGGAGAGCAGGGTCTGGTTGTCTCCTGCACGGTCGTCGAACGGAACCCCCGGAAAGTATTGTTCGACCAGCTCACGATTGGGTCGGCTCACCACCGTGTCGGCGTTCGCGATGACGAAGATCTCGGCCCCCTTGATGGGCGCCTCCAATGACTTGCGGATGGCTTGGGCACCATCGCGGGCATCGATGTATCCCCACAGGTTCCATTTGCGCCGGCCCGGATCGGCGTCAAAGCTGGGGAATTCGGCGTAGTCGGCAGGCTGCATCACGTTGGAGAAGCGCAGCCCGATGATCTTCATCTCAGGCTCCCACCGGCAGAACTGCCTCGCCATCTCCTCGCCCACCAATTTGGAAAGCGCATAGGCACTTTCCGGCCGGGGCGGGCACTCCTCGTCAACTGGGATGTAGGGGGGGGGGATCTCGAAGGGAAGGCCCAGGACTGTTTCGCTCGACGCCCACACCACGTTCCTGATGCCGAGATGGCGCGCCGCCTCAAAGACGTTGAAGATGCTCAGGGTGTTGACCCGGAACAGGCTCGCGTTGGGGCGCAGCCCCGGCGCGGGGATGGCGGCGAGGTGAACCACGGCGTCGACGCCATGGTAGCGATCGTCCACCCGGGACAGCAGCTCAAGAGCCTGACCCACCTCTTCGAGATCCACCCTGACGTGCGGGCAGAGCTGCTCCCGCGGCGGGGCGATGTCGGCGTTGAAGACGTCGTAGCCGTGCTCGACCAGCTCGCGCACGCAGGCAGTGCCCAATTTGCCGCTGCCGCCAGTCACCACCACTCGCATGTTGAGCTCCTTGAGCAAGCGCCACCGCTCGGCCTCGGACCGGTCTTGCGCCGCAGTTGTCAGCACGTAGCTTACTGTGCCCACAGATGTCCACGCAGGGCCAGCGCTCTTCGCCTCCTTCGGGGAGCGGGGTTTCCCCGGGAGCTGGCGGCCGCGGCGAAGCGGTTGGCTGCCTCAGCCCTGCGGTCGGCCCGGCGCCATCCAGCGTTCCCGCAGGGCGTGGGCGGCCAGCTTGGGTCGGCGATCGCGAGTGAAGACGCCCTTGCGATTGCCGTCGACCCGATGGAGGCTTGGCTGAGTGCCGAAGTCGGCGAAGTTCCACACCTGCTCCCCGATCACCGCGTCGATCCGATCGAAGACGCGGTGGGACATGGCGAGCAGATCGCGCTGGTACTCCTCCGTCCACACCGACCCTGCAATGGCGCGCAGCCCCGCCACGGCGTCGGCGCCGTACTCAGTGATCACGATCGGCTTGGAGTAACCCTCGGACCACCCCCTGAGCTCCGCCTCGAGATGCCGCTCGGCGCTCGCCAGGTCGCCGGTGTCCACGTACCAACCGTAGTACCGATTGATGCAGAGGACGTCGAACAGATCGCTGATGGCGTCCCGACCCGGAGATTCGGCGTCGTGGTAGTTGGCGAAGCAGAGGGGACGTGACGGATCAAGGCGGCGGGCCGCGGCGACCAGCGGCTCAAAGTACTCCCGGGCCGCCGGGTCCGTGGAGTCGGGCTCGTTGGCGAGCGACCACATCACCACGCTGGGGTGGTTCTTGTCTCGGGCGATCAGCTCGCGGATGGCCTGCAGGTGGGCCTGCTGGGTCAGGGCGCTGACCGTCGCCTCGCTGAAGGTGGGGCGGCGTGGAGCCCCGCGGCTCAGGCCGAGCTTCATGTTGAGGCCGACCGCAGGAGTCTCGTCGATGACCACGAGCCCGCGCCGGTCGGCGTACTCCATGACCTCCTCCGCATACGGGTAGTGGGAGGTGCGGAAGGAGTTGGCACCCACCCACTCCATGAGAGCGAAGTCGTGAACCATGAGGGCGTCATCGTGTCCCTTGCCGCGGATCTCGCTGTCCTCGTGCCGGCCGAACCCGGTGAAGCGGAAGGGACGACCGTTGATCAGGAAGCGATTGCCGTCCACGGCCACGGTCCGCACCCCGACGGGCAGGTCGTAGCGATCCTCGTCAGCGCCCGCGCCGCGCAGCCGGGCTCGCAGCGTGTAGAGGTAGCCGTCGCCCGGCGCCCAGGGATGGACTTTGGGGATCTGCAACCGACCCACGGCTCCCGAGCCCGACGCCACCCGGACGGAATCGGCGTCGAACAGCTCCACCTCCACGCTGCCATCGGCGTCCGTCTTGACTCGATAGTCCAGGGTGCCGCGGCCCCCCTCCAGGTCGGCAACCACCGTGATGTCCTCGATGTGGGCGGCCGGTGTGCAGTAGAGCCATACCGTCCGGTGCAGGCCCGCGTAGTTGAAGAAGTCGTGGAAGCACCGCTGCACCCGCCGGCCATCCTCGGTCGTCTCGATTTCCCCGGGCGGGATGGTCGCCCAGCTCAGCTCGTTGTTGACGCACACCGTGATCCGAACTGGCTCGCCAGGGGTCACGTGCCCGGTGATGTCCGCCTCGAACGGCGTGTATCCCCCTTGGTGGCGGGCGACCTGGGTCTCGCCGACCCAGACCGTGCCGCGGTGGGTGGCCGAGTCGAGCCGGAGGACGATCCGACGTCCCCGCCACCCGAGTGGAATGAGGGCCTCGGTCTGGTACCAGACGTCCCCCACATGGTCGCGCAGCTCCCGCTCGGCCTGGATATCGTTGTAGCTGGCGGGCACGGGCATCTCCACCCGCGAGGCGAGGGGGCGCTGCCACCACTCCGCCCGCCACCCATCCGATCCAGCGTCGGCCTGGAACCTCCACAGCCCATTGAGGGAGCGTCGCTCGCGGAAGCCGCTGTCGATCGGACGAAGCATGCTCTGTCGCCTCCTTTCAGCCGGAAGACGTGGCCACCTGAGGGGCCTGCGGATCGAGCCCAGCTTAGCAGCCCCGTCCTCGAACCTCCTCCACCCGAGACGAGTTGGCCTTCCTCGCCACCGCCGGCCCACCCCACCTCGACCACTGGCGCCTGAGGCCGGTCCGTTGGCCGGGTCGGCCGGGCGCTCGGGAGGCGAGACGGCCACTCCGTTGGGTCCACAGTGCTGGCGATAGACTCGGGGGGTGCCACCCGCCCATTCCCCAGCTCGCGCCCACATACGGCGCCTGCTCGGGGTCCTCCGCCTCTCGCTCCTGGTGTTGGCTGTCGAGGTTGTCGGCGGCCTGCCCTCCCACAGCCTCGCGCTGCTTTCCGACGGTGGGCACGTGTTCACCGATGCGGCCGGCATCAGTCTGGCGCTGCTGGCCATCTGGGTAGGCTCGCGGCCGCCGAGCACTCTTCGCACCTTCGGCTATCTGCGCCTCGAAATCCTAGCGGCGGTCGCTAATGCGGTCCTGCTATTCGGAGTAGCGGCGTTCATTCTCTACGAGGCGTGGCGCCGGCTCTCGGCACCACCCCAGGTCGCCTCATTGCCCCGGCGTGTGCTTCCTGCCCTTCATGGTTCCTCCTGGCCAGGCTGGCCGTGGTGGAACCCTCGTGTCACGTGGACCAGTCCCCGGGGGGTCAGTTCACCTTCGGCACCCGACTTCGACCTGGCGCTCGCATGCACTCCGACGGCCCGCTCCGCAACCGACTACGCCTCCGGCCCCACCACCAGACTGCTGGGCGAGTAGGGGCCTCCGGGCGGACCCGCTCCGGCATAGATCACCGCAGGCGAGGCGGAACGGTTCGTCTTCCACCACAGCGAGAAGACATAGGTGTTCCCGGCTGTCACCGGGTAGGCCGTCTCGACCAGGACGGCATCGGGCGAAAAGGTGCCTGCGAACCCGGCGCTTTCCTCCCAGGCCAGCGGCTGGGGAGTGCCGCCGTCGACGCTGACGAAGATCCCCAGGTCCTGGTTGTAGCCGGCTTCGGCGGTCCAGAGGTCGGCGTTGCCGCTGATGATGGTGTCCTCGTCGATCGAGGGCGAGAAGGTGGCGACGAGATCGGTCCCATCGATCTCTGGCTCCAGCGCCGACACGTCGTCGGTGACCGTCGGCTCTGCATCGGCCGCGCTCCACAGGCTGAGCACCTGCAGTTCGTCACTCGCGCAGTCGCGAACCTCCGGCTCTCAGGTTCCGGCCACCAAGGCAAAAGGAGGAGCGCCGCTGAGGGCCTGCTCCGGCCACGGCAGTCCTCGCCGGGCGGCCCAGCCCACATCCGTCAGCTGGTGAATGCGTGGCGATGCCCAGCCCGATGCTGACACCAGTTGGAGAAGGCTCTCGGGATTCGTGCCCTGCACGAGCGGCAGGGCCGCCCTCAGCTCGGGAGCGTAGGGGGCATGGTGCGCTGGGGCGGTCCCTCTGGCTCGGGCCAGCCCCTGGCCAGCCCAGCGGCGGATCCTCTCCATGCTGCTGCTCGGATACCCCCACAGGCTCTCTACGAGAACCAGTCTTCCGCGGGGCGCCACCTCATGCCAGGCACGGAGAGCCGTCGTCGGCTCCAGGAGCGTCCACAGCAGGTGTCGGGAGATGACGGCATCGAATGGACCCAGGGGCACGGATGCGGCCTCGGCCTCTACGATCTCGACTTTGAGATCTGCCTGCTCCGCCTTGGCGCGGAGCCGCCCCAGCATCTCCGATGAGAGGTCGACGGCCGTCACGTGGTGGCCCAGCTCCGACGCGATGAGACTGAGGAACCCGGTTCCGGCCCCCACATCGAGAACGCTTGCCGGCGGCGCTGGCAACAGCCTCTCGAGGGTCCCCCGCCACACGGCACGCTCCAGTGGAGAGACCGGGTAATGGCCAGGGTCACGATCATAGGTGGCGGCGTCAGCGTCCCAGAAACGACGGACTTGGTCGACACGTTCCGTGTCCACAGAAGACGTTCCCTCGCATTATGAGAGCGGTAGCTCTCGTCCGATCTCAGCGCATCGACGCTGGTCCGCCCATGGTAACGGCTCAGACCGTGAGATCCTCAGCTTCTCGTCGAGCGTGTCAATTGCTGTATTAGTGCCAGATGTGTGTGCCGTAACGGACCGCCACCTGCCCACCGAGGCGCAGTGACGGGAGGCGGCTGGAGGGCTGAGAATCTAACGGTGCCGGCGACGGTGCCGTCGGCCCCCTGAGGGGCGCGGACCGCGTCATCGCCATAAGCGCGAGCGAAGGAGGTACTCAGATGGAGATGCGCAAGCTGGGAAACAGCGGCCTTGAGGTCTCGGCCATCGGCCTGGGCTGCATGGGCATGAACCATCACCGTGGCCCGGCCCCGGACCGGACGGAAATGATCACGCTGATCCGCGCGGCGGTCGAGCGCGGCGTCACGTTCTTCGACACTGCCGAAGTCTATGGCCCGTTCACCAACGAGGAACTCGTGGGCGAGGCGCTGCAGCCGTTCCGAAAGGGCGCCGTCATCGCCACCAAGTTCGGTTTCGACCTCGGTCCTGGCGGATCGGGCGGCCTCAACAGCCGCCCGGAACGCATCCGCCAAGTCGCCGAGGACTCGCTCAAGCGTCTGCGGGTCGACGCCATCGACCTCTTCTATCAGCACCGGGTCGATCCCGACGTCCCGATCGAGGATGTGGCCGGCGCGGTGAAGGACCTGATCGCCGAAGGCAAGGTCAATCATTTCGGTCTATCAGAGCCAGGGCCCGGGACCATCCGCCGAGCGCATGCGGTCCAGCCGGTTGCGGCCGTCCAGAGCGAGTACTCCCTCTGGTGGCGCCTCCCTGAAGCTGACGTGTTGCCAGCCTGCGAGGAGTTGGGGATCGGCTTCGTCCCCTACAGTCCGCTTGGCAGGGGCTTCCTCACCGGCAAGATCGACGAAACCACAGCGTTCGGCAGCAACGACAATCGCAGCACCTTGCCCCGGTTCACGCCGGAGGCCCGCAAGGCGAACCGCCCAGTGGTCGACCTGTTGGAGAAGCTTGGCGACGAGAAGCATGCAACGCCGGCGCAGATCGCGCTCGCCTGGTTGCTGGCGCAGAAACCGTGGATCGTACCGATCCCCGGCACCACCAAGCTCAACCGCATCGCGGAGAATGTCGCCGCGGCCTCAATCGAGCTCACTCCCGACGACCTGCGGAGCGTCGACACAGCCGCCTCTCAGATCACGGTGGCAGGTGACCGCTACCCTCAGGCAGAGGCAGACCTCACCCGGCGGTAACGGGCGCCAACAATCAAGCTGACTTCACGGCCAGACGCCACTCAACTCGACAACCGAGGAGTGGAGCGGGAGACGAGACTCGAACTCGCGATATCCTCGTCGGACCGGCCCAAGCACTATGAACTCCACCTTCGAATCGCCCCTGGCTGACCAGAGACCTCCGCTGGAACTGGTCGGCGCGGCAAAAGGCATCCTCCCTGGTTCGACGATGACAGCCTTATCACCGTCGGCTGCCGCCCGGTTGAGAATCGCGAGGCTGTCGGCCGCGTAGCCTGCTGGCAGATCGGTCTGCTTCTCAGGAACGGGCTCGAGCGCATCCGCCGGTGCCGGCGCAGAAAGGACGGACTCGCAGTCCCGGCCCGACACCCGGCGGCAACCACTCCTACCACTGGCCCCGCGCCCGCTCCGGGGTGCCGCAGAGATGGCATCGAGCACAACTATGGTCCGGCCCGACATCAGACCATGCGCACTGAGATTCTACGCCTGGAGCCGAAGCGCATCGCGTTGACAAACGGTCGACGGACGGGGAACATCACTCCAGGACACGCTGGCGTTCCGCGGTCATTAAGCAGCTAGGAGTCTCGCATGAACGGTGAAGTGTTCCGATCTAGGCTCGATGAGCGTGTCATCCCTGGTAAGCGCCTCGGGCGGCATATCTTCCACGACCCGCGATCGCGCGACTTCCCAGCAGACCGCGCCGCACAGATCGTGAGCGTCACTCACAAGGCGAACGGATTGCCGCTCAACCAAGGAGACATTGGCTCGTGCACGGCCAACGCGGTGTGTGGCGCGCTCGATTCGTCCCCTGACTTCACGGGTGGTGCCCCTCGCTCAGAGAACGACGCCATCCAACTGTATGAGGTAGAAACCCGGTTGGAGGGACAGCCGTATCCTCCGAACGACCCGGGCGGCAGTGGTCTCGAGGTGTGCAAGGCGGCCAAGCAGCTGGGGTGGATAGCCTCGTATACGCACGCGTTCGGCGTCGAGCATGCCCTCCTCGCACTTGTGGTGCGGCCGGTGATCACGGGGATCAGCTGGTACACCAGCTTCGACACCCCGGACGCGACAGGCCTTGTCGTGATCGCCAGTGGAGCCACGATCAGAGGTGGCCACGAGGTGGTCGCCGACGGGATCGATGCCGCAAATCAGCTGGCGTGGTTCTGGAACAGCTGGGGCCCCAGCTACGGCGTCCGCGGCCGATTCTGCATGTCCTTCGATACCTGGCAACAGCTGCTTGCGCAGCAAGGTGATGTCACCGTACCGACACTGTAGGGGTTTAGGGTGGCGGCACCTGACTCCGTATAGGTTTTGGGCATATTTTTGGGCATATTAATGGATGGCAACAATGAAGAAGAAGAATAGCTCGCCGGATGTCGATTCTCCATCTCAGCTGATAGACGCGAGGATAAGTGAGCTCGATGATTGGCGCGAAAAGAAGCTCTCGCAGATTCGCGCTCTGATCAAGCAAGCCGACCCTGAGGTGGTGGAGGAGTGGAAGTGGAGAAAGCCTTCTCATCCAGCAGGGGTTCCGGTGTGGTCTCACCAAGGTCCGATCTGCACCGGCGAGACGTACAAGAGCGTCGTGAAACTCACATTCTTCAAGGGGGCCTCGCTGAAGGACCCTTCGGGACTGTTCAACTCAAGCCTCGAAGGCAACACCCGGCGCGCAATCGACGTCCACGAGGACGATGAAATCGATGAGAAGGCTTTCGCAACCCTCATTCGAGCTGCCGTTAGCCTGAACGAGTCCTCGAACCACGGCTAGTCATATCAGTTCACAGGTGGCTGTGATATTAGGGTGTCCACGCTACGTGCCGAGGTATCACAATATCGCAGTACCAGATGCGATAAGGGGAGGCGCGAGCCTCTTCAGCAGCGAAGGGGCCTCTGGTGGCTGACCACAGCCTGGAACTGGTCAGGGGTCGATGGCTCCTCGGGCGTGGAGGCGCTGCAGGGCTCCCCAGGACCTGACCTCCGACAAAGGCGTCGCGTCGGCAGCGACCAGGGGCCGCCCCGGCACCAGCCTCCGCCAGGGGTCGGCCGCGCACGCCCCGCCCGCGCTCTCGCGAGAGGACGAACAGCCTGGTCTAAGCTGGCTGCCATGTCTGATCTCGACGTAGCGGCTGGCGACACCATGCTGGGGCAACTCCAGAGAGGCCGAGGAGCGACGGTGATCGATCGTCTCGAACGACTTGGATGCTGACGAGAGTGGCGAGACCCGGCCCGGTCGCGCTGGTCGGCAGCGGGGAGTATCTCCCGGCGATGCTGGAGCTCGAGGCGGCGCTGATCGCGGGCCGATCGCCGAAGTATGTGCAGCTGCCGACGGCAGCCGGGCCGGAAGGACGCGCCTCCGTCTCGCGGTGGATCGCGCTCGGAGCGCAGCAGGCGGCACGGCTGGGGGTCGAGGCGGTCCCGGTCATGGTGCTCGACCGTGATTCGGCCGAGGACCGGGCCAACGCCGAGTTGGTCACCGGTGCCGGGCTCATCTACCTCTCCGGGGGGAGTCCCGCCCACTTGGCGGACTCGCTCCGGGGAACCCGCGTGTGGGCGGCCATCCTCGACGAGTGGCGCGCCGGAGCCGCCCTGGCAGGATGCAGCGCGGGGGCGATGGCGCTGACCTCCTGGGTACCGGACCTCAGACGCCTCACCCGGAAGCCACGCTCAGGCCTTGGAGTGGTGCCCAGGCTGCGCGTCATCCCCCATTTCGACCGCATGAGACGCTGGGTTCCCGGAATGTCCCACTGGGCGGCCGCGCATCTCCCCGCCGGCGTCACCCTCGTGGGCATTGACGAGGAGACCGCCATCGTCAGCGAGGACGCCGACCTGGCCCGTTGGGTGGTCAGGGGCCGGCAGCGGGCGTGGCTGCTCTCACCCGGCGGGCGGAGACCTTTGGATGCTGGCGAGGAGCTCGTGCTCTGAGCACGGCTGAGCAGGGCGGTGGTCCGCCAGAGCTCCGACTCAGTCCGACACCTCGAGGATGCTCCGACCCCGACCATGGCCGGTCTCGGACGCGCGATGCGCCGCCTCCACCTCCGCGAGCGGGAAGCGCTCACCGACGAGCGGCTTCAGGTTGCCATCGACCACGAGCGCGGCCAGCTGATCGAGGATCGGACGGATGGCTGGCGGCGCCTGCACCCCGGAGGTGCGGACGCCGTGCTGCTCTGCCCGTTCCGGCTGTGGCATCCCCGCCGCCGAGACGAGAATGCCTCCCTTTCTGAGGACGCGCCACGACCGCTCGGTGACGTCGCCTCCGACGGTGTCGAGAACCACATCAACATCGTGGACGCCGTCCTCGAAACGGGAGGCCGAGTAGTCGACAACCTCGTCCGCGCCCAGGGAACGAACGAAGTCGATGTTGCGCGTAGAGGTGGTGGCGATGACGTGGGCGCCCTTCTAGCGACCCAGCTGGACCGCCAGGCTACCCACCCCGCCGGCGCCGCCGTGGACCAGCAGGCGCTGACCACTCTCAAGGCCCGCGGTCTCAAAGAGCCCCCACCAGGCGGTGCCACCGCCGACGGGCAGGGTCGCAGCCTGCTCGAAGCTCAGGGCCTCCGGCTTTCGGGCAATCGACTGCGCCAGGGTGGTGGCATATTCGGCGTAGGCGCCCTGGCCGCGGCCGAACACCTCGTCGCCGACAGCGAAGCCGGCCGCGTCCGGGCCCACCTCGGACACGGTGCCGGCGAGGTCCAGCCCGAGGATGGGGGGCGCTCCAGGGGCATGAAGGCCCGGAGCTGGCCGGAGCGGAACTTCCAGTCGAAGGGGTTCACGCCCGCGGCACGCACCTGCACCAGCACTTCGCCCTCCCCCCGCTGAGGGCGCGACACCTCGTCAAGCCGAAGCACCCATGGGTCACCATACTCGTGGAACCGGACCGCCCGCATCAGCCTGTCGCTCCCCGCCATGGTCAACCCCCGAACTACCCTCAATCCAGCGACTACGATTAGCACAGTAGAGGCCAGCCAGCTCGTCGCACTCCTGAGGCCGCCGGGCACGCTGCTAGCTCAGCGGGCGGTCCATCCACCGTCGACGAGGATCGTCTCGCCAGTGATGAGTGACGCGGCCGGTGAGGCGAGGAAGACCACCACACCCGCCACGTCCATGGGTTCCCCAATGCGGTGCAGGGCGGCGATACGCTCGGTCACGTCACGTTCGAAGGCCGGGTCACTTAGCGCGGCCTTCGTGCCAGGAGTACGAATGAACGTGGGCGCCACCCCGTTGACGGTGATGCCGTGGGTACCCCACTCGATAGCCAGGCACTTGGTCAGATGGGCGATGGCCGCCTTGGTCATGCAGTACACAGACTCCGTGGGCAGCGCCACGAATCCGGCCTGGCTGCTGAGGTTGATGATTCGCCCGGATCCTTGCGGAATCATGATTCGAGCGGCAGCCTGGCTGGCGAAGAAGGTCCCCTTGAGGTTGACATCGACGGTGAGGTCGAAGTCCTCCACCGTCACATCCACCGCGAGGTTCGATGGACCGAGGCCCGCGCTGTTGACCAGGATGTCGAGGCGCCCCATCTCGGAGGCTGCCTCCCGCACCGCGGAGTGCACCTGGTCGAGGTCGAGCACGTCCATCGCTAGTGGAAGGCATCGCCGTCCCTGTGCTTCGACTCCCGATACAACCTCCGCTGCCGTATCCAGCGATCGCAGGCCCACGGCGACGTCGGCGCCAGCATGAGCCAGGGCCACGGCGATGGCTCGGCCCAATCCCCGGGCAGCTCCGGTGACCAGCGCGACCTGCCCCTCCAGACCAAACGATGGAAGGACCTCCACGCCTGCGAGCTTACCAGCCGCCTTCGTGGCGCTGCCCCGCCTCTCGGGACGTGCTTCAGCGGGCCCGCCGGGACCCCACCCGAAGGCGGGGCCCTGCGGTCGCTGGACGATACCCGAGCCGTGCCGCAGAATCTCCGGCTGAGGACCAGAACCTGGCACTGGGAGTTGCAACGTCCGTGTCTTGCGGGGGGACTTCTACTTCTACTTCTACTTCTACTTCGACTCCAAGCACGCCGTCCTGGGCGAACTGGTCCAACGAGCCGTCGTCCAGGGCCTCGACGCCGCCTTCCCATGGCTCGGACACCTCGCCGACCCGGCCAAAGCGCTCCGCCAAGGCACGCAAGCCGGCGCCCGCCTGTGACACGCGAACGCGCCTGTGCTCCGGGCCATCGTCGAGAACTGGCAGAGCGACCATGCCGCAGGCTCAGCCGGCCACCGCAGTGCAACGGAGCACGGCCACCCTGGAGGTATCGCGATGATCGAGCGCTACGTGCTGGGTCTCGAAGAGATCGACAAGGCGCAGGTCGCGCTCGTTGGCGGCAAGGGCGCGCACCTGGGGGAGCTTTCGCGGATCGAAGGCATTCGCGTGCCGGCTGGCTTTTGCGTGACGACGGACGCCTTCCGGCGGATCATGACAACAGTGCCTTGGATCGACGCTCAGCTCGATCGGCTGTCGCGCCTCGACCCGGAGGGCCTGGAGGCGATTCGCACGCTCAGCGCGGAGATCCGCCGGACCCTCGAAGGGATCGCCATCCCTGACGATCTGGCGGCGGCGATCACCCGCTCGGTCGCCCGGCTCGGCGAGCAAGCTGCCTACGCCGTCCGATCCAGCGCGACGGCGGAGGACTTGCCGACGGCCTCCTTCGCAGGCCAGCAGGACACATATCTGAACATCGTGGGCCCGACGGCGATCCTCCAGCACGTCAGCCGGTGCTGGGCCTCCCTGTTCACCGAGCGGGCCGTGACCTACCGCCTGCGGAACGGCTTCGACCACCGGAAGGTCCACATGGCAGTGGTCGTGCAGAAGATGCTCTTCCCGCAGGCGGCCGGCATCCTCTTCACGGCCGACCCCGTCACGTCAAACCGGAAGGTCGCTTACGTGGAGGCCAGCTTCGGCCTCGGCGAGGCGCTGGTCTCAGGCCTGGTGAACGCGGACGTCTACAAGGTGCGGGACGGTGAAGTCGTCGCCAAGGCAGTCGCCACCAAGCAGCTTGCCATCCACGCCTCGCCGGCAGGTGGGACGCAGGAACTGGCGATCGAGCCAGAGCGTCAGGAGCAGCCAGCGGTGACCGATGCGCAGGTCGTGCGGCTCGCGCAGCTGGGCCGGCGGATCGAAGCGCACTTCGGCCACCCCCAGGACATCGAATGGTGCCTGGTCGATGACGGCTTCCAGATCGTCCAGAGCCGGCCGATCACCACGCTGTTCCCCATCCCCGCGGCCAGCGATCACCAGAACCACGTCTACGTCTCCGTCGGTCATCAGCAGATGATGACCGACCCCATGAAGCCCCTGGGGCTCTCCCTGTGGCAGCTGACGACCCCGCGGCCCATGTCCGAGGCCGGCGGGAGACTGTTCGTCGACGTCACCCAGGCGCTGGGTTCGCCAACGAGTCGCGCAGGCCTCCTGAAGGCCCTGGGGAGATCCGATCCGCTGATCGGGGACGCGCTGCAGACCATCCTCGAACGCGGCGACTTCATCCCGACGCTCCCGGACGAGGGTCCTGACGGGACACCGGCTGGCGACGCGCAAGCCCCGATCGAGACCGATCCGGCCATCGTCGCCGAGCTGATCGAGCGCAGCCAGGCCTCCATCGCCACCTTGAAGCGCGACATCCGGACGAAGTCCGGATCGGCGCTGCTCGACTTCATCCTGGCGGACATCCAGGAGCTGAAGCGGATCCTGTTCGATCCGCAGAGCCATCAGGTGTTCATGTCGGCGATGGAGGCCACGTGGTGGCTCAACGAGCAGCTGCAGGCGTGGCTGGGCGAGAAGAACGCGGCCGACACGCTCACGCAGTCCGTCCCCCACAACGTCACGTCGGAGATGGGGCTGGCGCTCCTGGACGTCGCGGACGTGATCCGCCCGCATCCGGACGTGGTGGCATTCCTGCAGCACGTTGAGGACGAGAACTTCCTGGACGAGCTACCCGCGCTCGCGGGCGGGCGCGAAGCCCGAGACGCCATCCAGGCCTACCTCGACAAGTACGGCATGCGCTGCGTCGGCGAGATCGACATCACGAGGCCGCGTTGGAGCGAACGCCCCACCACGCTCGTGCCCGTGATCCTCGGCAACATCAAGAACTTCGAGCCGGGCGCCGGCGAGCGGCGCTTCGAGCAAGGGCGGCAGGAGGCGTGGACCAAGGAACAGCAAGTGCTGGAGCGATTGCAGGCCCTGCCGGACGGGGAGCGGAAGGCCGAAGAGGCCAAGCGGATGATCGACCGGGTCCGGACCTTCATCGGGTACCGGGAGTATCCGAAGTACGGCATGGTCAGCCGCTACTTCGTTTACAAGCAAGCGTTGTTGGAAGAAGCCGAGCGCCTCGTGCAGGCCCACGTGCTTCGTGAGAAGGAAGACATCTTCTACCTCACGTTCCAGGAGCTCCACGACGTCGTGCGCGCGAAGCAAGTGGATGACCAGCTCATCCACCAGCGCAAGGACGCGTTCAGGTCGTATCAAGCGCTCACGCCGCCCCGGGTGCTCACGTCGGATGGCGAGGTCATCGCCGGGGCGTACCGACGCGACGATTTGCCGGCCGGCGCGCTGGTCGGCTTACCGGTTTCCGCCGGGACCATCGAGGGGCGGGCCCGCGTCATCCTGGACATGGCCGAGGCCGATCTCGAAGCGGGCGACATCCTGGTCACCGCCTACACGGACCCCAGCTGGACGCCTGTGTTCGTCGCGATCAAGGGCCTGGTGACGGAGGTGGGGGGCCTAATGACCCATGGCGCGGTGATCGCACGGGAGTACGGCTTGCCGGCCGTCGTGGGGGTGGAGCATGCCACCCGGCTGATCCGGGATGGGGAGCGGATCCGCGTGCACGGAACGGACGGGTACATCGAGATCCTGCCTTAAGGGTGGCGGTGGAGGCCGCCGAGGCCTTCTACGTCGGCCGGGGCCAGCCGCCGCGGTTCCAGGTATCTGAAAGGGCGGCGCCCGTGGAGCTGCGCGCGCTCCTCAAGAGGCGCGGCTACCGGGAGGACGCGCGCACGGATGTGCAGACCGCGCCGCTCACGGGTCTTGCCGGCCGTGCGGCCGCTGAGTGGGTCATCGAGGAGGCACCCATCCCTGGCGACCGGTGGTGGTCCATCTACTCCACCGTGGAGCAGGGGTCCATCCGGCCCGCTGAAGGCACGGACGTCGAGACTGCCTTCCGCGGCACCCTGCTGCGGCCGAGCGACCCCACCATCTTCGTGACGGCGTCCCGCGACGGAGAGACTGCGGCCGCCGGGCAGGGGGTCGCCCAGGGCGAGTGGCTGGGAGTCCAGTGCCTCGCCACCCTTCCCAAGCACCGCCGCCTCGGCGCCGCGCGTACCCTGATGGCGGCCTTGGGACATCTGGGTCAAGACCGCCGATGAGATCCTGGCCAGCATCGAACGGTTTTGCCTACGAATCTCCGGTACAGGACACTAGCCCGCTACTGAAGTCGTTGATCAGGAAGTCGTCCTTGCCATGCGATCCGGCCGGCGCGCTGCCGGCCGGATCTGGCCCGCCCATCACGCTGGGCGGGCCGACCAGGAAACCGTCCGCTGACCGAGGTCAGACGGACATGCGATGCGTCAAGAGGCCACCGGCTTGAGCTGCATCAGGATGTAGGGCATCTGCGGGTCGCTCGGGGTGGGGTTCATGTACGGGTGCGACTGGTCCGGCCAGCCGGTGTACTTGGCGCTACTGTAGACGTTCCAGTCGGCGCCGTAGACCACTGGAACATAGGGGACCTGGGTCGACATGATCGTCTCGAGCGACTGAACGATCGGGTTCACTGCCGCGGTGTCGCTGGGGTCGGTGCTGGCGTACTGCGTCAGGGCCTGCGCAGCGGCCGGAATGGAGACTCCCGTGTAGGCCGCGGCGTTCGACTTGATCGTGGGGTCCAACCAATTCTCGTACTGGATGTACGGGAGGCTGCCGCCAGCGCCCCAGATAAGCAGGGTCTGCCAGTCCGTGGTGCTGCTGAAGTATCCGGCGTACCAATCGGAGTCGCCCTGGGCGGCCTTGGTGGTCACATCCATGCCCAGTGCCTGGAGCTCCTGCGAGATGAGGGCAGCATCCTCCCATTTGTCGGTGAACGCGACCGGGTCGTACACCGAGAAGCTGATGTCCTGGCCGCCCTTCTCCCAGCAGTTGGTCGCGCTGTTGCTGGTGCAGTTGCCGCCCGGGGTGTACGTCCCCGTGCTGCTGTTGTAGCTGGAGCTGGTCGGAGCCGTGTAACCGTCCTTGGTGAGGATGTCATAGACGTCATCGCCGGTGGGTAGGTTGTCGGCCTTGGCGGTCGCCGCGTCCGGGACGTTCCCGGCGGTCGAGAGGTCGGCGGTGAGACTGCCGCTCGACGGAAGGTACGCCTTCTGGGCGGGCAGGATCAGCCCACTCGAGGAGCTCGCCGCAGTTTCATATCCGGACTCACCCAGAAGGGCGAGGGCGTTGCGGTCGATGCCGTAGCTGACCGCCTTGCGGACTTGCGCATCCCCGATCCCCGTGGCCCCGCCGTTACCGGGGTTCTGGTTGAACTGGAGGGTCACGGTGTTGCCGGAGGCGAACCACGCGTGGTTGGTCTGGGGGTCGAGGTCGACGAAGCTGGAATAGACGTTGGGGATGTCGTTACCGGCCCAATCGAGCTGGCCGCTCACCAGCGCGTCGCTTGCCGCGGAGTTGGTGGCGAGAGAGGGGGTCTCGATCTCGGATTCCGGCGGCTTCCCACCCCAGTAGTAGGGGTTCGGCTTCCACTTGATCAGCGAGCTAGAGTAGCTGTCCAGCATGAAGGGGCCGGTGCCGATCGGGTTGGTGATCGCGATCTTGGGGTTCGCGGCGATCTGGCTCGCCACCGACGCCTTGAGGATGTACGTGGTGCCGAGAACTTCGAAGAGGCTGGTGTACTGCGCCGCGGCAAAGTGCAGGGTGACGGTGTCGCCCGAGACGGTCGGGGCCGCCGACTGCGCCGGGACGCCGGTGATGTTCGCCTTGACGGTGTTCATCAGCATATTGAAGGTGGCGGCAACGTCGGCCGGACCGAAGGCCGAGCCGTCATTGAACTTCACGTTCTTCCGGATCGTGACCTGCAGGTCCTTGCCACCGTTCTGGAAGCTGTAGGCGGTCGCCAGCCAGTAGTGGGTGCCGGAGACGGTCGGGTCGAGTTGATCGAACTCGATCAGCGGCTCGTTGACCATCGACCGCGTACCCATCTGGGCCGCCACCGAGTTGCCGTCGTCGGGGTTGAAGTCGTCCGAGAACGTGACCCCGGTGGTCGGCTCGGCAATGAGGGGCGGACCCGCCGTGGTCGTCGACGACGACGCCCCGGCCGAGGACGCCCCGGGCGAGGATGTGCTGGAGCTCCCACACGCGGCGACGGCTAGAACCGTCACCCCGAGCAGGCCTATCAAAGCTCTCCGATTCATGGATTCGTGACCTCCGTGACGCACCGCCCCGAAAGGGGCCGTGCATTCGAGTGGACAGATACAGCCGCAGGAGCGTCGTTACGGAGGGTAGCCACACCCAGCCCCACCGGCGGGTGAGTCGCCTGCGCCGCCCTCGTTGTCCGCGGAAGCCCATGGAGCCCGGAACGCTAGGCCATTGGATGCGCGGGCTCGAGATACCTCGACGGCCAGTACCTTGTCCCAGTCGGTTCCTCCCCGCATACACAGGGTCAACTTTCACCATACACCGTCCAGCGCATGGGTGCAAGGCGGTCCATCCCTGCGCGCGGGAATCGACACTTCACTACTCGTATTCACTCAGAGCCCTTTCGATGAGTTGGATGCCGTCGAAGTCTTGTACGCTCCTGACTCCTGCTCCCCAGAAGTCGATGGTGAAACGCTGCTCGACAGGTCTGTCGGACACCATGAGCGCGTCGCCATCACCGCAGCTCCCGCAGACCGCCCCACAGAAATCAGGCTCTTCGACCCTTTCCGTGGGTCACGAGCGGCCCGGTAGAGGTGGGCAAAGGACGTAGGCCCACTCGGCCAGGAAGGTCCGGTTGTAGCGCTCAACCTTGCCGTTGGTCTGTGGCCTCCGGGGGCGGATGAACCGCTGCTCGATGCCCAGATCGCTGCAGGTCGATCGGAACACCGCGCTGTCGCGGTACATCCGGGCGTTGTCGGTGAGCAGCCGCTGGATCACGATCCCTCGAGCCCGGAAGTAGGTCGCGGCCCGTCGCAGGAAGGCGGCACAGCTCTCCGCCCTCTCGTCGGGAAGGAGCTCGGAGTAGGCGAGGCGGCTGTGGTCATCCACGGCCGAGTGGACGTACTCATAGCCGCACCCGGTGTGCGACGGGGCCGCATCTCGCCCGAGTTTGCGGTGACCGCCTCCGGGCGGAATCCTGGCCAGCTTCTTGGTGTCCACGTGGACCAGGTCACCGGGCTTCTCCCACTCGTAGCGCCGGATGGGTTCTCCGGTGGGGCGGTCGATCCGGTCCAGGCGCTGCAGCTGGTGGCGCTTGAGAACCGCGTAGCACGTCGATCGAGGGACGCCCAGCCGCGTCGCCAGCCGATGCGGCCCGAGCTTCTTGCGGCGGCGCAGGCGGAGGATCCTGTCCTCGAGCCGGCGGGAGACCCGCCGCGGGCTCCGGAGCGGCCGGCTGCTGCGGTCCTGAAGCCCCTCCGAACCCTCCGCGTCGAACCGGGAGAGCCACTTGTAGACGGTGGCGCGAGAGACGCCACTGGCCTCAGCGGCTGTGGCGGCGCTCCAGCCGCCCTCTCGAACCCGCTGGACGATCAAATCCCGCCCGAATACCGTCAACCGCGCCGTAGCATGTGCCACCGGGAGCCCTCCTCAGGCCAGGAACCTTCGACAGTCCCGAACCGTGAGGAAGGGCTCCTCTCTTTGTCAACAAGGTCTGTGGGAGCTACACCTAGGTCACGACTGCAAAGGTCGAGAGCCACTTGAGGTCATCGAGACACAATGGCGACGGTCGCTGAGCTCCGCACCCCCTTATGCCACCGCGCTTCGGGCCCTCCCTTCTGTTTCACGTCGGTCGTCGCGACTGCTTGGGCCGATAAAGGGTCTGCTGGTTGATGGGTGATTGGCAGGAGCGTTCCGTTCGACCCTCGCCCCGACAAGACGCTGACGACGCCGTCGAGGGAACCAGGTAGTCCGCCCGCACAGCAGGGACAATCGAGGCGGCGCGTCCCTGTAGATCGGTTGTCGGGTAACGTCAATCTGGTACACGCGAGCGTACAACTTTGTTTCCAGAGCGCTGGGCGCAGGCGTAGACATTGCACCCGGTTGTGGATGCCTCCAAAAACCCAGGTCGTCCCACTCACGTCGCCGACAACAGTTCTTTGAGTTGAGGCTACGACTAACAGCCGGGGTGTAACAAGGGCGACAACCCTGATCCCAGGACGTCCTCGGGGGCGGACGGCACCCGTGCCATCTCGCCGCCTCTATTACGGCCTTTCTTATGGGCGCACCCCGCTTTCAGATCAATAGCAGCGACTGATCCAGGGGACCAGCTACTCCATAGCGGCTGACCCGGATTCGTATAATCCGGGTTCATCGCGCACTAAGAGTGCGGGGTATCGGCCGCCGCAGGCGCTTCGGACGCGTGCGCGGCACGGATGTGCGCACCCACGATGTCGCGCATCGACACGATGCCGACCATACGTCCCTGCTCGTCGACAACGAGAAGGTGGCGGAAATGGCCGTTGATCATCTCCTCGGCGGCGGTGTCGAGGTCCCAGTTCGTGGTCGCTGTGCGCGCCTCGAAGGTCATGCACGCCTCCACCGGGGTTGCTTCGGGGTCGCGCCCGTCGGCGAGCGCTCGCATCACGTCGCGCTCGGTGATGATGCCCGGCCCGGGGAAGCGTTCGTCGACCACGACCGCGGCGCCCACGCGGCGCTTCAACATCAGCCGAGCGGCCTCAGCGACCGTGACGGCGGTCCCGACCACAAGCAAGTCTGTGGACATCGCATCTTTGACGCGCACGGAGCCCTCCACGTGCAGCTTACCACCACCGGCCGAAGTCGGCTCACGGCGACGGGCGCGGTCGTATGGCTCCCAATAGGCCGGCAAGCTGAAGCGCCTGCGCCGCTGGCCCCGCGGACTGGGCCCCGCCTGATGGGAGGCAATCGCACCGGCTGCAGTGGTTGCCTGACCATCCTGATCCTGCTCTTCGCGCTCGGGCTGATGTCCGAGGCCTGGCAGGGCATGGGGACGGGCGGCCGGGTGGCGATGGTGCTGATCGGCGTCGCCGTGCTCGGCGGCCTGTGGGTGGTCGGCCATGCGGTGGTTACCTCCGACACGTTCAAGGCGAAGGCGGCGAAAAGGTGAAGCGCTACCGCAGAGTTCCCGTCGAGGTCGAGGCCACGCAACTCCCGCCGCTGAGCGCGGACGGCGGCGCCGACACCTGGCAGGAGATCGCCAGCTGGTGCGGTGGCCAGGTGATCTTGTCGAGCCAGGGAGGACAAAGGATGCACCTCACCACCGTGCTGGGCCGGATGTACGCCGAGGCGGGGGACTGGATCGTCCGCGCCGCCGAGGGCGAGTTTCGCGCGCTGTTGTCCGAGGGGTTCGCCCGGGACTACGAGCCCGTCGATGATGACCCAGCCTGATGGGGACATTAGGCCGCTCAGGCGTCAGAGCTACCAGCGACCGGGACCGCGCGCACCCACCCTCTGCACGAGAGAGGGCCGCCGGTGACCCTTTCCTGATAGCCGCCGACATCCTCAAACGGGAAGCCGAGGAAATGGGTCGCAAGCCGGCCGGGGAGGAGGGCCCGCCGGGCGCGTAAGCTCCGACCGCCGGGGTGGGCAGCCGCAGGAGGGTGACATGGCCGACGATCAGGACGATAAGCCGCCGCGTGCACTCGCTACATGGCGTGGTGGCCAACCCCAACGGCGCCGCGCTACTTGCTCGTTTGGGGAGAGCTGGGGCCTCCTCCTCAACTTCGGACTTGGGGGCTGGCCTGCTTCGAGGGGGACTCGTGTTGGCGAGAGGCCGGCGGAACACGCGTCAGGGCGGCTAGTTCTTCCTGGGTCAGCCCCGGCCCGGCGCAGTCCAGTAAGACTACGGACGAAGATTCACGACACCAGCCATGATGGGGTAAACACGGAGGGAGCCATGGCAGGGGGCGATTGGGTAGCCATTGGCCCAGCGGCGCCGGCTTGCCCAGCTTGGCAATGCACGACACCATGCCGCGGCGATCGAGCTCGGTGCGGGTCTTGCCCGAGTCGTAGCCACGGTCGAGGTGCACGGTGGTCTCTCCGGGTGGCAGGGCACGATCGGCAAGCGTGTCCAGCGTGGACGCGAGCAACGGTGAGTCATTCCGATTGGCCGGTGCCTGGACGACACCGAGGGGAATCCCTGCTCCGTCCACGAGAATCGAGCGCTTGGTTCCCTGCTTGCCACGATCGACCGGGCTCCGCCCGGCCATCTCTCCACCGCAGGGCGCCTTGGTGATGCAGCCGTCCACGACGATGTCCTCGAGCTGCAAACCGATGAGCCGGTCGTAGCCCGCCTCGGCGATCTGGGCCAGCTGCTCCATCACCCCGAGGCCGATCCACTCGTCGCGACGACGGCGCAGGGTGGTGGCCGAACAGGTGGCGTCAGCGATGCGCCAGTAGGCGCAGCCGAATACGGCCACCTGGAGGAGCTTGTCGAAGACGAGGCGGTCGGAGACCCGGGGACGGTGGCAGCCCAGCATGTGGCTCCCCGGCCGGGTCGGCAGGAGGGCGGAGAACTGGTCCCAGATGGGCTCGATGAAGCATGATTGGATCGCAGGCATGGACGCTTCCCCTGAGTGGGTTGGTTGAGATCTCCCAATCATCGGAAAGTCCATGTCCTGCATGTACTTTCACCGCCAGAACCGGGACCCGGACGACTCAACGGAGTCATCCGACTCAATCACCTATTGGCGCAAGGACTTGGCCGTCGCTGTAGTCCGGGCTAACCAGCTCGGTTGAACCTGGGCCGGATCAGGCCGTCCCTCGACGATGAGCCTCCCACGGCGAGCGTCAGCAGGTCGGCGTCGGTGGCCTGGTCTGTCCGGCCGGGAAGGTCGTGAAGGCGGAGTCGTATGCGGCGTTGTAGATCGGCGTCGCTGCGCAGCCGGCGCCTGATCGTTGACGTACCAGAAATGCTGTCAATGGCGGTGTGGGACGTCGCTGGCGCAGTGTCCAGTGGTCAACCAAACCCTGGACTTGAGCCATTGGAGACGTACGTCCCTGTGCAGATGTCGATGTAGTTACTCGGGTCATAGGTCTGTCCTTCCTCCGGGAAGTACCACTCGATGGCCTGGTACATGAATTTACCCTGGCACGCACCCAGGTCAAAGGCAACCACGGTCGCCGTCTCCTGCGTCCCGGTCGCCACAATCTGGCCAGGTGCGACGTACTCGGCGGTCCCAGTGCCCGTCGCTTGAGCTCCCCCCCACGACTGCCACGCGACGTTCGACACGCTCCCCGTTGGATCGCCGCCGTTGAAGATGCTGGTCGGCCGTACTTGGCCATACCCCTGCTGGCTTTCCCCCCAGACTTGGCCGAGCGTCGGCACAGCGGCCGCCGTCGGAGAGGGGGCCTCCGCCCCTGTGTTCGTTGCGATGGTGCTGGGTGAGGTGGCCGACTGGGAGCCCGTGGCGCAGCCGCACAACGCCAGGATGGAAATCAGCACAATCGCGGAGCCTCCGAGTGAGATCGCCCGTCTAGCTGGCTGCTCGTGCGTCTCGAGAATGGAAGGTCTCCCAGTTCTGCCCGCGCCCCAGTGGGGCACCTGCGTCTTCCCGGTCCGGGCCGGTCCCCGCCAACCTGGGTGAAGTCTAGTGTCTCCAGGAGGCCGGACGGATTGGGCGCCACCGTCCCACCCACACAGGTCTGCCTTGTTCTGATGCTCGCGAACCCACGGGATGCCCGTGTCTCTGATCTGCCGCCGCCGTGATGCCATCCTGGGCAGGAGGGTCCGGTGGAAGACGACCCGGATCGGGGCGATGAGCGCGGGCTGGCCGCGGGCTCGTAGGAACGGCGCGTTCCCGTCTTAGACCTCGCGCCAATAGGTATTCGGTGCGTTCACGGGCATCGTGCCGGGCGACCCTCCCAGCGGTAGCGCTTCCAGCCCTCGCGGATGAGGCGACGGAGGACGATGACGGCGTTGGCGAGGGCGTGATAGAAGGCAATCACCCGAGCCTGCCGCTCGGTGCACCAGACGAGCTTCTTGAAGGCGTTCTGCCACGAGTTCGTCCGCTCCACCACCCAGCGACTGGAGGCCATTAGTGGCGCCGGCTGACCGCGCTTCGCGATGCAGCCGTTGAGGCGCCGCTGGGTGAGGGCGGCTCGGGTCTTGGCGGAGTCGTAGCCGCGATCGAGGTGGACCGTCATCTCCCCAGGCGGCATCGAGTGGTCGGGGTTCATGGCGTCGAGCGTGGGGCGGAGCAGCGGCGAATCGTTGGCGTTGGCGCGAGCTGCGATCACCGCCAACGGGATGCCGTTGGCGTCGACCAGATTCGAGCGCTTGGTGCCCTGCTTGGCCCGATCCACCGGGCTCGGCCCGGCCATCTCCCCGCCGCAGGGCGCCTTGCTGATGCATACAGCCACGTCGGTGAGTTCGAGACCGATCATCCGGTCATAGGCGGCGAGGGTGATGGTGCGCAGCTGATCCCCCAGACCCAACGCGATCCACTCGTCGCGACGGCGCCGCAGCGTGGTGGCCGAACAGGTTCGATCGGCGATGCGTGTGGGTGAAAACGAATAGTGCGCAGTTCTGATCACGAATAGTGCACAGGTCCTCGGGGCGATGGAGGACCTGGAGACGTGATCGGAAAGGAAGTCCCCCCTGGGATGCTCGGTGGTGATCAAAGCCCCGAGAGCCAGGAGGGACCTCCGTGGAGTCTGAGGAGATCTGGATGGACCTGCACGCCCTGCATCGCCACGGCTGGAGCATCAGCGCCCTGGCCCGCAAGTTCCACCTCAACCGCCGGACGGTGAGGCGGGAGTTGGCCGCCGGCGCTCCCCCGGGCTATCCGCCGAGAGCGCCCCGGCATCCCTTCACCGCCGCCCAGCTGGCCCACATCGAGCGCCGGCTGGCGGTCTGCCCGTCGCTCCGGGCCACCCCCGAGACCTGTGCACTTTTCGCGCCCATCTCTGTGCACTTTTCGTGACCACCTACAATGCGCCAGTACGCCGCGCCGAAGACGAGGACCTCGATCAGTTTGTCGAAGATGACGCGGTCATCGATCCGCGGCCGATGGCCGACCAGCGGGTGGGCTGGGCTCCTGCGGTGGTAGCAGCGCTGAGAACTGGTGCCACAGGGGCTGGATGAGGAATGATTGGAGCGCAGGCATGGGTGTCCTTCATCGGTTGCTGATGACACCCGAATGATGCGAACATCCGTGCCTGCTTGACCACCGACTCAGCCGAGTCAGTCGAGTCAGTCAGATACGCTATTGGCGCAACCTCTTAGGGCCGCTCGGCCCTTGGTCCGATGCCTATGTACCCTGATCCTTCAATCAGCGTAGTATTCGTCATGGTCGGGTAGCGCCAGCCAGGTGGGCGGGAAACCAGGGCGCCGGACCCACGGGACAGAGCCCCGGCTGGCGAAGTACGGGACCGTCGACGCGCAAGTCGGGCCGATCATCCGGATCAACTCTTCTGACAGGGGGGCATGTCGTGTCTTTCCACTCTCCCACCCTTCGCCACCCGGGCGCCGCGGGGATCGGCCTCTTGAGCGTGCTGCTCCTCGCCGCGTGCGGGGCATCGAGCACCACCGCGCCCTCGACGAGTTCACCCAGCACGGCAGCGGGCACGTCCAAGCCCTCGAGCAGTGCCGCGACGCCGACTTCCGCCGCCGTCTCCACGACCTGTCCCACGTCGGCGGAGATCGCCACGCTGACCGGCACCACCTTCCCGGCGCCTCAGCAGGCCAGCTCCACGGGATACCTCCTCTGTAGCTACAACGACACCACAAGCGGCGCGAACCTGGTGATCGGGGTCACTGCAGCGCCGGGATCGTCGGCCAGCACGTTGAAGATCGCCGTGGACACGCTCGCCAGCGCTGCCAACGTGACTGCCTCCTCGGTCTCCGGCTTCGGCAGCGCGGCCTACGCGTACACCGCCGACGACGCCAGCGCCAATCCCAACGGCGTGGCTACGAGCGTCATCGAGATCCTCGACGGCTCGAACCTGATCGATATCACCGCGGCGCTCACCCTTGCTGAAGTTGAGGCGGTGGCCACGCACGTCCTCGCCCAGTAGCACGAACGTCCTCGCCCCGTAGGGTTAAACAGGGGCGGGCCAGGCGGCTCGCCGGGCCAGCCCAAAGAGGGGGCCTGCGGGAGAGGGAACGGCTCCCCTGTGGGCTCAACTCGGCTAGGCGCAGCGTCAACCCTGTCGCGATTGACGTATTCTTTCCCTATGCGCCTATCAGCGCGTGGACCCGTCGCGTCCAGGACGGGTCGAGCGATGGAAGCGCCGGTAGCGCGCCCAGGAGCGCGCGGCAATGCCGAGAGTTCGCGGTGCAACTCCGGCCACCTTCATCCGCCGTCGTCTAGACGCCAGACACCATTCTGCATCACCGCCGTGAAGGTTCTCGGTGACCGGTGACTGGCACAATCATTTCCCGTCAGCAATGGAGGCAACCCGTGGATCTGCCACACGACGTGTCATCTGACGCCTTCCGGGTTTCGGATCGACGAGCGCGCCCGTCCCCCGAGGCACTCTCCTGGGCAGTGTCATCACTCGGGGATGGTGGAAAGCTCGTCAGCGTGCGCCCGCTGGTGGGTGGGATCTCGTCGGCGGTGCACGGCCTCGTCGTCGAGGACCGCCGCGGCGGGCGGTCGCGGGTGGTCATGCGGAGATGGTTGGAACCCGAGACAGAGTCTCTGGTTAAGCGGGAGGCGGCAGCGCTGACCGGTCTCGCTGCGACGGGGATTCCCGCACCGGCGCTTGTGGCCGCGGATCCGTCCGGCGACAACGCAGGGTGCCCGGCCCTGCTGATGGAGTGGTTACCAGGCCAAGTGGACCTCGCACCTCGGGATCCACAACGCTGGCTCGGGGCTCTTGCTCATGTCGGGGCCCAGATCCACGAGGCTCAGATCGAGGTGCCGCCGTACGAAGACGGGATCAACCTCTCGGGGTTGGCCTCGAATTCGTTTGCCTGGTCAACTCGCCCGGATGCCTGGAAACACGCGAGGGGGCTCCTATCGGGTGAGACGGCGCCCTCGAATGACGTATTCCTCCACGCAGACTTCCAACATTTCAACGCGCTGTGGTCGCGACGCCAACTCTCCGGCATCGTTGATTGGACTTTCGCCGCGATCGGTCCCAGGGAGCTCGACACCGGCCGGTGCCGCCTCAACCTTGCCGTACTTTTCTCAGTGGACTGGGCCGAAACTTTCCGTCACGCCTACGAAGCCGAAGCTGGTGTGGCGCTCGATCCGTGGTGGGAACTGCGTTCGTTGGCGTCATACGGACCGGACTGGCCATCGTTCATACCGTTGCAGGTTGGAGACCGAGCCCGCGTCGATGTGGCCGGCATGCATGCGCGTGTCGACGCGTTACTCATGAGCATCTTGCAAAGGATGTAGTTCCACGGAGTCGCCGATATTCATGGTCAATGGTCAAGCGGCGACGGCAAGTTCTCCGACAGGCACGAGGCAATGATAAACAGCGCGCGCGACGTACCGCTTGAGGCACCGAACGATCTCTCGTTTCGACATGCCTTGCGCGGTGCGTCGTGCCATGTACTCCTGGGTCGGTTGATGACAACGGAGTCGCGTCATAACGATTCTCCACAGTGCACCGTTAGCGAGGCGATCACCGCCGCGATTCAGGCGATGCCGGTTCGATGTTTTGCCAGATGACGCTGAAAGCGGCGCGACGCTACATAGGTTGGCGAACGAACCCTCAGAACGTAGGCGAGCGGGGTTGTCACCAACCGCGACGAGCAACGCACCAGCAACGTCGGTCCCAACACCGGTGAGGCCGCAGAGTGCGGGCGCCACGTCGTTGGTCAACCGAGTTAGCTCGACATCCAGCACTGCGATCTCAGAGCTGAGTAGCTGATGCCGCAGCGCCAGGCCCTTCAACGCGAGCTTGGTCGCAGCAATTGGTGTGGTGACCGGTCCAGCCCGCATGCCCCCGGCAGTATCGACTAGCTGGTTCACCGACAAGGTTCGCAAACGTTCGCGTAGATCCGCCGGTGCGGTGATCAGAAGCGAGTGCACCTGGTTGGCAATCTGGGTGCGCATCTTTACTGCGGACCGTCGCGCCACACGCAAGGCTCGGATCATGCCAACTCGGTCCTGATCATCCTTAGCAATTGCAGTCGCTTCACCAGATAGCAGTGCACGAGCCGCTGCCTCAGCATCGACTGGATCTGATTTGCCACGTGATCGCCGCGTCTGCCGGTTGGGACGGTTGATCTCGATGACGATGCAGCCAGCGTCGCGGAGGAATCGCGTCAAGCCGATGCCGAACGATCCAGTTCCTTCGATCCCGAACTGCAGAGGTGTGCCGAGTGCCTGGGCCCAACGAAGAAGTTAGCGATACCGCGCGGGCGTCGTTGCGATCTCGAGATGACCAAGTGGCCGACCCAAATCGCTCGTGAAAGCCGCTGCAACGTGAACCTCGCCATGTGTATCCACGCCGACGGTGACTCCGCCTGCCGAGGCCGTGAGACTTAGTCTTGCCATCCTTGTTCCCCCTTTGGTACCTAGTGAAGTTGGTGGGTCAGCGGAACGGGCGGACAGCACTGTGATGGGCCGAGAGCAAGCTCCTATAAGGTCACGTTCCGCCCGCTGACGGACACCGGCGAACCTTCCACGGTCGGGTCGACAGATCAAGGGCAAGGCACGAAGCCGGTGGGTTGAGGGGTCAGGCCCGTGTGGAAGGCTCTCCGGCACCAATCATGGCTGGATAGTCACAGCCTCTCCTATTGAACTCGAAGGAGGGCATGTGGAGCGGGAGACGAGACTCGAACTCGCGACATCCAGCTTGGAAGGAATGCGCTCAGATTCGCATTCGGATCGGCTCGGTGGCGGCGCTGGAGCGCATTGCTTCGGGTTGTGATGAAAGGCCAAGTTTGGACACGGCTGCGGGAGCCCGGAACTGCAAACGCGTCGATCACGTGCCAGGCCCGCTGACTTCTCATCTTGCCCTCAACTTGCACAGATTGGCACGGCCGCTGGTCCGTGGTCAAGGAGCCTTGACAGGCGCTCAGCGTCAAGGTATCCTGACGCCATGGACATCATCGAGGCCCTCAATCGGCACCTCCGGGAGGCAGCAGCAAGCGACCCCCTAGTTGCCTTGGCCGAGATCGCTGCGATCAAGGCGGGGGTCGCAGAGCGGGAGCGTGAGGCCGTCCGCTCTGCACTCCCCCACCACTCCTGGCGTGAGATCGGAGAGGCGCTGGGTGTGACCAAGCAGGCGGTGTTCCAGCGGTTCGGCGCCGAATGGGCCGGCCGCATCAAAAGTTCGATGCCCAAGAAGCAGTGGCATGAGGAAGTGCGTCGAAGCCTGCGCGATTGATGACGTATGGGGCCTTCGCGCTCGGCTGACACACCAGGGGCCGAGGGCGACCCGCGGTCAGCAAGTGACGTGGAGGATGGCGTTGGTGTCCTTCGCGTCGCCGGCGAGAAGGTCGATGGCCTGCGCGGTCGGCACCGTCACCAGCTCCACATGGCGGCGGCGGGCCTCAGCCTTCACCGCCTCCATCACCGGCAGCGCGCCGGCGGCCCCGGTCCCGATCACCAGCCTCCGGCAGCCCCATGGGATCTCCTCCTCGGCTGACAGCGGGGTGTGGCCGTAACTCTCGCGATGGCGCTTCGACGCGCCCTTCCGGCGCTCCCGCACCCGCCCTCGGTCGATGACCACATCGTGGTGATAGGTTTGCCCGCCGATCCGGATCGAGCCGAAAGAGAAGTTGTCGATCCGCACGCCCGGTTCCACAGGCCCGAGCCTACTCGCCCCGGTCGCCCGCTGCCAGGGCGGCCCTGGTCAGCGAGGCGCGATTCGGGCTGGCCTGGGCGAGCAGCCATGGCGGGTAGCCCTTGCGAACCGTCTCACTCGCGGGAGCGGGAGACGAGACTCGAACTCGCGACATCCAGCTTGGAAGGAATGCTCACGGAGTCGAATTCAGAATCGCCGGATGGCGACGCGGGAGCACGTAACTTCAGCTTCTGACGACCAGGCGACATTGGGTACGGCTATCGGCAGCGTTTAGCACCGCACGCACCGAGCGCCCGCATCCGGGCGGCTGAATCAACGTTGCACCCCCCAGTATCAGCGCTTGCCTGTCACGCCGGCGCCCTGAGCAGCGCTCGTCTCACGCACGACAGATTGACGCGGTTATTGGAAACGCTATTTGGTTTCGTCAGGCCGGCACCGCGGACGAGAATCTCCCGCCATACGACACCTACCCGGCCACCTCCGGTGGGTTCAGCAACGCTGACGGGCCTTCCTCGTCCTCGGACAGACCGGGTGGCCCGTGTGAGGAGGGCGTTGCCCGCTGGGTTCAGAGGTCTCGCTCGTGGACGTACATGAGGGGACCGTCGCCACCGCCGACGCGCGGTCCGGGAAGCCGAGGCTCTCGTAAGGGCGGCGGGCGGCGAGGTCAGGCTCGTCGACGGCGATGTCAATCGTGTGGGCGCCGCGCTCCTTTGCCTCTCGCAATGCCGCCTCCATGAGCGCCCGCCCCAGTCCCTGACCGCGCCGCGACGGGATGACGTACAGCTCGGCCAGGTAGCACTCCAGCCCGCTGGTCCACAAGGCGGGTCGGAAGCGGAGGACCGCCAAGCCCTCGGGGCCGTCGCCTACGACCCGGACGGCGGTGTCGCCGTGGGCGAGGAGCTGACCGAGCCGGGTCGCCAGGACGACCGGTGCGGGGGAGGGCTCGCCGAACTCTCGGTTGAAGTCGCACAGCAACTGGCCGAGGGCGTCGAGATCTCCATGGCCGGCTGGCCCGGACGACGAAACCGCCCCGAGGATCCACCATCAAAGGGTACCGGGACCGCCGGGTGACGGTTGACTTTTACCCTCTAGTTATATAACCCTTCGATTATAACTACAGACGACCCCCTGAGCCGCGCCTTCGCCGCCCTGGCCGACCCCACCCGCAGGGCGATCCTCGAGCGCCTCGCGGCCGGCGAGGCCGGCGTCGTCGAGCTTGCAGAAGCCTCGACGCTCACGCAGCCTGCCATCACCAAACACCTCAAGGTGCTGGAACGGGCTGGCCTCATCGGTCGGACCCGTGACCGCCAGCGCCGCCCGGCGAGGCTTCAGCTCGAGGGCCTGATCCCAGTGGACGACTGGCTCCGACACGCCCACGCCGAATGGTCCGACCGCCTCGACCGTCTCGAGGCCCATCTCGCCGCCCAATCAGAAGCAACCACTACAAAGGAGAACCCCCATGCCTGAGACCCATGCCGCCGTGGATCTCCGATCCGCAACCTCGACCAAACAGCTCGTCCTCAAGCGCACCATCAAGGCCTCGCCGGAGCGGATCTTTGACGCCTTCACCGACCCGGACCAGCTCAAGAAATGGTGGTGGCCCAACGGCTTCACCTGCCCCGCAGCAGAGGTCGACCTTCGCGTCGGCGGGACGTACCGGCTCGCGATGGAGTGGCCGGGCTCCATCCCCACCGAGCAACAGTTCTCCCACCACATGGGTGGCGAGTACTACGAGATCGAGCGTCCGCACCGGCTCGTCATGAGCGGCCGGGCCGTCAACGACGAGCAGGGAGAGCTCTTCGCCACGCTCATCGAAGTGACCTTCGAAGCCCGGGATGGAGGCACCGCGCTCACCATCCGCCAGTCCTACTTCGAGCCCATGCCTCCCGCTGAGGCCATGGGCGGTGCCGAACAGGGCTGGTCCGAGCAGCTCGACAAGCTCGAGCGACTTCTAGCGGACTGAACGAGAGAGCGTAGCTCCCGAGCGGCGATAAGAACGGAGGGATCGCGAAGGCCAGAGTGGTTGCCGACATGTCCGTGTCGCTGGACGGCTTCGTGGCCGGCCCGCACGACGAGATAGAGCCGTGTTCTCCTGGTATGGCAAAGCTCAGCCAACCCCGCCCGACGCCACGACCAAGGCAGGTTCTGGCGGCTCGGGCTCGGCGTCATCGTGTATGGGCGCCGGACGTTCGACGTCGCCAAGGGTTGGGCCGGCACCCACCCCGCCGGCGCGCCGGTCCTCGTGGTCACCCACCGCCTGCCGGAGGGGTGGCCCCACGAGGGCTCATCGGTTGGCTTTGCGACCGAAGGCGTGGAAGTGGCGATGGAGCGCGCTCAGCAGATCGCCGGGCCGCGAGATGTCGCCCTGGGCAGCCCGTCGATCATCCAGCAGTGTCTCAACCTCGGCTTGGTCGACCTGATCCAGGTGAAGGTGGTCCCCGTCCTGCTCGGCAAGGGGATCCGCCTCTTCGACAACCTCACCGCCGCTCCCATCGAGTTGGACAACCCCGAGGTCATCGAAGGAAACGGCGTGACCCATCCCCCGCATCCGATCAGCGGGGCGATCGGGACTTTGAGGAGGAGGTGATTCGCTACCGCCCTGCGTCCATCCACCGGCGCGATCTCGCCCCACTACACCGTCAACCTTCCATGAGACAGTGCACTAGCAAGCGCCAACCGAACTCAAAATCGAGGAGGGGAGCGGGAGACGAGACTCGAACTCGCGACATCCAGCTTGGAAGGAACGTGCTCAGATTCGTATTCAAAATCGCCCCGGAGCCCCTGATGAGCACAATCCTCGGGGTTCTGAAAGGAACCTGCGGCTCGTCCACGGATACTGTGTTGCGAGGGACCGGGGAGCGACCGAGCACTGCCGTCTTTCCTCCCCCGGGCACCCAGGCTTGTAATATGTATGCCTCACTCATATAATGGCCAAATGGCACAGACCCTTGAAACCAAGTTGAAGATCGAATCGTGGGACGAGCAGCCTATGAGTGAGTTCGCAGACGGCACCAAGATCAGCAAGGCCGACGTGATATTGAACGGGGAGGGGGTCGTCACAGCGGGCCGGTCTCAGTCGCTGCTGTTCTACCGCGCCGACGGCACGAGCGCCTTCGTGGTGCTCATGCGGGTCGAAGCGACACTGGACGGCCACT
>OCZT010000406.1_pt1 | contig 42955 bp, 34 predicted proteins | sample 1539031 | NCBI WGS metagenome assembly OCZT01 (sample SAMEA3539308, study PRJEB22396) | soil metagenome | biome: tundra; feature: field; material: soil | place: USA | collected 2010-05 | depth 0.15 m
CTATTACTTTATGGCCGGCGACACCACCCAGGATGTGCTGAAGCAGTACTCCACGCTGGTCGGTTCCGCCGCTCTTGCTCCCATGTGGGCGCTTGGCAAGCACCAGGGCTGCTACGGCTACTACAATCAGAGCAAGGTACTTAACGCCATCCAACAATACCGCGCAAACAACATCCCGCTCGATGGGATGCATATCGACGTCGATTTCCAGAACAACTACCGGACGTTTACGGCCAGCAATATGAAGTTCCCGAATGGCGGCGCCAATTGTTTTTCGCAGGCAGCGGCGCTGGGCGTCAAGTGCAGCACCAATATCACGGGCATCGTGACCATCCAGCCTCTCGACGAGGACGGGAATAAGACTCCGTATTCGGTGTTGCAGTCCGGTTTGGCTATGAATGCGTTTGTCCAGGATAATCGCGCCGAAGGGCCGGGCCCGGCATATCCCAATCCTTTCGTTACGAACGAAAGCTACGGAGTGAACTTCGGGTTCAATCCGTATCCTTCGCCTGGCGCGCCGTATAACCCTGGGCCGGGCGTTGCCCTGGGCACTTACGGTTACTATGCCGACCTCGGCCAGCAGGCGTTCAGGGACTGGTGGGGTCAGCAGTACAAGCCGCTGCTCGATGCCGGTCTGGAGATGGTGTGGCAGGACATGACCGATCCCGCGACGCAGCCCAGCGTCTCCGATTCGGCACCTTACAAGACGCTGCCCCTGAATGTACTGATGTTCGATTACACGCAGAACAAAATGGTGCCCAGCGCGCACATCCACAACGTGTTTGCGCTGAACCTGATCAGCGCCACGCACTCGGGCCTGCTCAAACTGCGCCAGGCGGCCAATGTAGACAAGCGGCCGTTCATCATCGCGCGTGGCGGCTTCACAGGCGTACATCGTTACGCAGCGAGCTGGACCGGTGATTCCGCGTCCGACTGGAACTTTCTCGCCATCCTGATTCCCGAGATTCTCAACTTCGGTCTGTCCGGCCAGCCGATGGCCGGCGCCGACATCGGCGGCTTCGCCACAAGCTCCGCCGGCGGCGACGCGAATGGAACGGGCAGCAATGGCGTGACCGACCCCGAGCTGATGGCCCGCTGGACCACGCTGAGCGCCTTCATCGGCTGGTGCCGGAATCATTACGATGGCTATAACAAGGCCTACCAGGAGCCTTACGCGTACTCCGATCCATGCCAGTCGGCGTGCCGCAAGTACATCGAGATCCGCTACAAGCTCCTGCAGCTCTTCTACGATCTGCTCTATCAATGCACGCAGACCGGTCTGCCGATCTGCCGGGCGATGTTTCTGACCGACCGCCAGGACCCGAATGTCTATCAGCCGCAGGTCCTCAACACGCAGTTCATGGTGGGGAACGACCTGCTGATCGCGCCGATCGTTCAACACCACAGCGTTAATCGCGACGTCTACCTCCCGGCGGGCAGCGACTGGTTCGCTTATCAGGACGCGCAGTCTCCTCTGCCAGCCAGCAACGCCGGCGGCCAGAGTTTCAACTGGTATGCTCCGCTGGACCTGGTGCCGATGTATGTTCGCGCCGGCGCCATCCTGCCCAGGCGCCTGCTGGAACAATACGTAGGCCAGCTTCCACAATGCCCGCTCACGTTTGAGTGCTACCCCGGACCGGATCGCCAATACCAGCTGTATCTCGACGACAAAATCGGTCTGGGGTATCAGCAGGGCAACTACAGACTCACCACGATCTCACAGCAAAGAGCACCGGGCGCAAACGGCAACCGCACCGTAACCGTGACTCGTACACATGACCAGTTCGTCCCGCAGGAGACCTTCTTTTACATCTCGTTACTTCAGGCCACCCATGCCACGGGCGTTACGGTGAACGGGGTCGCGGTCCCCGATCTTACCGGCGCAAGCGATGCTCAATCCGCTTCCGCCCTGGCGGCTTCGCCAGGAAATGCGTTCTATTTCAACGCTTCGCTGCAGACGGTATTCATCAAAGTCATCGATAATTCCGGGGCACTCCAGGCCATAGCCAGCTTCTAAACGCGAGTTTCTTATGCCGCTTGCCACTCGATCAGGTCAGCCGCAACCCCTGGGCGCGACCGTAAATGCCGCTGGCGTGAACTTCTCCCTGTTCTCGGAGAATGCGACGGAGGTGGAACTTCTGCTGTTCGCCGCACCAGACGATCCCGCTCCGATGCAAGTGATCCCGATTCAGCAACCGACGATGTTTTACTGGCACGTTCAGGTTGACGGCCTTGCGGCGAACACTGCCTACGCCTTTCGCGTCCACGGCCCTTCGTCCGATGCAGACCTGAAGAACTTCGGCCATCGCTTCAACCCGAATAAGGTGTTGATCGACCCGTATTCGCGCGGCAACTTCGACAAGCTGTGGGTGGCATCCGCCGCGAGAGACGGCAGCGACAACGTCGCCCAAAGCATGCGCAGTCTGGTGATCGACGAGAGCGGTTACGACTGGGAAGGAGACACCCCGCCAAGCACTCATCGCGAAGACACGATCGTTTACGAGCTGCATGTGCGCGGCTACACGGAATCCCCGACGTCGAACGTAGCCAATCCCGGGACGTTTTCGGGCCTCGTCGAGAAGCTGCCCTATATCAAGTCGCTGGGAGTCACCGCAATCGAGCTGATGCCTGTCTTCGACTTCGATTCGAAGACACCCAAGGGTATCAATCCCGTCACCGGCGCCGGGCTGAATAACTTCTGGGGTTACGATCCGATCGGGTTCTTTGCACCTCATTCGGAATACTGTGTCTCGCCGCTCGCCGCAACGCAGGTCAAGGAATTTCGCGATCTGGTCAAAGCCGCGCATAAGATGGGACTGGAAGTCATCCTCGATGTCGTGTTCAACCATACTGGCGAAGACGACCAGAACGGCCCCGTGATCGACTTCAAAGGCGTCGACAATAGCGTTTTCTATTTCCTTCAACAGCCGGATCACACCTTCTATCGGAGCGACCTGACGGGATGCCCGAATGCCCTACGTTGTAATCATCCAGCCGTGACGAAGATGCTGGCCGAGAGCCTAGCATATTGGGTTTCGGAGATGCACATCGACGGCTTTCGCTTCGACCTCGGGGCAGTGCTAGCACTGGGGGAAGACGCCATGCCATTAGAGTACCCGCCGATCGTCTGGGCCATCGATCTCGATGAGCGCTTCACCGGCATCAAGGTCATCATTGAGCCTTTCGGGGGCAATCAGGGTGACGTTCTCGGCAAATTCCCGGATATCCGTTCTTCAACATGGAACTATCAATTCAAGAACGTGATGCGGCATTTCGTTCGCGGCGATCCCGGGTTGATCGGCCAGGTCGCAAGCCGCATTTGCGGGAGTTCGGACATCTTTGAATGGGCGGGCTACGGACCCTTAAGCGGCGTTTCCTACGTCACTTGTCACGATGGCTTCACATTGAACGACGTCGTGAGCTACAACACGAAGCACAACGAAGGGAACTTTGAGGAGTCGGGCGACTCCGACAACATCAGCAGCAACTATGGTGTCGAAGGAGCAACAACCGACCCTGTGATCGAGATCATTCGCGAGCGGCAGATCCGAAATTTCCTGGCACTCCTCTTTCTCTCCCAGGGAGTTCCCATGCTCCTGGGCGGCGATGAGTGCAGACGCACGCAGCAGGGCAACAACAATCCCTACATTCAGGACAACCCCATCAGCTGGTTCGACTGGACCTTGCCGACAACTCACGCCGACCTCGTGGCCTATACTCGCGGCATGATCGATTTCCGAAAGCGTCATCCCGCCCTTTGCCGTCGCACTTTTTTCACCGGCCAGGTTGTCGTCGATGGCCTGAAAGACGTCGATTTCCACGGCTGCAACCTGCATCAGCCCGGCTTCAGCGATCCGAACTCGCGGGTACTTGCGATCACCATCGCCGATCCCGACGGGGGCGAGCATATCCATGCCATCTTCAACATGGAATTCTCATCGCTACCCTTTCAACTCCCGCAACTGCCCGGCAGAAAATGGTTCCGGTCGGTGGATACCGTATTGCCCGCGCCGAATACGATCGCTGCACCAGGCAGTGAGGTGCTCATTACGACCGACAGCTACTTCGCCAGCTCCCGGTCGGTGGTAATTCTGGTGTCGAAGACTTCACTGTAACCCGAGATGGAATTGAATCCCGTTCAGGATCCGTTCCAGTCAGATCAAGTCTGAGCTATTACAAATCAGCGCATCTTTCGTACTTGGTGTGTAGGTGAAGCCTTGGGCGGTTCACTCTTCGAGTGCCTAAAGTAGTGAAGCGGCGGATTAACGGATAGCAGTTCCCAGCCGTTTTCCGCGAGTTTTTGGACGTACTGCGTGATTCCACCTACGTCCAGTGTTCTAAAGTCTTGCACCAAATACTCCCCTTTCTGACTCATCGGTCACCTCTATGCTTTACGCTTCGATTTGCCTTTGGGTTGCGCTGTTTCAGGCTCTTTAATCTCCCGCACACTCTGGCCCTGTCCAAGATAAATCACAGTGACAAGATCAGCGGGCTGAAACGACACCAACCCCAGCCCGCGTTCGCCTCTCAAGATGCTGACGTAGCCCTTTTCCAGAGTCATATAGTCCCGGCACTTCGGAGAGAAGCAAATCCTGCGGCAGTCTCTTCGGAATTGCGGTTGGTACAACCTAGCCAAAGGCGCATTCTGCGTTCGGCCGGCAGTTTCCACAAGTATCTTGGGGTAAACTTACGGTAAAATTGGTTCTCTGTACGGCCAGGGACCCTCCTCCAAGGGAGTTGCAGGAGCATGGGGATGGAGTTACCGTCCGCCGAAAACTCGCTTGCCTCGCTTCACCGTCAAAAGGGGAATCACGCCGTGCCTGAAGCGGCAGTGCGGAGCGAACTCGAGCGGTTGCTGGCGAGCCGCTCCCTCCGAGACTCCGATCTCCTGAAGCGCTTCTTGCGGTACATCGTGGAGCACACGCTTGCCGGAGAAGGAGACCAGTTCAAGGAATACCGGTTGGGGGTGGATGTATTTGGCCGGGACGCTTCATTCGATCCGCGGCTTGATCCGGTGGTCAGAATGGCTGCCCGCCGTCTCCGCGCCAAATTGCGGGAGCATTACGAAAATGGCGGTCGCGGTTCCCTGGTTCGCATCGAGGTCCCCAAAGGCGGCTACTCTACCATTTTTGTCGCAGCTACCCCGTCGGAGGTAGCCCTGTGCAGGGATGTGGCCGGACCAGTCGATCAGCGAAGCTCTGACAGCCCCCCGGTTATCCCTCGTGGTTGGAAGCGGACCCTTGCCGCCGCGGCGGTCTTGGTGAGTGCCGCAGTCGTGGTGGGAGGCTTTTACTATCGCTCCGGTCAAACCGAGCGCCTGACCGACAAGGACAACATTGGGACGTGATCGGCAGCGGGCTCTGCGGCAGTCTCTCCACCGGACCGTTCACCGCTACGCTGGACGCTGGGTCCATTAGTTTTGCTTCGATCAATGCGACGGCTTCCAATGGAAACTTCAGCGCGCAATACAATGGCCTGGACGTTTACGCGCCCTGGCTTGACACGCACTTGAAAGGCGATGCCACCCTGCAATCGGGTGGCGGCAAGGAAGCCAGCCTGGGGTTCACGTTTACCGGTTCGCCGGTTGTTTCGAAGACGTACGGTAACCTCGCTTTCACCGCACGTAACCTGCAGTTCACGCAACTGGCTCAACAGCAGAGCATCTGGGTCGTACAGACGAATACCCATTTCGTTTTCTCCGCCGAGAACAAGCAGTTTGCCGCTGTCGATCAGATTTTCTACTTCGGCATGAATGAGCGCGGATACTTCGCGCAGGGGAGTCAAGCGCAGGATGTCTCGCTCGGAGGCAGTTCAAAGCTGGGACAAACGCCGGTCGACATGGTCTCCGTTCATTTGACAACTCCTGCGTCTGGCGGCGGGCGGGCAGCGGCCGGACCACTGGGCGCTGAGCGCGTTCCGGCGGCGGCACGGGCGGGCGCTGAACGACCTATTCACGCAGGTGGTGGAGATGGCGCGAAGGTTAGGCATGGTGGCGCAGCGAGCACGCTGGGCAAAGGCGAAGAGTCGAGCGCCGAAACCCAAGCGCACGATCTCAGCAGCAGGCAGAAAGCGAATCGCGGTGGCACAAAGGGCGCGGTGGGCGAAGTTGAAGGCGGGGAAGAAGTAGGCGGCGTGTCGGATTTAAGGGCAGAGCATAGTTCACTCGCCCAGATGCCTTTTCAGAAACTCCAGCGACCGATCCCGCGCCTGTTTCGCAGCCACCGCATTGCCCCACCACGACAGGGAAGCCCGGCGAACAAGAGGCGTGGAGAGCGGGTGCGGTGCCGCCCACTCAAGCCGTCTAAACTTGGGTGGGAATTTTCGTCACCAGCTACATGCTCCCAGCTTCGGTTTCTTGGTGGAATGGCGACAACCATTTGCTGCCTTTCTTCTGCCAAATCGTCGTGGCGAAAACTTTCCCCGCTTGCTTTTTGCCTTCGCAAGTTGCGTCCTGCGTCGCCGCGTACGTCATGACGACCGTGCCTTTATCGAGCCACATATAGGAGAAATCGGAGAGCGAGAAGCTGTTGACCACACATCTCGCGTCAGTAATACTTTTCAGAACCTGCTCCTTGCCCTTGAATACCCCTCCATCGGCGACGCTAATGGAGTCGTCCGTGAACAGCGCTTCCACTGGCTTTGCATTGTGGTCTTTCCACGCCTGCCAGCCAGCTTGTTCCTTACTTTCGAGTGCCTTCTCTACGGTTGCATTCATCTGCGAGAACAACGGGACTCCGGATAACAGCAGAGCGAAACCAAGTGCCGTTAAAGCGATTCGACGCATACTCCTCCTCCAGTCTTACGTGGTGACGAGAACTATAGATCGGGCAAAAAATCGTGTCAATCACTGCGAGGGTTTCCCCAAGCCGAGCCGGAGTGTGTTTGAACCTCACGCCTTGTCGTGCGTTGAGTCACTGACTTTCATCCGTGACGGCATAGTCTGGTACCGATCAATGATTGACGCGCAAGCAATCCGCTCCCGGCGGTCTGGCTTGCGGCGTGCCAACCAACCAGCCTTGCCAGCCTTGGAGGAAGTCATGGAAGACCTCGCAGAGTTGATGCAACGGCTACTTGAAATTCAAAGTGGCGGAAGACAAAGAAGCCCAGAACTAATCGCGGATGACGAGCGATTGATGGATGGCTTACGGAAGAGATATCTGGCAGGAAAGCCCCCACAAGAAAATGCCTCGCAGCAATCACTGCGGTAATGGGGGCAAAGTAGAAGCCCAGAGCCCTCCGTGGCGGAACAACCTTGACGCGACCAAGAACTACGGATATCCAGCGCGGGAGGCGGGGCGCTACGGCTCGCATCCGTCGCATGACGGTTTCGACGGTGAATCCAAACCGTGAGGATTGGGCGACGGCTGTTATAGCTTCATGAAAGTGAAGTTATATGCCAACAACTAATCTGCCAATGGTCGTGTGCCACGCCGATTGGGGAACCGCCCCCAAGAAGCGATGGTAAGCGATGGCTCTGCAACGCCGTTCTAGAAGGCGACGGCTACCGGGCGCACTCTCCCGCGCCGGTTGGCGATCACCGTGGGTTCATGAATCGGGTAAAGAAGGAGACTGGAGAAATTGGAGCCGCCGTTGTCGGTTTCGATTTCCCAATCGGAATCCCTGCTCGCTATGCGGCCCTGCTGGGCGTGACAGAATTCAAACCCTTCCTTTTGCAACTGGGAGGCGGCGATTTTGTGGATTTCTAGCGCATTGCCGTTACCTCTTCGGAGGTTTCCAAGTATCGACGTTTCTACCCTCAAGCGCCGGGCCGGACGAAGCACAGTCATCTCTTGCCCGCTTTGGGACTCACCTTCATTGATGACCTTCGCCGGAAGTGTGATCTGGCAAATGATGTAAGGCCAGCCGCCTGTCCTTTGTTTTGGACACTGGGATCGAATCAGGTCGGTAGGGCAGCGATCATCGGTTGGCGCGACGTGATTGTTCCCGCCCTGTGCGGCAATAAACCAGTTCTGCTCTGGCCGTTCGACGGCTCAGTCGATTCACTGTTGAAACCCGGAAACATTGTCGTGGTGGAGACTTACCCAGCCGAGTGCTACGGTTGGTTCTTCCAAAGTGAGCCGCTAAGGAGGAAAGGGAGGTGGGAGGCTCGCAGGCAAGTGGGTCCCACGCTGCTGAAGTGGGCACAATCCGCAAACGTCATGCTCGCTCCCGAACTGCGACGTACCATTGAAGACGGGTTCCCAAATGATGATGCGTTCGACGCTACCGTAGGGCTCTTTGGGATGCTGGAAGTTCTGATGAACAGGCGGGGATCGGGGGAACCCGATGAAGACAGCGTTAGGAAGCTGGAGGGTTGGATTTTCGGTCAATGTTACCCCCGTCGTGTGGCATAATACGTCCACCTCCCCGAAGAGCAGTTCCCGCCGTGGACGCCACACCGGAGAGGCGAATGACCTGAACCCGGCGAGGTGGGCCCGTGAACCAGCTAGGTTGGAAGTGCTACCTGTTGTCCCTCCTGAGAATCCACCGTCCGGACTGTCAACCTTGCAATGCTCGTGAAAAGTACGGAGAGGAGATGCGAAAGCGGCTGGAAGAGTTGAATTGGCGGACGCAGCCATATTCGCCCAACGATGGGGTCTTCGATTCCAAGCCCGCAGAAGTTATAAGTACGCCTGTTTCGTTGGCCCAGCAGGAGAAGAAGATTGCTTAGAGCTAATGGAGCCTGCTGCGCTTTTCTCGGCCCACCCTGCCGGGCTACTTAAGATGGCTTGAAGTGAGAGCCGCGACCACGCCCAGATTGCCCGCTAGACTGGCCCAAAAGGCTACCATGACCTCCGAAACGCTGGAGCCGACCCAACCCCCCTTCCGGGCAGCCAAATCCCAGCAGGAGGGGGCTTTCTGACAGGCACCCGAACCCAGCCGCGTAGTCGCACAGTGGCGGGTCAATTCGGCTTCTGCTCGATGTCCTGCCAGCCGCCATTTCCGTCTGCCACTTCAATCCGGGTTATTGGGTGGACCTCCCAAACGGTCGCCCGCTCGGTTCCGATTTCCGGCACATGCTGAAAGTCATACATAAGCCATCCACTGATCCGGACTTGCTTGTTTGCATTCACCAGACCGTCGAGAACCGACTTATCCCATGTGTGGAGCGGGCGGGTGCGGGGAGTAGTTTCCACGGTAAATAGCCGTGGAGGCATTTTGAGAGCATCAGCGGCTACCTGCGTCATCAGGGTGTAAATTCCATTCCCAATCTCTTGTGTTGCGGAGGCAACGACCGCACGGTCTTCCGCGTGGAGGCGCACCACAGCGGCTGCAGCCACGGAAGGAAGTTAGTAGGATCTTGAGATGAGGATCGCCGTATATCAGTTTGCCTTCGTAGTGAGATCGGAGGAGCGAGGATCTACCGGAGATCGATTGGGCTCTTCAGCGACCAACCGCGTCCGGCATAGGGGCAAGGATGCTGGCTCCTTCGTCTTACGCTGGTACGAAAACGGTCAGCGGCGAAGGTGGAACCTGCGGACTGGCCAGACTTTGGTCGCTATCACCGAACTCTGAAAACTCCACCAAAGATGTGCCTGAGTGGCCGCGAGATCGTCGGTTGCGCGATTGGAACACCGCGGCGGCTTACAGGCGAGGGGCACCTTGGCTGCTATTACCCTCGTAACATTCCCAGCGCCGAAATTGCCGGGTAGACTCATGCAATGGGACGTGGCCTCTCCGCACGGGCCGACTTGGCTATGCCGAACGGCGAACAACCTGAAGTGCAACATCGGCTTCGTACGCTGAACCCGCGACTGGAAGAATGGTCGGCGGTGCCGGCCAGCACCGGTCATGCGGGGGAATTGGTCGTCCCGTTCCAGGAAAAGCGCCGGCTTGAAACGACCTTGCGGGGCGGCCTCCTATCTTCGCTTGCGAAATCAATCCGTGGATAACTCAGCAAAACCCGCACACGGTCGCCATGATTCCGACAACGTTTTGGCCAATGTCAATTGGGAACTCAGAAAGCTGGAGAAGCGCGACGGGGAGCTGTGGCTGATTGTGACTGCCACCGGGATCCTGGCGGGAACTGGATTGCTAGCCGTTCTGTTGCCCGCTGCCTTCCTGAAGTCCGGCAGCCTGCATTTTGAAATCACCGTGTCGAAAGAACTGGCCTGCGGTCTGCTCGTGCTGTTGACCCTTGCCAACACCTACATCGTTTCCCGCCGCACCGAGTTCCGGAAATTGCGACAGAGGATGATCTCGACGGCGATGCAGAATGAACTCATTCGCCTCCAGTCTTTTACCGATCCGCTGACTGAAATCTACAATCGGCGTTCGCTCGAGGAACTGGCTGGCCGTTTCATCGGCCAAGCAAAGCGTCTAGGCAAACCGCTCACCTTCCTGCTCATTGACGTGGACCGCTTCAAACAGGTCAATACTCGATTCGGCCACCTGACTGGCGATTTTGTCCTTACCGAGATTGCCACCTTGCTCAAAGGCTCGATCCGAGGCACAGACGTTGCCATTCGTTACGGAGGCGACGAATTCCTGATCGCACTGTCGAATACCGACGCAGCCGGCGCCGCCATCGTAGTGAACCGGATTCACGCCTTCCTGAACGACTGGAATCAATCGAGCAATCTTGATGACTTTACGGTGAGCCTCAGTATCGGCATGGCGGAATTTACCGACGGCCAGACGCTTGACGAGATGCTCGATCTCGCCGACCGGAACATGTACGAAGAAAAATTCCAACGCGCGCCATTGTCTGCACCCGGGCACGGGACAGTTGCGGCCGGTGGTTGCCGTCCCGGACAATAGGCATTCTTCGAGTTCATGATCCTTTCTCCGACACCCTCATTTGCCGTTCAAGGTGAGCCAGAACAACCGGCCATGCCTGTTCGTGCCTGTTTTTTGTCTCCTCATCTGGAAATCCAGCGTGACTGAGACGGAGATGCGTGCCCTCGCCTTTAGGAGTGAGTTCAACAGTGACCACCGTCTCGTAGCCCTTGGTGCCCGGTACTCCGGTGAGCCAGATGATTTCCACCAGGCGGTCACGCTCGAGCCTGAGGAATCGCCCGTAGTGAGGATGGCGTTGCCCCTCGTGACGAGTCTCGAAAAAGAAAACGGCATTGATCTCAGCTTTCATCAGGACCGTTCCTGGGGCGGCAAACCAGCGGTCGAATTGTTCTGTCCAGGCACGAAATAGCACATCAGGCGGCAACTCGCTTGCGCGCTCCACAATGAGGCGAAACGGCCTTGACGAAAGATCCGGCACAACAATAAGTAGGGTCATATCGAGAACCGCCTTCCATCCTCGTCTCTCATTTGGGCGAATCGCAGTTCTGTTGTCAAGAGATAAACGCAGAACCTGCCAGGTGCAGATGCAAGCAAAGCCCTTCGATTGAGTCTCAACCCCACACGGAATTTGCTTCCGATTTGGACGTAACTTTTGGACTCTTCGTGGATACCTATTACGACAAGCATGATTTCAAGACCTAAGCGGAGATCTCCCCGAACGGGTCTGGAACAGGGTGACAAGTTGAGGACCGTTTATGGAGACAATCGCCGTCGTACCAGGAATCAAATCTTCCAGCCCGAAACTCATTGCTCCGCGATGGCATACTGTGTTGTTCGTTGCCTTGTTTCTCACGCTGGCCCTCAGCGGGGCTCTATTTCAACGGGAAGCGCGCTCACAGCCCGGAGGGCTGCAGCAGCAGCCCCAGGTTGTGCCGCTGTACCTCTCCCTCATCGCCATGGAATGGGGGCTTTTCCTCTATGTGTGGAAGGGCGGCTTGCGCCGCAGCGGAACGACGCTGCGCGAACTGATTGGCGGGAGGTGGGGAAGCGTCAAAGATGTCGCGGTTGATGCGGGCCTCGCACTGGGATTGTGGACTGTGTGGACGATCGTAGAAAAGGGATGGGATCGCTGGGTTGGTCTTGGGCATGCTGCTTCTATCCAGACTTTTCTGCCGCGGCGAGCCAGTGAAATTCTGCTTTGGGTGGGGGTATCGGTCAGCGCTGGGGTTTGCGAAGAACTGGTCTTTCGCGGCTACTTCCAAAGGCAATTCGAAGTGTTCACCCGCAGCAAGTGGATTGCACTATTCTTGCAGGCGGCGCTGTTTGGAATATCCCACGGTTACCAAGGTCTGGAAGCATGCGTGAAGATTGCGATCTTCGGCACATTCTATGGGTTGCTGGCACTCGGGCGCGGAAGTCTTCGGCCGGGAATGATTGCTCATAGCGGATCGGACATCTTGAGCGGCATCTTCGGAATATAAGTGGCGGCCCAGCATGAAGCGATTTTCAATTCGCACGGCAGCACTGATGAACAGCAGTAAAGGGATAGCGGTATGAAGAAGTGTTGATGACCGACTTCAGCACCCTGTACAAGAAATACGCTCCTGACGTTTTCCGCTTTGCGCTGTATCTTTCGGGCGATCGCAGCCAGGCCGAGGACCTGACTTCGGAGACCTTTGTGCGTGCCTGGACTTCGCCCGAGGCAATAGAAGCGGCCACCGTGAAAGCATACCTTTTTACGATTGTTCGGAACCTGTTTTTGCACGGGCTGCGCAGAAAGTCGCGCCACATCCAACTGGAGGAAGAGCTGCGCGATCCGCGGGCCAGTCCGTACGTTCAAGCCGAGCAGAAAGAGGAGTTCCGCGCCCTGCTGGCAGGGCTACAGGAGCTGCCAGAAATCGACCGGGCAGCTCTGCTGATGAGGGCGCTGGACGGTATGGCTTACGAAGAAATTTCACGGTCGCTCGGAATTTCTCTTGCGTCCGCGAAGGTCAAGATTCACCGGGCGCGGCTTGCGCTCGCGGGAATCCGACATGGGTAGCATCAAATCGAAATCGGACAATCCGAACTCGGGCAATACCAGGGGTGAATAATGAACGTCACGCGAGAAGTGATTCTGGATCTTCTGCCGGTATATCTGTCGGGCGAAGCAAGCCCGGCCACGCGCACTCTGGTGGAAGAATACATGAAGCAGGACGCCGAGCTGGCGCAGCGCATTCGCCTGCAGTGGGCGGACATCTTTGCCAAGGCTGTGCCCTCTGCGCTTCCCCCGGATTTAGAGTTACGATCGCTTCGGCGCACGCGAAGCCTTCTTAGCTGGCAGAGGTGGCTCTTTGGTTTAGCGATATTTTTCTCCGCCATGTCGCTCAGCAATGAATTCTCATTTAAAGGTGGTCACTTCCAGGAATTCCATTTCTTGCTACGCGATTATCCCGCCGAGTTCGGGATTTGCGTGGCGCTTGGCCTCGTATGCTGGATCGCTTACTTCTCTATCCGCCGCCGCCTGCGCACCAGCGCAATGTAGATTTATGATCGTTGGTCCGTGGCATGGAGGCCACGATCATGAAGCAGAAGCAACTTCCAGAAGAAGACGCAGCAGCACGTCAAGAGTAGCGTTCCAGCAGCAAGGCCAAGAAGATCGTACCGAGCGGTCCGATCGTCAGCACAGTCCTTTCGCGACTGCGAGTCGCCCCTTCCTCACTGCGCTGGTGAACCGCTTGTAATCGGCCGTGCTCTGGTCGGCATAGGCGACGGCGAATTCGGCTATGGCGTTGCCGAGTTTTTCGGCGTCACCGCAATAGCCATCCAACACGCAGGCGTCACCTGAGCGCGCGTGTCCCTTGCCCAAAACCTCGCCGCACATCTTGGCGTATGCGATCAAAACGGGGCCTTTGAGATCTTCGGCGTCGATGACGGCCTTGTGATCGGCGAGTTGGCGCACCAGATAGTCGCGTCCGTCCATTCTGGTCCAGCCAAGAAAAATGTCGGATTGAGCTTGCATCAGCCGCTGTCCCTGTACGACGCGCTTTCCCTGGTTGGTCGGGACCTGAGCCTTGAGATATCGCGCATAAGCGGAAGGCGGCTCTTCCTTCATCTGCAAGAAAAACGGGTCTTCGCTCCCGTTGCCAAAGCAGAGGATGACATAGTCGTGCGTGCCAACGCTGCCCGTCCCTACAACCTTAAAGGCGACGTCCACGGGCTGGTAGCGTTCGAAGAAGTGTCGCCGCTCGGACGAAAGCGTGTCGCGATAGCTCTCCAGCGCAGTCAGCACGGCACGGCGAGTTTTGCCGGAAACCCTCGTCAGAAGCGGCTTTTCCTCTTTGAAACACCGCGCGCCCTTGCGGCTCTGGGTGAGCTTCTCCAGTGTGTGCTCCGGCGTGGCGTGCTTAGCCTTCTTAAGCAGCTCTGGAAGTGGTCCCGCGTCCATGTGCCGAAACACGCTGTAGCGCGCAATGCCCAGTACCGTCAGTCCCGAGCAGTGGTGAACCGACATGCGATATTCAGCCACGAAGTTCTTGACGGCCTCCTTGCATGCGCCGTCGGATTGGCCGGCTTCGCGGCCACTGAGCACGAGACTGGTGGCCAGCCGCTTGACATCCCACTCCCACGGCCCGGGCATGGTTTCATCGAAGTCATTAATATCAAACACCAAAGCTCCGGTGGGCGAGGCGAAAGCGCCAAGATTGCGCAGGTGCGCATCACCGCAAATCTGGACGGTGATGCCGGTGGTCGGGAGCGAGGCCAAATCGGCCGCCATCACGGGCACCGCGCCGCGGAAAAAGCCGAAGGGCGAAGCTGCCATGCGTGCCCACTTGATGGGCAGAAGTTCTGGCATCCGGTCGCGGCTGGCACTGATCAGCAGTTCGACCGGATCGGGCCGGTTTCTCGGCGGCTCCCAGTGACATTGGTCACCACTGCGGAGAACCTGCCGGCGGGATTTGCCGTAGTCCCTGCGCTCTGCGACGCTGGCCAAAGGAGCGACCATAGGAGCTGTCATCATAGCAAGCCAGCGGCGCCGCTACTACGCACCAATGACTAAGTCTTTATAGATAATACTTACCTATGCATATTCCCGGATCCTGGATCCTGCTGATCTTTGTCAGCGTATTAACTGGCCTGATCCTTCTTTTGCTGCACTTGACGAAGCTCGGTCTGCTGATCCATCAGAAGATTCCGGACCGGCCGCACAGACGGCTATTCCTTGCGTCGGTCAGCTTTTTTATTACGTTTCTGGCGGTACGGCTGTTAGTGGCCTCGATCACTCATCACATTGGGCCATTCGGCTATGTTGGGATGGGTGGGCGGCACATCCACCATTTGGTTTGGGGGATTCTTCTCCTGCTCATCTCTGGTTATGCAGAACTTGCGGAAGTGGGAACGAGCAATAGCTCGCCTTCGATTCTTCTCAGCCGTTTGCTGGCGCTGACTTACGGAATTGGCGCGGCACTGACGCTGGACGAATTTGCACTTTGGCTGAACCTGGATGCAGCGGCGTACTGGTCGCGGCAGGGTCGGGAGAGCATTGATGCCATAGTGTTATTCGGGGCGTTGCTCGCGATGGGAACATGGGGGGCGCCATTGTTCCGCCGGCTGACTCAGCCTCGCGCAAAACCAAGCGTGTGAACCAGCGTGTGAATTACGGGAGCTCGGTATTCTTCTGCACGCTCGAAATTCAACTCGGATTCGATGGAATGATTGCTCCAAGCCAGAATCTCGCACGTATAGGAAAACAGATCATGACGAGCGTAAGAATGGACAAATGGCTTTGGGCCGCCAGATTCTTCAAGACGCGAGCATTGGCCGCACGAGCCTGTGAACTGGGCAGGATTCAATCCAACGGGCAGCCCGCCAAGGCTGCGCGCGAGGTCCGGATTGGAGACATGTTGCGAGTGGCAAACGATGGCGGCGACTTTCAGGTCGAAGTCCTGCTTCTCAGCAACGTGCGCGGCCCAGCTTCGGTTGCGCAAACGCTCTACCGCGAGACGGAGGCGAGCCAGGAGCTGCGCCGGAAGGTGGCAGCGGAGCGTAAGGCGATGAAGCAGTTCGAAGAGTTACCCGCAGGCAAACCATCAAAACGCGATCGCCGGGAAATGATCCGGTTTCGGGGGAGAGCCTGACCGCAGGCAAATGACGGCCAAGCCGGAAGTGATTCGCGGAGGCCCTCCGATACGAACAGGCTCTACAGAATCTCGGCTCGGCGATAGACCAGCTTGCAAGAAAACGAGATCGGCATTTTCCCGTCGCTGTTGCTGGCGTCCGCGCCGGACGGTACCGGCGCGAACGTCGGGATTCAGCCTAGTTCTGTCCCACCGGTTTTTCCGGTGTGCTGGCCGCGGTGCGAGCCGCCGACCAGTTGTAGATGGGATATTTCGGCCGCTTGATCTCCGGAGCCGGATGCTGTTTCAGGTCGTCGAGGGTAACGGAAACCGCTTTTTCCAGCTGCGGATCGTGTCCTTGCCGCCATGCAGCGGGATCGAACTCGACCTCGATATCCGGTGGCACGCCTTTGTTCTCGACGTCGAACTCCCCGGTCTCAGGATTGTAGAGTCCAAAGCGCGGGGCCGTGACTGTGCCGCCGTCCATAAGCGCGGGATAGCCTCCGATGCCGATCAACCCACCCCAAGTGCGGGTGCCGATCAGCGGGCCGGTGCCCAGACGTTTGAACATCCAGGGCAGGGCGTCACCCCCGGAACCGGCGTACTCATTGATTAACATCACCTTCGGTCCGAAAATAGAATGCGGGATGTACTCATCTTTCCCGTCGCGGGTCATGGCCGCCGCGAGCAGTGGCCGCTTGAGCCAGTCCACGATGTAGTCGGCAAGCCAACCGCCCCCGTTGAAGCGCTCGTCGATCACCGCACCTTGTTTGTCGGACTGCGCAAAGTAGTAGCGGTTGAAATTGGTAAAGCCGTTCTGGGCAGTGTCCGGCAAGTAGACGTAGGCGAGGCGGCCGTTGCTCAGTTGCTCGACCTTTCTTCGGTTGGCCTCCATCCAGGCATGCAGCCGCAGTGAGCGTTCGCTAGCGATCGGCACAACCGTGACGTTACGCGCCCCTTTGCCGCTGGGGTCTGGTCCCACCTTCAACTGAACTGCTTTGCCCGCGGTCTCCTGGAAAAAGCTGAAAATCTCGTCTCTGCCATGCACTTCGCGACCATTAACCGCCAGCAGATACTCACCTTCCTTCACATTCACGCCCGGTTCCGTCAGCGGAGCGCGCAGATCGGGATTCCAGTTTTCGCCGTAGTACACGTGCGCAAAGCGGTAGCGATCGTTCTCGATGGTGTAGTCCGCGCCCAGCAGTCCGCCACTGACGTGCTTCACCTCGGGCCGGTCGCCACCGAAAATATAGACGTGCTGCGCCGTGATCTCGCCCAGCATGTCGGCGAAGATGTAATTAAGATCGGGACGGCTCATCACGTTGTCAACGTACGGCTGATAGGCGGCCATCAGCGCCTTGAGATCGGCGCCGTGCAGGTTAGGATCGTAAAAGAAGTCACGCTCAATCCGCCACACTTCGCGGTACATCTGTTGCCATTCGGCACGCGGATCGACTTCCACCTCCATGGCATCGAGTTTCAGCGAACCATCGGGCTTGTTGGGCTCCGATGGTTTGCCCAAGGCATCGATTGCTTTGATGGACCACGTGCCGTGGGGACGTTCTCCGTTGCCGCCGTCCCTCGGCTTGGGCTCCCGCAACTGCTCATAGAGGGCCTTTTCCCCATTCGCCGAAACAAAGAAATTTCCAATGTTGTCGAGCAGTTTGTCGGTCTTGCGGGTACACAATTCAAACTTGTGGACGATCTGGCCGCCGTTTCCCGCGCCGTCGTCAACCGCCGGTCCTTCGAGCAGGAACAAGATGTGGGTCTTGCCGGCGATCATTCCGCCGTAGTTTCGTGTGGGGAAGGGCAGGGCCAGGATACGCTGATCGATGTTGTCGAAATCGATGCGCACGAGGGGAGGTTCCTTCGACTTGCTATCTTCTTTCTTGGCGGCCGAATCTTTATCCTTGTCTTTATCTCTGCCTCTGTCGCTATTCTTGCCCGCGCTTTCCCTCGACGCTTCATCCCCTTTTGACTGCGCGTCTGCTGAGCACTCCTCCACTTCAGGGGGCGTCTTCTGCTTCTCGGCGGTCGCGGACTTGCCGGCGTCCATTTTTTCTTCGTCGCTCTGGGGAGCAAGTGGCGACTTCAGATCCTTGCCCAGAACAATGACGTACCCACTGCGCGTCACAGGCACCTTGAAGGCAGCCATGCTACTGGCCAGGACAGGCCCCACATCGGTGCTGGCGGTGAAGTACAGGTATCTTCCGTTGCGGTCGAACGCGGCAAAAGCGGCATCACTCATGCCATCGGTTACCTGATGCGCGGTCTGGCCTTCGAGCCCATAAATGAAAACGGCGTGCATCCCGCTGGTGACCTGCCGCGTGTAGGCGATCCACCGGCTATCGGGCGACCAAACCGGATCGAATCCTGAACCCGGTCCGCTGTCGTACGGGTTGGTGTCAACCGAGAGCGGCTTTCCTCCTTCGATCTCCAGATACCAGAGCTTCAGCCGCTTGTCGCTATAAACGATCTTCTTGCTATCGGGGGACCATACGGGCGAGTAGTAAAACGTCGGCGGAGTGCCCAGCTTTATTTTCCGGAGGTCGCTGAGACCGTCCTGGGAACGCAGGTGCAGCGCGTACTCGCCCGATTCATCGGAAAAGTATGCGATCCACTTTCCGTCGGGCGACCATGCCGGATCGCGGTCGGCAACCGCCGGCGAATTCGTGAGATTGCGAATATCACCGTGCTCCGCTGGAACGGTGAGGATTTCCCCATGCGCCTCAAAAACCGCGCGCGCTCCCGTGGGCGAAATATTTGCGTTCTGGATCTGAGCGGCAGCTTTGACGAAATGTCCTCGCACTGCGGGAAAGTCGCCGGTTACGTGGATTGTGACTGCGTGCTCGGTGCCGCTGGCCGGATCGAAGAGGTGAATTGAGCCGAATTGCTCGTAAACAATGGCGTCCGGCCCCGCGGACGCGGATTTGATGTCAATGCCGTTACTGCGCACCGCCTCGGTCACCTGCCTGGTGGTGGTGTCATACACGAACAGGTTAATCGGGCCATTGCGGTCAGATAAAAAGTAGATGTGGTTGCCGAGCCACATCGGGGTCGAATCGTTCGAATCCTTGCGCGGGATCTTTTCGACACTAGAATCGGATAGATTTGCAATCCAGACCGGGGAGGCGGTGCCGCCGCGGTAGTGCTTCAGACCGCGCTGCGATTCCCAAGCTTCCTTGAAATTTGTAAACGGTACGTACGCCAGATGCGTGCCGTCCGCCGAATAGGAGCCCTCTTCCGCCATGGGCAGGGGCAGTTCTACAGGAAGGCCTCCTTCGACGCTGACTATGAACAGGCGGTTAAAGCGTGAATAACTGTTCCGCTGAGAGCGAAACAAGATGCACTTACCATCAGGCGTCCAACCCACCACCTGGTCTCGCCCGGGATGTGTCGTCAGTCGCCTGGGAATACCTCCGGCGGCGGGAATGACGTACACGTCCTCGTTTCCGTCGTACTCTCCGGTGAAGGCGATGAGCGAACCGTCGGGCGCAAAGTATGGGTCAGTCTCGATCCCAACATCGCTGGTGAGGCGCCGGGCCGCGCCGCCGGTGCGGCCAACGATCCAGAGGTCTCCGCCATAACTGAAGGCAATCTGGGTCCGGCTCACCGCCGGTTTGCGCAGCAGCATGGGAGCGCTGGTTGAGTCGCCCTTCATCGCGGGCGCGAACAACAAAAAGATCACGCATAACAGCATTGGGTTGAATGAGGCGAACATCCGAAGACTGCGGAAGGTGAAACGCATGATGACCTCCTCGGTCGAAGAAAACAGGTCCGAATTTCCCTTTGTGACTTCGAAAGCGGCAAGTAGTCTACACTAAATCGTGCTCCGCAACTGACCGCGCCACAAGCTTGCCTTTCAGCGGTTGTGGCGCGATCAAATAGTTTTCTCCACCTGGTCCACCGTCTTTCGAGCCGCCAACTATACACACAAGTTCCCGATTAAGGCGCGTTTCACCGGCGCGGCATACGAACCAGCCACTACCAAACCTTGCACACATCGGCGCCGGGTTTCACCATGGCCTGGCTTGGTTTGCAGGAGAATGCCTGCGCGAACTCCGGCATGTTGACCACAACTCCGTTGATGCGGTAGCGCGCAGGCGAATGCGGGTCGGTCATGGCGCGCACGCGCAAGTCTTCGGGACGTTCATTGGCGCAGTCCCACTGCGCGAATCCGACGAAGAAGCGCTGCTCTGGGGTCAGACCGTCGATAGGCTGAATTTTCTTGTCTTTGGTCGCATCCTTCCACGCGACGTAAGCAAGAATCTCGCCGCCCAGATCGGCGACGTTTTCGCCCAGGGTCAGCTTGCCGTTGATGTGAACATCGTCCAGCGCAACATATCCTGAATATTGATCCTCCACGCATTTGGTGCGCGCGTCGAACTTCTCCCGGTCTTGTTTTGTCCACCAATTCTTCAGATTCCCCTTGGCATCAAACTGGCTGCCCTCGTCGTCGAAGCCGTGGGTGAGTTCGTGACCGATGGTGCCCCCGGTGTTGCCGTAGTTGGGAGCGTCATCCATTTTCGGATCGTAGAGGGGCGGCTGCAGCACGCCGGCGGGAAAGTTGATGTCGTTCATTTGCGGATTGTAGTAGGCATCCACAGTGGGAGCGGAAATGTCCCATTCGCCGTGGTCGACGGGCTTGCCGATTTTGTTGATCTCGCGGCGGCTCTCGAACTGATGTGCGCGCTCGACGTTACCGGCAAAATCGTCGCGCATGATCTTCACCGAGCTGTAGTCGCGCCAATGATCGGGATAGCCGATCTTGTTGCGGATTCCCGCCAGCTTCGTGAGCGCCTGCTGTTTGGTTTCCGGGCTCATCCAGTCGAGCGCCTTGATGCGCGCGCCCATGGCGTCCTCGATGCGTCGCAGCATGTCGAGCGTGCTCTGCTTGAGTTCGGGGGAGAAGACTTTGGCCACATACACCTGGCCCAGCGCCTCGCTCAAGTCATAGTTGACATACTCCACGCAGCGTTTCCAGCGCGGCTGGATCTCCGTCGCGCCCCGCAAGTACTTGCGGTAGAAGTCGAAATTTTCCTCGACGAATTTCGAAGAAAGGTACGGGGAAGACGTGTCGGCCACATGGAAGCGCAGGTAGGATTTCCAGCTGTCGATCGATTCGGAAGACAGGAGCGCGTTGAGTTCCTTGATAAACTCGGGCTCGTCGACGTTGAGAATGCCGATCTCCGGATATTGCATCTCGTGGTAGTAAGCGAGCCAATCAAGGCTGGGAGCAAGCTGGATGAGATCGGCGACCTTCATTTTGTGGACCAACTTGTGGGGATCGCGGCGCTCCACGCGAGTGAGCGAGGCCTTGGCCATGGCCGTTTCCAGACGCACGACGGCCTCGGCGTTCTGCTTAGCGGCGGCCGGGCCGTCGCCGATAAGCTCGAATACTCGCTGCACATGTTGAAGGTAGCGCTCGCGGGTTTCCTTCGACTTGGCGTCGTCTTTAATGTAGTAGTCGCGATCGGGCATGGCGAGGCCGCCCTGACCCACGTCGGCGATTACCTGCTCGGAATCGTCCGGGTCTTGCGTCGAGCCAGCCGAAAAAAGCAAGGAACCGTTGTAGGAATACCGGTAGTAGATAAGCTGTAGCCGCGCCACGAGCGGAGTAAGTTCTTTAGCTGACTTGAGCTGCGCAATCGCGTCGAGTTCCGGCTGAATCGCTGTGAGTCCACGTTTTTCTACCGCCGCTTCGTCCATGCAGGCCGCGTAGAAGTCGCCAATCTGCTGGGTTACGGCATTGCGCTGCGCATCCCGCTGGGCCGCCTGTTCCAGCATGCCGTGGAGAAAGATCAGATTGTCCTCATAGAGCTTGGCGAAGACCGACCATGAAGTCTGATCAGGCGGGATCGGGTTTTTCGTCTGCCAACCGCCGCAGGAATAACGGTAGAGATCCACGCAAGGGTCGACCGATTTGTCCATCGACGAAACGTCCAGACTAGGGCTGTAGGGCAATGCTGCCTCAGAAGACGGCTGCGAGGATGGCGTTTGAGCATTTGCAAGCGATAAAGCGACCAGAAGCAACAACAGGAATGCTGCGTGTTCGCGCATATTCACCTTGGACGAGAGAAGTCAGAAAAAGTCATGGACAAGCCATGGTATTGGACCGCTTTCCCCAATATCAAGCGCCTGGCGCCGGAATTCCGCAAATCGCGGGGCAGGCTGCGATCAAGGGGTGTCGTCGGGAAGCGGTAATCGAGCGTCAGAACTAGGATCAGCCGGGAAATGTGGGTTAAGATGCTAGGGCCCACACAACGGGGTGCGCCATGGAGATTCCGGCTTCACCGAAAAGGCTAGCAGGCCGCTACGAGGTCAGGGAGATCCTCGGCCAGGGTGGCATGGGCCTCGTCTACAGGGCCTACGATACCGTCGTGCGCCGTGAAGTAGCGGTCAAGACCATCCTCGACATTCCCGACCCGGCCTCGCTTCAGTTGTTCTACAAGGAGTGCGACGTGCTCGCCTCCATGAGCCATCCCAATATCGTTGAGATCTTCGACATCGGAGAATTCGAAGAAGAGGGCAAGAAGAAACCCTACTTCGTTATGCCGCTACTCCCCGGCACCACGCTGGAATATTTCATCCGCAAGGCCAGCCATCGTCTAACGGTGGAGCGTACGATCGACATCATTTCTCAGGCCTGCCGCGGCCTGCAGGCGGCGCACGAGCGCGGTCTGGTTCATCGCGATTTAAAGCCGAGCAACATCTTCGTGATGGAAGACGACTCGGTGAAGATTATCGACTTCGGCGTCGCTCACATGTCCGATGCCCACACCACTCGGGCGCAAAAAGGGACGCTGCTCTACATGTCTCCAGAGCAGATCGAATTGAAACCGCTGTCCCCGGCCTCCGACATCTTCTCCCTCAGCGTGGTCTGCTATGAAGCTATGACGGGCCGGAACCCGTTCCAGCGCGCCCGAGCCGATGAGGTGGTCGATGCAATTCTCCGTCAGATACCGCCCCTGGCGGCAGAATTGAATTCCACCATAAGCCAGCCCATCAGCCGCGTACTGCACAAAGCCATGGCCAAGCAATCCTGGCACCGTTTCGCGAGCGCCCGCGAATTCGGCGACACCCTCAACAAAGCACTGCGCAACGAACCCATCGAGCTTTTCGACCCAGAGCGAACCAGGCCACGGCTGCAGCGCGCCACCAAGGCCCTGGAAGAAGGCGATTTTCAGTTTGCCGGAGAGATCCTGGGCGAACTGGAAGCCGAAGGCCATATGGACAATTCCATTGGCTCTCTGCGCCGGCAACTCGACGGCGCCGTGCGGCGAAAAACACTTTCTCAGTTGCTCGAGGCCGCGCGGGCGCGTTTTGAAGAAGAGGAAGATCCGCTGGCTCTCCAGAAGTTACAGGAGGCGCTGCAAATAGAACCGGACAACGCCGCAGCGCTGGCGCTGAAGAGCAAGATCGAAAACCGGCGCAGCGAACGCCAGATCGACAACTGGTATCGCCTGGCCCGGCAGCACATCGACAATAACGCTTACGGACATGCCCGCGAGGCTTTGCAGAATGTCCTCCAACTCCGCCCGAAGGAGGCCCGCGCGCTCCAGTTGCTGGCGGAAGTCGACCGCCAGGAACAGGAATATAAGAAACTCCGCCAGGAGAAAGAGAAACTCCATCGCGCCGCCATGGACGCCTGGCATAAGGGCGATGTAAGCAGCGCCCTCGCCAAACTGGGTGTGGTACTGGACCTGGATCGGCGCGCCCCGGATTCTGTCAATCTCGAGAGTGGCGCCACCTATCAGAGTTTTTACAACGAGGTGCGCTCCGAACACGACGCCATGAACACTGCCTATGCCGATGCGCGGAGACACCTCACCGAGCGCAACTTCGGCAAGGCCATGGTTGCGTGCCAGGCATATTTGGCCAAGTACCCGAACAATGCCATCTTCCAGGCTCTCAAATACGACATCGAAGAGCACCAACGGCAGGAACGCTCGGCCTTCATCGCTTCCGTAGATCGCCGGGTAGAGGCTGAACCGGACCTGGACAAGCGCGTGAACATTCTGCGCGAGGCGCTGGATCTGCATCCCGGAGAATCGCACTTTGAAGGCGCGTTGCGCTTGGTGCAGGACAAACGCGACCTGGTCAACTCGATCGTGGCCCGGGCACATCTCCACGAAGAACAGGGATCGTTCGGCGATGCCCTGAACGATTGGGAAATTTTACGCACCATCTACAGCGAGTATCCGGGGTTGACGTTCGAAATTGAGCGCCTGCAGAAGAGACGCGACCAGCAGATCCGGATCGAATCCAAAGCGCGTCTGGTCGAACAGATCGACACGTGTTTGCATTCCAGCGACTACGCTCGCGCGCTGGATCTGTTGCAAGAAGCAGTAGCCGAATTTCCCAACGACGCAGAATTAGCGGAGCTCGAGAAGCTTGCCCAGGACGGCGTGAAGCGAAAAACCGAAGCCCACCGCCTCATGACCGAAGGCCAGGAGTTGTGCGCGCGGCACAACCCTGCCGATGGAATCAAATTGCTGCGTGAGGCCTACGAACTGGATGAAAACAATCCGATATCCCGCGCGGTTCTGGCCAATGCCCTGGTCGAACAGGCCCACTCCACGGTGGAAAACGATTGGCGGGAAGCCGAGAAGCTGGCACGGGATGCACTCGACTTGAACCCGGGGCACCCCATGGCCAAGACCATTCGGACCCTGATCCTCGACAAAAAGCGGGAAACCTTCATCGCGGAATGTGTTTCGCAGGCGCGCAAGCTGCAGACTGCCGCCGATCTGGCCGGGGCCTTAGCCCGAATCGAAGAGGGATTGTCCGTTTATCCGCGCGAGCCCAGGTTGATTCAGATTCAGGAGACCGTCCAGCGCGACCTGCAGATCCAGCGCCGCCAAGCGCGGCGCCGCGACCTGGAAGAGCTGCGAAGCATGGAGAGCGAAATCGATGCCGCCACGGATGCCGCGTCGAAGCAGGCCCTAGGGGAACGAGTGCGCGCTGTGGCGGACAAGTATTTGAACGATGGTGAAATCCTATCCATCGCCAATGGCCTTCTGCGCCGCCTGGGTCTGCTCGAAGTGAGCCAAAAAAGTTCGAGTGAGTCGCCCGAGAGCCAAAGCCCAACCCTGACGTTCCATCCTCCGCCAACCAGCCCGCGCGAACCTTCACCGATTGGGACAGAAGCAGAAACGATGACGAGTAATGTTCCCGTCCCTCCGCCCGTGGTTGATGTAGTGGCCGCGCCGCCGGTTTCGCCAGCACCGCCGCTTCCGCCGCCGGCACAAGTCACGGCTTCCGCGGCCAAGCCTCCAGCACGCGCGCCCAAAACCACATCTCCAACTTCCAATCTCAAGCAGTCCGCGAGATCACCGCAGCGTTACGCAACGGCTATCCTCGCCTCTGTCGCGGCAATAGTCCTGGTGGGAGCGATCTTTCTCTTCGTGCGAAGGCATCACACGCCGCCCATCACCCAGACCCCCGAAGCGGCTCCTAGCGCCTCGGCCCCGGCGACGCTGCCTCCCGAGCTGGCGCTACCAGCGCTGAAACTGTCTTCCGACACCGGCACGGGAAAAGTGACATTCGATGATCAGCCGCCCGCGGAATTTCAGGATGGACAGTGGACTCTCGACAACGTACCCGCCGGAGAACACAAGCTGAAAGTCGATGGCCCGCGGGGTGGAGCATCCTTCACCTTCTCGACCGAAGCGGGAGCGGTTCCTGCCGTAACGGGATCCATCGTTTCCCATGCTGTACTGGCTGTGGTTGTCAGCAACATGGCCGCCAGGCTGCACGTATACTCGAGCGATTCTTCCACCAAAGTCAGCCTCGATGGCCAGGTTCCGCTCGACGTGCCTCAGGACGGTCTGGATCTTCCATCCATCTCCGCCGGGCCTCACGAATTAGCCGTGACCCGCGGCAACGATCAGCATCAGTACAAACTCGACATTAATGCGGGAGCGGTGCCCACGCTTAGCGCCTTTCTGGAATCCGGACAGAATCTGGGCACGCTCGTGGTGGTTACCGGTGAGGAGAACGCGAAAGTTTTCCTCAACGGAAAACCTCAGCAGCAACTCACGCAGGGCGGCCAATTGCGCATCCCCAATCTCGAACTCAAAGATTACGTTGTACGAGTGTCCAAGAACGGATTCCAGGACGTTCCAGAACAAAGGGTCCGGCTTCGCGAAGGCGAGCAACCCAAACTGATTTTCAACTTGCAACCCACCCCCCATTTGGCTTCGCTGAAGATCCAGGGAGGGGTTCCGGGAGCCACAGTTCTGATCGACCAAAGTCCGGTGGGAACGATTCAGCCTGATGGAACGCTCACGGCGGCAACCGTCAATCCCGGAGACCACATCGTCGAACTGCGCAAAGCCGGGTTCAAGCCCAAGCAGATCAAGCAACACTTCGTCGTTGGAGCAGCGGTGTCCCTTGCGGCTGCGGATGTGGCATTGGACGCCGCGCCGGGAGAGCTAAGAATTACATTCACGCCCGCCGATGCGCAGGTGACCCTCGCCAAAACGGGTGAGACTCCGACGAAGGTAAGCAATGGGGGCACGCTGAATCTGTCAGCCGGTTCCTACACCCTCACCGCGAAAACTGCCGACAACTTTAACTTTGCGCGCTCGTCGGCGGTAGAAGTCATCGCCGGTCATTCCAAAAATTTGGATTTGTCTCTCGCGCCCAGCGGCATGTCCAAGTGGAACGACCCGGCAGGCTGGAAGCAGGAGAAAGGTTCGTTCGTTCATAAGGGCGGGGACTTCGTGATGTACGGCGTGTCTCCCACCTCAGGTACATTTGTTTTCTCCGCCATGCTCGCCAAGGGGCATCGCCTGCAGTGGGTGCTCAACTGCATCGACGTCAACAACTATGTCCTCCTCCAAATGGACGACAATAACTTCTACCGCACAGTAGTCCGAAATGGTCAGAAGGGGGACGAGATCAAAGTTTCACACAAGGGTGACAAGAAGAGTTTCCGAACTCTCCAGATCCGCGTGGGACCGAATGAGATCACCCACCAGATCAGGCAAGGAGACAGTTGGGTGGTTCTAGATCGCTGGACTCAGCCCGGCAGCAATCTAAGTCTAGGCAAGTTCGGTTTTTACATTCCCGGCAATGACCAGGTCGCGCTCTCCAGCTTCGGCCACTATGTTGACTTGAACACGCGGTAGCCGACGCGGGAGTTCCTCCAGCATCTTTTTGCGTAGTTGGTTGGTAAGCAACTCAGAAAACGCGATGGGTCACGATTTCTTTCGTCGTGAACATCGGAGCCCCTACTTGACCAGCTTCTGGACCACGGCAATCAACTGATCGGCATTGAAAGGCTTCACGATCCAGCCGGTTGCGCCCGCCTTGCGCCCCGCATCCTTCTTCTCAGCCTGGGACTCGGTAGTGAGCATCAAGATGGGAATAAATGAATACCCTGGCACCTTGCGGACGGCGGTGATCATTTGGATGCCGTCCACATTGGGCATGTTCAGATCGGTGATGATCAGGTCGAACTTTCCGCTGCTGACTTTGGCAAGGCCATCTTTACCATCGACCGCCTCGATCACTTCATAGTCCGCCTTGCGCAAGGTAAAACTGACCATCTGCCGAACGCTGGCTGAATCATCCACGCTTAAGATTCGTTTCATCGTCGGCCCTCATTCGTTGCCTCATCGCGCATGGCTGAGAATCGCCCCGGCCACTGCCTGCAAGGGCAGAACCTTATCGACCGCGTCCCGTTTAATGGCCTCATTCGGCATGCCGAAAACCACGCAGGTGGTCTCATCCTGGGCAATCGTCATGGCCCCAGCTTGTTTCATTTCCAGCATTCCGCGGGCGCCGTCATCCCCCATTCCGGTCAGAATCACTCCCACGGCATTTTGTCCGGCGTAGCGAGCGGCGGAACGAAACAGCACGTCGACCGAGGGACGGTGACGGCAAACCAGCGGCCCTTCCTTGATATCGACGTAGTATCGCGCCCCACTCCTCTTGAGCAGCACGTGATGGTTGCCGGGCGCGATGAGCGCGTGTCCACGCAGAACGGTGTCGTTCGACTCCGCCTCCTTAACCGTGATGCGGCACAGGCCGTCCAACCGACTGGCAAAGGCTCGGGTGAACATCTCCGGCATGTGCTGCACGATCACGATGCCCGGGGCATCGGGTGGAAGCGCCTCCAGCAGGGTCTTGAGCGCCTCCGTTCCTCCGGTCGAGGCGCCGACCACCACCACCTTCTCCGTGGTCTCGGCCATGGCGTGGGTAGCAGGCAAGAGGATGGCGTCCGCGGTCAGCTTGGGCTCGACCACGCGGCTTGGCCGGACGACGTGCAACCGCGCCGCGGCCGCTGCCTTAACCGCCCAGCAGAGTGTTATCCGGGAATCCTCCAGAAACTGCTTGCTGCCGAAGCGCGGTTTGGCAATGACATCGACGGCTCCGTACTCGAGCGCCTTGAGAGTGCTTTGCGCGCCCTCCTCGGCAAGGCTCGAACAGATCACGACGGGTATCGGGTGTTGGGCCATGATCTTCTGCAGGAACGTCAGCCCATCCATGCGCGGCATCTCGATATCCAGGGTGATAACATCCGGCGTCTGTTCGCGCATTCGCTCCGCCGCCACAAAGGGGTCGGCAGCGGTCCCGATGACCTCGATTTCGGGGTCGCTCGAGAGCACTTCGCTCAGGGTCTGGCGTACCACGGCGGAGTCGTCCACGATCAGGACGCGAATTTTCGGTGTGCTCATAAACTCAGTCCCGTTCTTCCATTCCGAGGCGGCATAACACGCTTAACCGTCACTCGATACCCATCATCCCAACCGGCGGAGCAGCACTTCACCGGTCCTGGTGTCGAACCGAATGTTCAAGCCCGAAATGCCTCCCAAACTCGACGCGATCACCTGAAAACCCTCGGCACGCGCGACTTCGATCGCCGTTTCATAATTCAGTCTGCCGACCGTGGGTTTCGACGTATCGCCGACCAGCAGCACATCGGCGCCACCAAACAGCTTGACTTGCACCTCGGTACGAGTCGCGCCCAGTTCGTCAAACTGCCGGGCGAGATCGCGGATGGAGAAATCCACGTAGCGTCGGCCGGTCGCGAGGCTCAACCCGGTGGACGAATTCGTCGGGCACCGGGGCAACTGGGCGTGGCAAAGGGCGCCGGCGCCGATCCTTCCGCTCCAGAATGTGACGCCGACGCAGGAGCCGAGAATCGTCCGGATGATGGCCGGCTTGCGAGCGAGGTACGACTCCCCGGGGCGCAGATAAATCTCCGACACCTCGCTTTCAAGTTCCAGCATTTGTTTTCCTGTAAAGGGCCGGTGCGACCGGCTCCAATGGGACATCCATGTCGTGCAAGGTTTCAGAGTGGCCGACGAAGGCGTACCCCCCGGGTACAAGTTGACGGGCCAGCTTTTGCACAATCCGCTCCTGCGTGGCCCGATCGAAGTAAATGATCACATTTCGACAGAAGATCACGTCCACTTTTTGCGACAGGCCGAAGTCGGCATCCATGAAGTTCAGACGCCGGAACTCTACCAGTTGCCGCAATTCCGGAACCACGCGAAATACATTGGATTCGCGATTGCGGCTGCGCATGAAGTACCTTCGCCGCAGGTCCAGCGGGACGGGACCCACTGCTTCGCCGCGGAAGACTCCGCGCTCGGCCTTCGCCAGCACGGTGGTGGAGATATCGGTGGCCAGTATCCTAAACCGCAAGCCGGGATGGTCCCCGACACACTCCTTCAACATCATCGCCAGGGTGTAGGGCTCCTCGCCGGTGGAGCAGCCGGCGCTCCAGATCAACAAGGGGCGCCCGCTCTGGTTGCGCGCCACCAGGTCCGGGATGGCCTTCTCGACCAGAAACTCAAAATGCTCCGGCTCGCGAAAGAAATCGGTCTTGTTGGTACTCACCACGTCGAGTAAATGAACCAGTTCCTCCTTTTCCCCGTGCGGCCCAAACAGATAGTCGCAGTACTGGCCAAACGAGTTGAGATTCAGGCTGCGCAAGCGCCGCTTGATGCGGAGTTCGAGCATCGTCTTCTTCTCCGCATTCAAGCTGATGCCCGACTGCGCGTAGATCAGACTGCGCAGCCGGCCAAAATCCGCGTTGGAGATACTTTCGTCGCGAGCGCTCATAGGATAGGTGGGGCAGGAGTGGGCGGGACTCACGCCCCGCCCCCTCCGTCACCCGGCCGCTTCCGCAACCGGTTTGCCGGTTTCCGAAACGCGCACGGACGCCAGCTCCTCCGCCGAGAAGACGCGGTCGATGTCCAGGATCATGACGAACTGGGCATCGCGCTTCCCCATACCCTTAATAAAATCGGTCCGAATGTGGGTTCCGATTCTGGGTGGCGGCTGAATCTGATCCGGCTCCAGATCGATCACTTCTTCCACCGAATCGGCCAGCGCGCCAATCACGGTGGACTCGTTATCGAGCAACACCTCGACGACCACAATGCAGGTGTTCCTCGTCTTCTCGGTTTTCGACATCTCGAAACAGAGCCGCAGATCGACCACGGGGACCACGCTGCCCCGAAGGTTGATCACGCCGCTCATGAAATCGGGTGTCCGCGGAATTTCCGTGATGGTTGTGAAATCGAGCACTTCCCTCACCTTGGCAACGTCGGTGGCAAACACCTCGTTGCCCAGCTTGAAGGTGAGATACTGCCGGGTCTCAGTAATTTCGGTAACGCTCATAGTCAGCTCCTTTCGCATGCAGAAGGCTTCCGCTCGCCCGAAGCGGCGAGCGCTGGAGCCGGTTAGAAACGCTCGAATTCCTTGTCCAGGTCATCGGCCTTCTCCTTGTCTTTGTCCTTGAGCCGGAGATTGACCCCGGCCCCGGCCTTGGCCGCCATCGCCTTGGCAGCATGCGGGGCGGTGTGGCCGTTCGGCTTTGCCACCCTGGCGGCCGCGGCCTCAGCGTGCCTGGCCGGTTTGGCGACAGCGGTGTGCACCGTCGCCGCATGCCCTTCCTCTCCGGTGCGGAAGAAGGCCAGCGCGCTCACCAACTGGTCGGACTGGCTGGACAGCTCCTCGGTGGTCGAAGCCATCTCTTCAGATGCGGAAGCATTCTGCTGAATGACCTTCTCGAGTTCCACCAGCGCCTTGTTGATCTGTTCCGCGCCGGTATCCTGTTCCTTGCTGGCGGCCGCGATCTCCTGTACGAGTTCCGCCGTCCTCTGGATATCGGGCACCAGTTTCCCGAGCATTTCGCCGGCCTTTTCCGATACCTTGACCGTCGTGCCCGAGAGTTGATTGATTTCGCCGGCCGCTTTCTGGCTGCGCTCGGCCAGCTTGCGGACTTCCGCCGCGACCACGGCAAAACCTTTGCCATGTTCCCCGGCGCGCGCCGCTTCGATGGCTGCGTTCAGAGCGAGCAGATTGGTCTGGCGCGCGATCTCCTCGATAATCGAGACCTTGGTGGCGATCTCCTTCATCGCCGCGACCGCTTCCACCACCGACTTGCCGCTTTCCTGCGCGTCCGTAGCCGACTTGTTGGCGATCTTGTCGGTTTGTTGCGCGCTGTCGGCATTCTGCTTGATGTTCGAGACCATCTCCTCCATCGAGGACGAAGCTTCCTCGGCTGAAGCGGCCTGGGAAGTGGCGCCCTTCGATACCTCAATCGAAGCCGTGCTGATGGACTGACTGGCCGACGCCACCTCGCTGGCGATCGAGCGAATGTCCGACACCACTCGCGTGATGCCGCTCACCATCGCACTGAGCGCCTGCATGAGCTTGTCCTGCGCGGAGCGTTCGCGGATGACGACCGTTAAGTTGCCATTCGCGATTTCCTCGGCGGCCGCGGTTACGTCGTTCATGGCCACAATGAGCGAGTTCAGATTGTCCTTGATCAAGTTGAAATCGCCATGGTAGGTGTCGGTGATCTGCGGCGGAAGGTCGCCCTTGCTGATGCGGTCGAGGTACCCGGCGGTGAACTTGAGGGGTGTGATCACGGCGTCGAGGATAGAGTTCACGCCGCGCACGATCTCGGCATAGGCGCCGCGGAACTGATCGTGCTTCCCGCGCTCGGTTAACTGCCCGGCGTTCGAAGCATCGGTCAAGCGCGCCAGTTCCTTCTGCAGGCTCTGCAGGACGGTAGCGATATTGTTGATCGCCTGCTTCATCTTCTCGTGGTCGCCCTTATAAGTCTGGGCAATCAGTTCGTCGATTTTGCCGTTCGAGACCTGGGTGAGGATGCGGTTGCCTTCCCCAATCGGCAGCAGGATGGCATCCAGCATGATGTTCACGCCGCGCACAATCTCCGCGTACGCGCCCTGGAACTGCTCCGGCTTGCCGCGGTCGGAGAGTTGCCCTTCCCTCGATGCGTCGGTCAGGCGAGCCATTTCCTTCTGCAGACCCTGCAGGACGACCGCGATATTGTTGATCGCCTGCTTCATCTTCTCGTGGTCGCCCCTATAGGTCTGGGCAATCAGTTCGTCGATCTTGCCGTTCGAGACTTGGGTGAGGATGCGGTTGCCTTCCCCAATCGGCAGCAGGATGGCATCGAGCATGGTGTTCACGCCGCGCACAATCTCCGCGTACGCGCCCTGAAACTGCTCCGGCTTGCCGCGATCCGAGAGTTGCCCTTCCTTTGAGGCCTCGGTCAGGCGAGCCATTTCCTTCTGCAGGCCCTGCACGACGACGGCGACGCTGTTGACCGCCTGCTTCATCTTCTCGTGGTCGCCCTTATAAGTCTGGGCAATCAGTTCGTCGATCTTGCCGTTGGAAATCTGGCCGATAATGCGGTTCCCTTCCCCAATCGGCAAAAGGATGGCATCCAGCATTTCATTGATGCCCTGCACGATTTCGCGATAGACCCCGTCAAACTGGTCAACCCTGCCGCGCTCGGTAAGACGGCCATCCCGCGACGCGTCCACCAGGCGCATAATCTCCTGCGAGACGAGCACCACCTTGCCGTCCCCTGCCTTTTGTGCGCTGCTCACCCGGTCGTGGTCCCCGTGTCCGTTCCCGCCATTGCCCTCACCGGAACCGTGCAACCTTCGGCTTTCATGTACAACTTTAGTCGGCATACCTTCTAGCTCCTTTTGATTTGAATTCGTTCACCCGTTGGTCTGCCGCCTTTCAAGCGAGACCGTTCAAGTAACGAGACGCAGTTGGTTCGACCGTTGTTGAATAGCGCTGGCGTTGTCTCCAGCACCGACGAATCTCCAGAAGCTGTTCAATGGCAAGCCACGCTTTCCGCCGCCACGCTTGGCGCAGCCGCTTTTTGGGCGCGCGGCCGCGGCGCAGCGCGGACGTTTGCGCGTTTGCCGAGCGGCCGCGTGCCGATTGACATGGTCCGGATCGCCTCCCGGACCAGCCTTTGCGGATCGAGGATCAGGGCCACGGTTCCGTTGCCGAGAATGGTGGCGCCCGATACGAGGTGGACATGCCGGTAAAACCGCCCCAAATTCTTGATCACCGTCTGGTGGTCCCCGAGCACCTGGTCGACGACGAAGCCGTAGCGTCCGTCTTCGGTTTCGGCAACCATAATCTGTTCGCGCTCCGGCGGTTCCATCCGTATGTCGAAGTATTCCCGCAGGCGGATATAGGGAATGATCTCCCCGCGCACGTTGGCCACATGCTTGCCGTTGGCCCGCTCGATGTCTTGCCGCGTCAACTCGATGCATTCCAGCGTGGCCGCCAGCGGCAGCACAAAATAGGCACGCCCGACCCGCACCAAGAGGCCGTCGATGATCGCCAGGGTCAGCGGGAGGCGCAGGGTGACGCTGGTTCCGTTGCCGGATTTACTGGCAATGTCGATGGTTCCGCGCAGGGCTTCCACGCTGCGCCGGACCACGTCCATCCCCACTCCCCGGCCGGAAACATCGGTTACCTGCCGCGCCGTGGAAAAGCCGGGAGCCAATATGAAGGCGAAGATCTCGGCCTCGGTAAGCGGGGCGTCCGTGGCCACCAGACCTTTCTCGATGGCACGGCTTCGTACGGCCTCGGCATCGATACCGCCCCCGTCGTCAGCGACCGAGATAAGGACGCTGTCACCCGAGTGCCGCGCGGAAAGGTGAATGGTGGCGCTGCGGCGTTTCGAGGCGGCGAGGCGGGTCTCCGGCGGCTCGATGCCGTGATCCATGCTGTTGCGGATGAGATGCATCAGCGGATCGTTCAACTGATCGATCACGCTCTTGTCCAGTTCGGTATCGGCGCCCTCAATGGTGAGTTCGACCTCTTTGTGCAAATCCCGCGCCAGGTCGTGGACCAGCCTGCGGAACCGTTCGAAGGTAGCTCGAACCGGCAGCATGCGGATGCTGATCGAGTTCTCGCGGAGGGCTGCTGTCAGACGCTCGATTTCTTCGGACACAGCCACCACGTCCGGATCTTCGCGGCGAGCCGCGATCTCGACCAATCTCGCCTGCACCGTGACCAATTCGCCCACCAGATCGACGAACTGGTCGAGCTTGGCGGCGGGAACGCGAATGCTAGAGGCGTTGTCGGGCGTGTCGGAGGCGCGGCGTCCCCAGGGTGGAGATTTCGAGTTGGGCGTCTTCGTTGACTCCGCGGCGGCGCCCGAGGCCGGGCCCGCAGCCGACTCGGTCGTTATTTCGGTTGTCGGTCCGGTTGTCCCCTCGGCCGTTCGTTTGGCCGTTAGCTCGATCGCCGGCGCGGTAGCGGGTTCTATCGTCAGCTCGCAACAATCCGCCACGAAGATGAATACATCGGAGATCGCCTCGCGCGGGGCAGAGGTGCTCAGGACCATCTCCCAGCTTATGTAGCAGCGTTCGGGGTCCAATTCGCCGAGCGGCGGAATCGCCGCCATACTGGCCTTGATCCGAAGGCTTCCCAGTTGCCTCAGTTCGCGCAACAGGAGCAGCGGATTGGTGCCCGTGCGCATGAGATCGGCCCCCGGGCAAAAGCGGATTTGCCAGTCGCGAGTTATGCCACCCGCGGCCGCGGGAGGCTCCGACGGAGGGGATGGCGCCGCCGCCGCGGCGTGGGTTTCAGGCTTCCCGGTCAGCTGCCGCAACTTCGCCAGGATCTCGGCGGAGGCGGCGACGCTGGCGCCGGCGCCGCCGGCGGCCTCGTCCAGCATGGCTTTGATCTGATCGAGCGCCGCTAAGGAAAGGTTAATGAGCTCGGACGTGACCTGGAGTCGTCCATTGCGAACTTCGTCGAAGGCGTTTTCCAGGTTGTGACTGAACGCGGCCAGCTCGTCAAAGCCGAACATGGCCCCGGAGCCCTTGATGGTGTGCAAGGCGCGGAAGGCGCGTCCCACAAGTTCGTTGTCGCCACGATTGTCGTTAAGCGCCAGGAGCGATGACTCCAGTTCGACGAGGATCTCGCGAGCTTCTTCCAGGAAGGCTTGCTTGAATTTGTCTTTGTCTAGCATCTGCTCTTTTGCTCTTTCGACAACCACCCCACCGCGTTGAGCTACCTCTGATCCAATCCGGCCGGAAACGTCTCAAAACCGGCATCGACCACGGCTGCCCAGATCTCCTCGGGAACCCGCCCCGCAAGCGTGAATCCCCTGCTTGATCCTCGGGCTTCGCGCTCGGCCGCCCAGAGCAACTGCAAGGCGGTCACGTCCAGTTCGGTCGCGTGTTCCAGGTCTACGCGCAGCTCTCTACCGGTTGCCAGTGCCTGGAGCAGAAGTTTCTTCAGTTCCGCTGCCGAACCAATATTGATCTCGCCATCCAGGCGGATAACGCACTGCGCTTCGCCTTGGTCAAGAGTTACTGGCATGCTGCTTTGATCGGCATTGTGGAACGGAACTTTAGACTTGGTTTTTGTCAACCTGAGCCCACTTCAAGTGCTGATTGCAATTCTGTTTCGTCCCTCTTTTGCTTCTTTCGACTTTCCTGTGCTTCGTCCAAGCGAAGAGGTTTCAAACGCTTCTTCGCTTGCCGCGGCAGCGGTGTTCGGTGGGCACGTTAAGGGCCGCGCTTTTGCACAGAAAGCTTAGAGAAAATTCATAAAAGACCCTCAGACGGAGCGCCTGAGCTCGGGTGAGATCATCGGCGGCCCAGCGCGACAAACTGTCGGCAAGCCTCGCGAGTTTGGGGAAGTCCCGGTGGAAGGCGCCTCAATCGGAACCTTCAGCATCACGGTTCACGGCATCGCCTGAGCCGCTACCTCGGGCTCCTGCCCGATAACATCATTCCATCACGGCATCGGTGGGGGCTCGGGTACGGCGGAGCCATCGGCGCGCGCGTCAGAGGCTCCGTAGTTTACCTTGGCCTTCGAGTCGTGCAAGACGGCCTGGCCGCGACCCATGGCGGTGGTGTATTCGTGCCGTACGTCGAGTTGATGCCCCATCGCGGAAAGCTTTTGCCGCACTTCGGGCGTCACTCGCGACTCGATCACGATGTTGCACCCACGCTCGGGACTGACAGTGAAGCGAGCATTCTCCAGAGCCTCCTGGATATTCATGCCGTAGTCGACCACGTTGGAAACGAATTGCGCGTGGGCCAGCGGTTGGTTCGCTCCTCCCATGATCCCGAAGCCAACGTGTTGCTCTCCATGCTCCATGAAAGCCGGAATGATGGTGTGGAACGGCCGCTTGCGCGGGGCGAGGGCATTCGGAGACGCAGGATCGAGCGAAAACAGCGCACCGCGATCTTGCAGCACGAATCCCATGCCGCGCACCACAATGCCCGACCCGAACGCTTCATAATTGCTTTGAATCAACGAGACGATGTTGCCCTCGCGATCCACGACCGAAAGGTAAGTTGTGTCACTGGTGGGCGGGGTGCCGGCCGCAGCCTGGCAATTGGCTTTGCCGGGATCGATTAGCTTAGCGCGCTGCCGGGCGTATTCCTTCGAGAGCATCCCCTGCACCGGGATCTTCGCAAAGCGTGGATCGGCGTTGTAACGCCCCAGATCGGCGTAAGCCAGCTTCATGGCTTCGATCTTCTTATGCAGTTCCGCGACGCTGAGCGGCCCATCGGGCGACGCCGGAGAAGTCTCCATAATGTTCAGCATCTCCAGTGCCGCCATTCCTTGTCCATTGGGAGGAAGCTCGTAGACGGTCCAGTTGCGATATGTGGTTGAAATCGGCTCGACCCATTCTGGCGAAAACTCGGCCAGATCATCCGCTGCCATCGTTCCGCCCAGACTCTGGGACGTGCTCAAAATCGCGCCCCCAATCTCACCCTGGTAAAACGCAGCCGCGCCATTCTGTGCGACCAGCCGCAGGGCTTTCGCGAGATCGTGATTCTGAAACACTTGTCCCACCGCCGGAGGCTTGCCATTGGGTAGATAAACCCGTCGGCCTTCCGGATCCTTCGCGATCGTTTCGACCGAGTCGTTCCAATAGGACGCAATGATTTCAGGAACCGGGTAGCCATCCTCGGCATAAAAAATCGCGGACTGGAAAAGATCCTTCCACGTCAGCCGTCCAAAGCGTTCGTGGAGTGCGTGCCAGCCCGCCACCGCACCGGGGACCGTGACCGAGTCAATGCCTGCCACCGGCATGGAGGTCGCGCCTTTTGCCTGCAAGTGCTCGATGGTCAGTCCGCGCGGCGCCCATCCGCTGGCGTTAAGACCGTACAGCTTGCCGGTTTTTGCATCCCAGTAAATCGCAAACAGATCGCCGCCCATGCCGTTCATCATGGGTTCAGTCACCCCGAGCACGGCATTGGCGGCAATCGCCGCATCGACGGCAGAACCTCCCCGCGCCAGTATCTGCGCACCCGCCACCGAAGCCTGCACATGGCTGGTAGCCACAATGCCATAGCGTGTGACAACCATCGAGCGCGCGTTGGAACGGTCTCGGGCAGACATGGAGGATGTAAGTAGCAGAGCGACTGCGATCCGAATCGAAATATTCATGCTACACCTGCGCACGCGTATTATAAGGTGCACTTACTGAAGTCCTAGGACCGCTGACTCGGCTCACTCACATCTGACCGAGGCAGCGGAAATTTCGATTCGTAGAATGGAAAATATTGATCCAAGTCTGTACGAAGTTTGTTGACCGCAGGAGCCGTTCAACCTAGAATGCCAAGGATGGTAAGGCAGAATCTTTCCGCGATGTGCATGTGCGCTTGTTGCTGTTGTTGCGCGTTCGTGTGCTCTGGCGCGGGGAGGCTGCCGACTTAAGAAATTTGTTCTAATACCGGCACTTATAACCCACCGTCAGATCAATCTGGCGGTGGGTTTTTTATTTTCTGCGACAAACGGTTTGGGGCGAAACAGGTTATGACAAACAACGCGCAAGAAACCAAGGCACAGAGAGTCGAGCGCCTTAAGCGCTCCAAGAATCCGTGGGAAGGTCTGGAAGAAATCCGGCGCTTCGCCCGTGAGGGGTTCGAGTCCATCCCACCCGAGTGGCTTGGGACCTATTTTCGCTGGTGGGGCGTGTACACCCAGGGTGATGGGGCGGGCGTAACCGGCGGTCAGAACGGGGAAGGACGGGCGCTGCAATGCTTTATGGTGAGAATCCGGATCCCCAACGGTCTGCTGCGCTCCGCACAACTGCGAACCATTGCCGACCTCACCCGCCGCTACGCTCACGGAATCGCCGACATCACTGTACGCCAAAACATTCAGTTGCACTGGGTCACGATCGAGGCGCTTCCAGATCTGCTCGAAGCGCTCGCGAAGGTTGGATTGAACACGACCAGCGCCTGCGGCGATGTCACGCGCAATGTGACCGGCTGCCCGGTCGCGGGAGTGGACGCGGACGAGATTTGCGACGCTTCGCCCATCGCGCTCGAAGCCTCGCGCATGCTGGCGGGAAATGGCGACTTCTACAACCTGCCCCGCAAATTCAAGATCTCGATCGCGGGATGCCGCGTGTGGTGCCCGTATCCGGAGATCAACGATGTTGGCTTGACCGCGACGACTCGCGTGCTGCACGGCGCGCCCGAGGTCGGTTTCTCTCTGCGAGTTGCGGGAGGGCTCTCCACCGAACCGCACCTGGGGGCGCGCTTGAACGCGTTTGTCCGTTGGCATCAGGTGCTGCCCGCCATTATTGGGATTGCGGAACTGTTTCGCGACTCCGAGGTATTGCGGGAACATCGCGAGCGGGCGCGGCTGAAGTTTCTATTCCTGCGACAGGGATGGACGGCGGAAAGTTTTCTAGCGGAACTCGAGCGGCGGATTGGTTTTCAATTCGATCCCGCGGTCGAGGAAACGGCCCCTGCTGACGTTTATCGCGACCACGTGGGAATTCATCCGCAGAAGCAGCGGGGGTACTGCTATGTGGGAGCGGCGGTGCTCCGCGGACGAATTACCGCGGAGCAAATGCTCGCTGCCTCCGATCTGGCCGACCGCTTTGCCGCCGGCGAACTGCGCACGACCAACATGCAGAACCTGATCATCGTGAATGTTCCCCGGTTCAATGCTGAGAGCTTGGCCAAGGAACTAGACGCGATTGGATTGCGGGTGGGCGGCTCGGCGTTCTATCGCGGCACTATCGCCTGCAGCGGCACGGAATTCTGCAAGCTCGCGATCACGGAGACGAAGAGCTTTTCCCGCTGGCTGGTGGAAGAACTGGACGAGCGCTTGCCGGGCTTCGATCAGCACCTGAAGCTGCACGTCACGGGATGCCCGAACAGCTGCGGGCAGCACTGGATCGCCGACATCGGCATTGATGGCAAAAAGATGAAAGTCGACGGACGTGTCGTCGATGCCTATTACTTTTGCGTTGGCGGTGCGCTTGGTCTGCATCAGGGGACGGCGCGACCGGTGGGATATCGCTGCCCTGCGGTTGAGGTTCCGGAGGCGATCGAGCGATTGCTCCGGCAATATCTCGCCACGCGTCAGGCAGGCGAGAACCTGCGTCGCTTCTTTGCCCGGCACACGGACGCAGAGTTGCGAGAATTGTTGGCCGGGGTGCCTGTCGACGCAGTGATCCGCGACCTGCCGCCAATCACTGCCAGAGGAACTGGAGAGTTAGCGCAACTAGCGGGAGGAGACGGTGACTAATCTGTTCCCAATGTTCCTGAAGCTGGCCGGGAAGGAGTGCCTGGTCGTCGGCGCGGGCAAAGTCGGCGAGCCCAAGATCGGCGGGCTCATCGACACGGGTGCGAGCGTCCATGTGGTCGCGATCGAGGCCAGCGGCCAAGTCCACGATTGGGCGGACGCAGGGAAGATCGACCTGGAACTGCGGCCCTTCTCGGAGAGTAACCTCGACGGCAAGTTTCTGGCCGTCGCGGCGACGGCTTCAGAAAGTCTGAACAAGCTCATCTATCGCGCGGCGCAGCGGCGCGGAGTGCTCTGCAACGTGGTGGATGTTCCGGAGTATTGCGATTTCTTTTACCCCGCAGTCGTCCGGCGCGGCGATCTGCAGATTGCGATTTCAACCGCGGGGCAGAGTCCATCCCTGGCGCAGAAAATTCGGAAGCAGCTGGAAAGGCAGTTCGGGGAGGGCTACGCGGCATGGGTTGAGCAGCTCGGTGAGACCAGGCGGCTCATTCTGGCCAGCGATCTCGACCAAGCGGCGAAGTGGGAGTTGCTGCACTCCCTGGCGAGCCGGGAAGCGTTCGAAGCGGCCCTGGCCAAAATCCCAGAGCTGAGCGCAAAAAGTTGAGCACGAGTTGAGCACGAAAAGATGAGAACGAAAAGTGAGGAAGCATGGATGGAAGAGTTTATCTGGTAGGCGCAGGGCCGGGTGACCCGGAGTTGCTGACACTGAAGGCGCTTCGACTGTTGCGAACTGCCGAAGCGGTTCTGCACGACGACCTGGTCGCGCCCGAGATCCTGAAACTGATTCCGCCAACCGCCCAGATTTACAACGTGGGCAAGCGCTGCGGAAAAAAGAAGATTCTGCAAGGTGAGATCAACGGTCTGATGATCGCGTTGGCGTCCTCCGGACTGCGCGTTGTCCGGCTGAAGGGTGGCGATCCGCTGATCTTCGGACGAGCTGGGGAGGAGATCGAATCCCTGCGCAAGAGCAACATTCCTTTCGAGATTGTTCCGGGCGTGACTTCGGCTCTGGGTGCGGCCGCGGCCGCCCAGATTCCGCTGACGCATCGGCGAGCGTCGTCAGCGCTGGTGCTCATTACCGCTCATCGTGCCTCCGAACGTCGATCTTTCGCGCTTCGAGATTCCGAAAAAGACGCTCCCGAAAAAGATGCCGCCGATTGGAACAAGTTGGTCACGAGCGGAGCGACTCTGGTGATTTATATGCCGGGACAAGACTATTCGGATATCGCGAGGAGGTTGATGGCGGCCGGGCTTGCCGCCGAGACGCCCTGCGCCATCATCTCGCGTGCCACAACCAAGCGCCAGCGAACGCATCGCACGACTGTGCTCGATCTGCGTTGCGCGCCGCAACTCGCCGCTCCAACGCTGTTGGTCGTCGGCGAGGTCGTGGGTTTGGCCGATCCCGCCGCCATGGTGGATGAATTTGTGGTGCCGGACCTGCCGCCCGGGAACGACAGTTTGCATCCAATGGCAATTTTTCAAGACATTCCTCTCGCAGCCGCCACGCCTGAGAGCAGATGAGGAGCCGATAGCGTGCCAGACAAAGACAATATCGCAGAAGCGCAATCGAACGCAGAGAGTTGGAATCCGCAGCAGGTGCTGGCCTGGGCGTTTGAGACCTTCGGAAACGGGGTTGCCATTTCGTCGGCATTTGGGGCCGAGGGCATGGCGCTTATTGATATGGCCTCGCGGGTGCGCAAGGATTTTCGCGTGTTCACGGTTGACACCGAATTCCTGTTTCCGGAGACCTACAGCCTGATCGACCGGATCGAGCACAAATACAAAATCAAAATTGAGAGAGTTTTTTCGCTGCTCTCGCCCGAGGAGCAGGAGCGGGCTCACGGTGCGGAGCTTTGGTCCCGCGATCCCGACCAATGCTGCAACCTGCGGAAAGTTGAGCCACTCCGCCGCAAGCTCAGTGAACTGGGTGCGTGGATCACGAGCATTCGCCGCGACCAGACCTCATTTCGTAATGGCGCCCGCAAAGTCGAGTGGGACGCAAAATTTGGTCTGGTGAAGGTGAACCCGATCGCCGACTGGAGTTCGAAACAAGTTTGGCGCTATCTCCTCGAACACGGCGTGCCTTACAACTCACTCCACGATCAGAATTATCCCAGTATTGGTTGCACGCATTGCACGCGCGCCGTCCGTCCGGGCGAAGATCCCAGGGCAGGACGCTGGCCGGGGACTGCCAAGACGGAGTGTGGCCTGCACATCATTGAGCCGCTGAGTCGATGGCCTGAAGCCGATGCATAGTCTACAACTGGTCTCATAAATGGTTTTGGGTAGGGCACGGCTTCAGCCGTGCCGTTCAAGGCCGATAACATGCGGGCTTTAGCCCCTGAGGGCCGGACAGCTTGCAGCAGGGCTGACGGCCCGGCGTGCTAACATTTGGCCCATGTTCCGATCTTTGCGCTCCGCGGCCATTGCGTTCGTCTTCATCCTGGTTCTCGCCACTGTACATGCAGTCCAGGCTCAATCTTCTGCCGCTTCCGGCGCCACCCCCGCCGGCGACAATATCGTTCTCCACGCAGCCCACATCCTCGATGTGGAGCATAGTATCCTCGTCAGTCCCGGCGAGGTGTTGGTACGCGGCAATCGCATCGTTGAAGCTGGTTCCTCGGTCGCCCATCCCGGCGGCGCCACGGTAATCGATTTGGGCGCGACCACACTGATGCCCGGGCTCATCGACGCCCACGTCCATCTTTTCCTCCATCCCGGAGCCGAGGACCTGCAAACCATCGTCGAATCCGTGCCCGAGCGCACGATCCTCGCCGAAATCGCGGCCCGCGACGATCTGATGGCGGGCTTCACCGCCGAGCGCGACATGGGAACCGAGGGCGCGGGTTCGGCGGACTCCGCTGTGCGCAATGCCATCGACTCCGGACTGATTCCCGGCCCGCGCATGAGCGTCAGCGGCAACGCCATCAGCATTCTCGGAGGCCATGAAGACGCAATCCACTTCAATCCCGCCGAGCACATTTCATCCAATGCCACCTACGCCAACAATGCCGGCGAACTGGTCTCCGTGATACGCCAGCAGCTCAAGGAGGGCGCGGACTTCATCAAGATTTATCAAACCGGTGCCGACCACTTCGCCGATGGCAAATTCACCACGCCCTACCAGTACACCGAGACCCAGCTCGAAGCCGCCGTCCAGGAAACGGCGCGCGTGGGCAAGCGCGTGGGCGTTCATTGCACCGGGGAGCCCGGAGCTCTCTACGCAGCCCAGGCCGGTGTCGCCTCCATCGATCACGCCGACCAGCTCAGCCCCGAAACCATGCGCATCATGC
>OCZT010000407.1_pt1 | contig 42936 bp, 41 predicted proteins | sample 1539031 | NCBI WGS metagenome assembly OCZT01 (sample SAMEA3539308, study PRJEB22396) | soil metagenome | biome: tundra; feature: field; material: soil | place: USA | collected 2010-05 | depth 0.15 m
GTTGGTAGCTCCCGTTCTGGTGGCTCTGTACCTGGGCTTGCGTATCCAGGACCGGGACGTGGTCTGACCCGCCAGGGTTCCAGGGTTCAAACCACTTGACACTTTCCGCCTAATCGGTGGTACGGTAAGTGGGTAGGCTCGGTCCCGACGGAGGTATCAACGATGAGAACCGTCTGGAGTTTCCTGAGGCACAGTCGGGCGGATTGATCGGCCCTCCGGGGCCGCAGCGCCGCGGATGCGTAGAAGTGTCCGCCGACGACGTTTCGGCCCCGGGCAGGGGCATCTCACCACCTGATATTCGTCCGGCTTATCCGCTGGACGTGGTGCTAAGGCACCAGTAAATCAATGGAGCGAGCCCTTCGGGGCTCGCTCTTTACTGAGAGGCGAAATCACGGCGGCCCGGCTGGGGTGCCACCAGAAATCTCATGCGGCTCGGGTCCTTCACCCCGACCCTGGGGGTGACTAGGACCGGGACCCGTCTGCCGTTACCGGACTCAAACCAGATCGGGCTGGCTCCAGGATGGCAGAGGTCCATCCCGTTGCAACTGAGGTCGATGCCGAGGGCTCGGCAGAGGAGGGCTGGCCCGCGCAAAGCGACCTGCTCTTCCGGTGTCCGGCCCACCGCTCCCCGGACCAGGACCGCCTGCGGATCGCCGTCCTCGCCGGTGACGACGTTGAAGCAGTGATGCATCCCGTAGACGAAGTAGACGTAGGCGGTTCCAGCGATCCCAAACATCGGGGCGTTGCGCGGGGTCAGTCCCCGGTAGGCGTGCGAGGCCGGGTCGCTAGGGCCCAGATAGGCCTCTGTCTCGGAGATCCGCACCCGTAGCTCCTGGTCTCCGAGGCGGCGCACCATCCAGCACCCGAGCAATTCCCGGGCCACGAGCGGGCTCGGCCGGGAAAAGAACTCCCGCGGCAGTGGCGCCTGGCGAGCCCTTGGGAAGTCCAGCTCTACAGGAGGCATCGGGGCCACCGTCAGCGGAGCGCGGCCACCACGGCGGCGGGGCCCCGCCGCCAGACGACGGCGGCTTCGGAGAAGCCGGCCGCGCCCAGGCTCTCAAGGTGCCAACCCGCGGCGGGGGTGAACTCAGCCGGGTGGAGCTCTCCTCCGAAGCGCCGGTTGCGCTTGATCAGCAGCTCGGTGAACTGGGGGGTGCGCGCCACCCGCTCCCACCACTCCTCCCAGCCCTCACCGGCCCTGTCAGACGGCGGAGTGAGGGCGGCCGCCACCAGATCCAGGCTGGGGGTCGCGAGCAGCGGTAAGTGGTCGGCGTCGGCGAACAGCCCGCCGGGACGGAGCAGACCGGCCACACGGTGGTGAACCGCCTTCAGCGCGTCAGGCTCCAGCCAGTGCAGCGCGGTCGCCGAGACCACGGCGTCGTACGGACCGGCCGGCAGCGACGCGGGCCAGTCCGGGAGCCTCAGGTCAACCTCCGCCAAGGTGACCCGCCCGTCTCCCTCGAAGACGCCCGCCGCGATCCGCAACAGCACTGGGTCGATGTCGGCCGCCACCACCCTTGCCGCGGGAAAGCGTCCCAGGATCCGGCTGGTGATCGAACCGCAGCCGCAAGCAAGGTCCAGGACTCGGGGCGGAGAGCCGTCGGCGACCACCCCAACAAGCGCCGCCAGTACCGAGAATCGCTCTTCGCGATCAGGTAGGTAGCCCTCCTGCTGGCGATCCCAGCTCTCCTGCCAACCGGTCCAGAAGGACCGCTCCTCCGCTAGATGCGTGTCGATCACGCTGACCCAGCCCGGACAGCCGCCCCCACCGCGCCTAGTGCGGCCAGAACTTGGGAGCGCAGTTGCTCGCCTTGACGATGGGTGAGTGTCTTCTCGGGATGGCGGAATAGGAGCCGGAAGGTCCAACCCTTAGTTCCCGGCGGCAGCTGCCTGCCTCGGTACTGGTCCAGCAACCGGATCTCCTCGAGCTCGGCGATCTCGGCCGAGCGGACCGCGGCCAGAGCCGGCCCCAACTCCGCCCGCTCAGGAACGGTGACGGCGAGGTCGAGCGAGAGCGGCGGGGTTTTGGCCAAACTCATGCCTCGGCCGGGCCGGCCGCCGTCGACGAGCCAGCCGTCGACCCTCACCTCCGCGACCACGGTAGACCCGCGCAGCTCAAACGCCGAGTCGACTCCCGGATCCACCTCACCAAGTATCCCCCTCAACTCGCCGTCCACCCACAACTGCGCGCTGCGTTGCGGGTGGAACCCCGGATGCCGGGCCGGCCGAAACTCGACTGAGTTCAGGCTGACCCGCTCAGCCAGCGCCTGTACCACCTGGAGGAGCTGGTCGAGCGGCTCCCCCTCCCCCCGGGGCCTCGCCCCCGCCGAGTGATCCACGAGCGCCAGGACCTCAGGTTCCTCGGGCCGACCCGATCGGTCCGCAGACGGCCAGAAGACGCGGCCCCATTCAAAGAGCTGGGTCCGCTCCCCTCCCCTGGACTGGTTCAGCCGACAGGCGTCCAAGAGCGCGGGCAGGCAGCTGACCCGGAGGTCACCGAGCTGCGACGAAAGCGGGTTGGCGATTCGGATCGGGGAGACCCCCGCGCCGAGGCCGCGCACTACCCCGACCCGCTCCTGGCTCACGAGGCTGGAGGTGATCGCTTCGGTAAAACCGGCGCCGAGGCAAATTTCGCCTGCCAGCCGGTCAGCACTGACCAGTCCGGGGTGCCCGCTGGGCGGCGTTCGAAGTGCTGGCAAGGTGGCCGGCACCAGATCGTAACCGAGGATCCGGCCCACCTCCTCGGTGACGTCCTCGGCGATGTGGACATCGGTCCGGACCGCGGCGGGCACCACCTGGAGCTCATCACCGGACACCTCCACCTCGAACTGCAGCCGTCGCAGCGCGCCGGCCGCCTGGTCTGGGCCGACCTCCAATCCGAGGAGGGCCGAGATGCGCCGGCACGACACCCGGATAGGCGCGGTCGGCGCCGGCACCGCACCAGCAATGACCGGACCGGGTCGAACCCTACCCCCGGCCACCGCCTCGACGAGGTGGATGAACCGCTGGGCCGCGACCGGAACGAGGGCGGCAGACAGGGACCGCTCGAACCGCGAAGACGCCTCGGTCCGGATCCCCAGGCGGCGGGCCGTCTTCCGGATCGAAACCCAGTTGAAGTTGGCGGCCTCGAGCACGATCCTGGTGGTATCCGATTGCACCGCCGTCTCGCTGCCGCCGATCACGCCGGCGAGGGCGACCGGATGATCATCGGCCGTGATCGTCAGAGCGTCCTGGTCGAGCCGGCGGACCACGCCGTCCAGGCAGGCTAGGGTTTCCCCCGGGCGCCCCCCCCTTACCCCAATCTCGACTCGGCCGGGAGCGCCGGGCATCCGATCCAAATCGAAAGTGTGCACCGGCTGGCCCAGCTCCAACATCACGTAGTTGGCGAGGTCCACCATGGCCGAGATGGAGCGGCTGCCGACCGCCATCAGCCGTCGCTGCAGCCAGAGCGGCGCCGGCCCAGCCCCCAACTGGTCCACGCACTCGGCCAAGTAAATGGGGCAGTCGGCGCCCCCCTCGATGCTGACCCTGACCGATTCGTCGGCTGCTGGCCCGCCCCTTTGGGGCTGGCTCAGAACCGGTTCCCGCAGCGAGCGGTCGAGCACGGCCGCTAGTTCCCGGGCGACCCCCCAGTGGGAGAGGCAGTCCGCTCGGTGGCTCAGGATCTCCAGTTCGTAGATGGTGTCGGGGGGAAACACCCGGCTGAGCGGCTCGCCAGGCTCAACCTCCCCGGCCGGCAGCAGCAGCACCCCCTGGTGGTCCTGACCCAGCCCCAGCTCGTCAGGAGCGCAGATCATCCCGTTGCTGACGACCCCCCGGATGCGCCTCTGGCCCAGCTTCATACCTCCCGGCAGTTCGCTGCCGGGGCGGCCCCACGCCACGCGCGCTCCCAGGGTGAGGTTCGGCGCGCCGCAGACTACCTCGACTGGCTCCTCGCCGGGGACCCGGACCTTGGCCAGCCAGAGGTGGTCGCTGCCTTCCATCCGCCCCAGCTCGACCACCTCGGCGACCACCACCTCATCCAGTCCCCGGGCGAACTCGCTGACCCGCTCAACCTCGGTGCCGCTGAGCGTCAGCAGCTCATCGATCCGCTTCGGGGTGAGGCCGTCGAGATCAACGAACTCGCTCAGCCACTCCTGGCTCACCCGCATCAGAAGTTCTCCAAGAGGCGGAGGTCGTTCTCGTAGAGGTCGCGGATATCCTCCAGTCCGTACTTGAGGGCGGTGATGCGGTCCGGTCCCATCCCGAAGGCGAATCCGCTGTAGCGCTCGGGGTCGATCCCGGCGTTGCGCAGGACCTGGGGATGGACCATCCCGGAACCCAGGACCTCGATCCAGCCCTTGCCGAGGCAGCTGCGACAGCCCTCCCCTTGGCAGAACCAGCAGGAGACGTCCGCCTCCAGGCTGGGCTCCGTGAAGGCGAAGAAGCTGGAGCGCAGCCGAATCCGTCGCTCCTCGCCGAAGATGGCTTGGAGGAAATAGGTGAGGGTCCCCTTGAGGTCGCCCAAGGTGACCCCCTCATCGACGCAGAGCCCCTCCAATTGGTGGAAGACTGGGCTGTGGGTCGGGTCGGGATTGTCCCGTCGATAGACCTTGCCCGGAGCCAGGATCCGGTACGGGGGCGGCCCCGCCATCATGGTCCGCAGCTGGACCGGGGAGGTCTGGGTGCGCAGTAGCCAGCCGGCCGGACCCTCCAGGTAGAAGGTGTCGTGGGCGTCGCGAGCGGGGTGCTCGGGGGGCAGGTTCAAGAGTTCGAAGTTGAACTGGTCATCCTCGACCTCTGGTCCCCGCACCGACTCGTAGCCGAGTGCCGCCCCGATGTCCTCGATCTCCCGGATCAGCCGGCCCAGCGGGTGCTGGTGGCCCCTTGGGAGAGGCGCACTGGGGTAAGTGAGGTCCAGCCACTGCCCTTCGGCGGCCAACTCCCGCAGCGCCAGCTGAAACTCCTCAAGGCGGCGCTCCAGGGCGGCCTCCGTTCCCTGTTTGACGGAGTTAAAGGCTCGGCCCAGCGCGGCGCGCTGCTCCGAGGGGGCCTGGGCCAGGGCCTGGGCGCCGCTGCTGATCAGGCCCTGGTGGCGGGCGAGATATTTGAGGCGCACCAGTTCCAGCTGGTCAACATCAACCGCCCCGGCGATCTCCTCCAGGGCCTGCTCGCCAAGTGCCCGGAGGTCGCCCTCAGTCACTGGTCGGGCGCGGTCTCCCGCACTACTTCAACCAGCCGGGCAAAGGCCGCTGGGTCGTGGATTGCTATCTCGGAGATCTGCTTGCGCGACAACTCCACCCCAGATCGGCTGAGGCCGGCGATGAAGCGGCTGTAAGGGATCCCCGCCTGCCGAGAGGCGGCGTTAATGCGGGCGATCCAGAGTCGCCGGAAGTTGCCCTTGCGCTTGCGCCGGTCCCGGTACTGGTAGGCCAGCGAGTGCATCACCGCCTCGTTGGCGGGTCGGAAGAGGCGATTGTGAGTCCCGGTGAATCCCGAGGCAAGCTCCAGGATCTTCTTGTGGCGCTTGCGCGCGGTTACTCCGCGCTTCACCCGGGCCACTGGTCAGCCCTTGAGGTAAGGCGCGTTGCGCCTCACCGCCTTGGCGTCGCCGGAGGTCACCTGCTGTACCTGAGCGTAGCCGCGCTTGCGCTTGGCCGATTTGTGCTCCAAGAGGTGCGACTGGAAAGCGCCGCGGCGCAGCAGCTTACCCGTCCCCGACAGACGGAACCGCTTCTGGGTTCCCTTGTGGGTGCGGATCTTCGGCATGGTTGCTGGCGCCTCCTTTGGGTAGCTTCTTTGAGACCGGGTTGAGGATCATGATCATATTGCGCCCCTCGACCAGGGGCGACCGCTCGATCTGGGCCACGTCCTTGACTTCCTCAGCGAGCCGGTCGAGCAGCGCCCGACCAATCTCCTGATGGACCAACTCCCGGCCCCGGAACATGATAGTGAGCTTGACCTTGTCGCCTTCCTCCAGGAAGTGGCGCACGTAACCGTACTTGGTCTGAAAGTCGTGCTCGCTGATCTTGGGACGGAGCTTCATCTCCTTGAGCCGGATCGCGTTGTGCTCCCGCTTGGCCTCCTTCTCGCGCTTGAGCGCCTCGAACTTGAAGCGCCCGTAGTCCATCAGCCGGCACACGGGGGGCTGGGCCTGCGGCGCCACCTCAACCAGGTCGAGGCCTCGCTCCTGGGCAAGCTGCTGGGCGTCCGGCAGTAAGACGATCCCCAGAGCCTCGTCGCTCGTGTCGTCGAAGAGTCGAACCGAAGGAACCCGGATCTGATCGTTGATACGCAGTTCGCGAAACGCTATGGACGAATCCTCCTCAAGTCGGGAAGTGAATCCCGGATGCTATCACTCAAGCTGGCCGCTCCAGCCCCCAGCCGAACTGTTCAGGAGCCGGACTCTGACCGCAGCCGCGCAATCAGATCCTCGACCGAGATCGGAGTCTGCTCATTGTTGCGGTTGTTGCGGAGGTTGACGTTGTTGGCCTCGACCTCTTTTCTACCCACGATCGCGGCATAGGGAACCTTGGCGAGCTCCGAGTCCCTGATCTTGGCCCCCATCCGGTCCCCGGGGCGGTCTGGGACCTCAGTCCGAAATCCCGCCTGCTCCAGCCTCAACGCCACCTGGTGAGCATAGTCCAGCTGGTCGTCGCTCACGCTTATCACTTGCAACTGCACGGGGGACAACCACAACGGCAGGGCCCCCGCATAGTGCTCCAGGAGGACCGCGAAGAAACGCTCCAGGGCGCCCAGCAGGACCCGGTGGATCATGACCGGACGGTGGGGCTGGCCGTCCGCCCCGACGTACTCCAGCCCGAATCGCTCCGGCTCGTTGAAGTCGAACTGCACGGTAGCGCACTGCCAGCGCCGGCCCATGGCGTCCCGGATGTGGATGTCGACCTTGGGTCCGTAGAAGGCGCCCTCGCCCGGATTGAGCTTGTACTCCAGTTCCTCGGCGAGGAGCACCCGGGTTAGCGCCGATTCTGCCTGCTCCCACAGCTCGTCCGACCCCACCGCCTTGATGGGCTTGGTGCTGAGGTCCACCTCCAGCTCGTAGAAGCCGAACCGGGCGTTCATCTCCCGGACCAGTCGCAGGACCCTCGCCAACTCCTCCTCCACCTGCTCCGGCTGGCAGAAGATGTGGGCGTCGTCCTGGGTGAATCCCCTCACCCGGAGCAGGCCGTGGAGGGTGCCGCTGCGCTGATAGCGGTAGACCGAGGCCAGCTCCGCCAGCCGCAGCGGCAGCTCCCGGTAGCTGCGGGCGCGCGACTTGTAGATCAGGATGTGGAAGGGGCAGCTCATGGGCTTGACCCGGTAGCGGTCCCCCTCGACCTCCATGGCCCCGAACATCTCGTCGGCAAAGTAGCCCAGGTGACCGCTGGTCTCCCAGAGCTTCTCCCGCGCCAGGTGCGGGGTGTAGACCAGCTGATAGCCGGCGCGGCGGTGGGCCTGCCGCCAGTAGTCTTCGATCACGGTCCTGACCGTCGCCCCATAGGGATGCCAGAGGACGAGCCCCGGGCCAAGCTCCTCTGAGATCGAGAAGAGGTCCAGCTCTCGGCCCAGCTTGCGGTGGTCGCGGAGGCGCGCCTGCTCCAGGCGCTCCAGATACAGGTCCAGCTCCGGCTGCGAGTTCCAGGCGGTCCCGTAGACCCTTTGCAGCATCGGTTGGGTTTCGTCGCCGTGCCAGTAGGCCCCGGCCGGGTGCAGCAGTTTGAAGGCGGGGATCTCCGAGGCGTCGTGGACATGGGGGCCTCGGCAGAGGTCGAAGAAATCTCCCGTCCGATAGCAGCTGATCACCTCGCCCTCGGGGATTCGCTCGATCAACTCGAGCTTAAACCGCTGCTCTCTCCTACCGAATTCAGCCAGCGCCTGCTGCCGACTCAGCTCCTGGCGCAAGTACTCGGGCCGGCGACTGGCGATCTCCCGCATCCGGGCCTCGATTTGGGGCAGGTCCTCGTCGGTGAAACGCTGACCCTCGGGCAGGAGGAAGTCGTAGTAGAAGCCGTCCTCGATCGAGGGCCCGATACCGTACTCAGCGCCCGGCCAGAGCTCACAGACCGCCGCCGCCATGAGATGGGCCGCGCTGTGGCGCAGAGTTTCGAGATCGATACCGTTCTCAGCCATGTTTGTCGGCCCGATTGTATGAGAGCGCCCTGCCAGTTCCGAGCTGGTGCCCGGCCGAGGCTATAATCCGGGCACCCCGACCCCCGAGAGGGCGCATAGCTCAGGTGGTTAGAGCGCTACCCTGACACGGTAGAGGCCCCAGGTTCGACTCCTGGTGCGCCCACCATCATGGTGGTCCCGGAGAGGAACTGCCATGGCTCCCTCACTCGCCAACGGAAATATCTGCTACCTCGAGATCCCCGCCACCAATGTCGAACGCGCGTCCCACTTCTATCGCGACGGCTTCGGCTGGCGGCTGCGGGAGCGGAGCGCCGGCCATACCGCCCTTGGTGACCCAACCGGATAACTGAGTGGCACCTGGCTGCGCGGAAGGGCCGCCGCCTCCGAGCTCGGCCGGCTGGTCTCGATCCTGGTCGACAGCGGGGCCACGATCCTCAACGCCGTCGTGGTTAACGGGGGCGAGGTCGGGCAGCCGATCGACCTGGACGCACCGGAGATCACGGCACGGTTTCTCGACCCAGACGGAAACGCCATTGGTCTCTACCAAGAACCGGTGGTTTCGCAACCGGGCTGAACTGGCCGGGGGCGATCAAGCGAAGTCCTGTCGGCGCTCCCCTGACCTCGTCTTGGCCGCGGAGGCCGTGGGCCAATTACCGGGAGGTCCCAAGGCCGGCCTTGGACCCCTGGGGTTGGCACCCTCTCGGCCCCGCTCCTCCCCCGCACCTGCGCCCGACCCACGCCCGACCCGCGCCCGGGGGTCGACCCGACCCCGCCTGCCTCGAGCTCTCGCCGACCCCCCCTGCGCAACAAGTTGCGCACAATTTGACCACAGCTGGGGATGGGGATACTGGGCACAACTATCGCGGCCTCGATTGACCCGCAAAAGTGCCAATTTTTATAGCTGTAATGAGCATTGACAGCGGGCCCTCAGGAGCTCTTAGTATCGCTCCGTGGCGCGCTCCTTCGACCCTCATCCCGCAGCCCTTCGGGTCTGCGCCCGGGCCGGCTGCACCGCTCTGGTGAAGAAGCAGACCGCTAAGTACTGCAGCGTCCAGTGCTCCAGCCTCGACCCCGACCGGCGCGCCCGGCTGCGCGAGCGGGCCCGCTCGGGCAGACTCCTCCCCCTGGCCCGCCAGCTCCGACTGGACTTCGAGGGTGAGGAGATGGGACTGGCGCTCCTGGACAACGGGCGTGAGGAGATCCCGCTCGGGTTGTCGCGCTGGGCAGTCTGAGCCAGCTGGCGCTAGCGCCGAGCCGCGCCGGCGGCGACCGAGGCCGCGGCGGTGAGGATGTCGGCTTCGGTCACCGTCACCAAGAGGCTCAGCTCGCAGCGATGACAGACGATGTGGAAGGTGGTCGGCTCCGGGATGGCTCGGGCCACCTCCTGCCGGAGGCCGCAGCTTTCGCAAGTGACCACGGCTCGCATGCTGTCATTTAGCCCAGCTCCCCCGGAAATCGATACCGTCGCCAGCGGACTTCGACATCTCGCTACGCGCCCGTAACCGGGTGAGGCGGCGGGTTTCCAGAGGATGCCACGCCCCAGGCCAGCCTCCAGACGACGACGCCGGTGACGATCAGGGCGAGGCCCAGCGCCGCCACCACGTCGCTGGCCCCGACCACGTCGGCGACGGCGCCGGCCAGGAGCAGGGGCACGGCAATGGCGAGGTTGATGGCGAGGAAGGCCCCGCCGAAGATCTTGCCCCTGGTCGCCTCCTCGGTCTCCTCCTGGATCAGGACCAGACAGGGGATCAGCACCGCTCCCAGCCCCAGTCCGAAGAGGATGGCCAGGGTGATCGCCAGCGGGACCAGAGCTCCGTCGATGCGCAGCCGGTTCAGGATCGGCGGCAGCACCCCCAGCACCACCAAGCCGGCCCCGGCCAGCCAGAGACCTTTGACCACGGTGATCGGCCCCTGGCCGGGCGCGGAAGCCCGCCGGCTCACGATGGCGCCGGCCACCACCATGCCCACGGTGGCGGGGATCAGGAGGATGTAGCTGTCGTGAGGGCTGGTCAGGAGCACGTGCTGCATGTAGCCCGCCGAGAGGGCGAAGATCGTGAACACGATCGCCAGCGCCAGGGTCAGCATGGCGAAGGCGAAGGGGAGCACCCGGCTGGCGCGAATCACGGTCAGGGTCCCGCGGATCTCGGTCCAGGTGCTGCTCCACGGGGCCCTCATCTGCCGTCCATCAGCGGTGACCGTCGCCGCCAGGCTAGGTTTGATCAGCCAGATGGCGCCCGCCGCCACCGCAAACAGTCCGGCCCCGAAGTAGTAGGGGCCCTCCAGTCCCAGCAGTCCCTGGGCGACCGAGGCCAGGGGTACTGAGAGGACGATGGTGACGATGATCGTGATGGTGAACAGCGAGGTCGCCGGCGCCAGGTCGCGGCGCTTCACCAGGCTCGGGATGCTGGCCGCCTCGGCGGGGGCGAAGAGCTGGCCCACCCCGGCGAAGATGAAGGTGATGGCGTAGAGGGGCAGGATCTGGTGTTGGGCCACCCCGGTGATCTCCAGCGCGGGCACCCCCAGCACCATCAGCCCCCGCGACAAGTTGGTCCAGATCATCAGGGTCTTCTTGTCGTAACGGTCGGCGAAGATCCCCGCCGGGATCGACAGGAAGACCGCCGGGATGGTGTAGGCCAGCAGCAGGGCCGCGTCGCTGAGGTAGCGATGAGTCAGCGAGTAGATGGACAGCAGCAGGGAGAAGGCGAAGAACTTGTCGCCCAGCTGGGCCGCCACCTGAGCTCCCCAAAGGAGCCGGAAGTCCCGGGCCCGCAAGACCTCCCGGAAGCCGGAGGGACCAGCGTCTAGGGCCGCCTCGGCGGAAGAACCCGGGGGGGCCAAGACCGGCATGGCGGCGAATATATCACCCGATCGCGGCCCCTCTGTCTCGGACAGCGGAAATCAGCCGCCGCCACTCCTCCAGGTCGAGGCTGCCCGGCCGCCGTGCCGTGTCGATCTCGATCGATCGCAGCAGCAGAGTCGCTTCACCAGGGGTGATCCCGAGGGAACGGGCAAGCCCGTGATGCAGCTGCTTGCGGCGGGCCTGGAACATGGGCCGGGCCAGGGTGGCCAGCGCGGAGCTCAGCTGGGCGTCGGCCTCCCGACGCGGTCGGACTGTGATCAGGCTGCTGTGGACTTGAGGCGAGGGCCAGAAGCTGGACGGGGCAACGTCAAACTCGACCTTGACCTCGGCGAGCACCCGGAGCATCAGGGTCGCCAGCGACCAGTCGCCCTGGGGAGCGGCCAAACGCCGTCCCACCTCGCGCTGGACCAACAGGTGGCAGACCGCTGGCGGCGAATCCCAACCCATGACCCAGGGAAGCAGGGCCCCGGTGATCCGGTAGGGCAGGTTGCCAAGCACCGTCGGCGCCGTGAGACCGAGCTGTTCGGGGATGACCTCGAGGATGTCCGCCTCCACCACCGTCAGCCCGGGATAGCGACTGCGCAGCAGCCCGAGGGCAGCGACGCAGCGGGGGTCGAGCTCCACCGCGACCACCCGCCGGCCTTGCTCCAACAGGCCCTGGGTCAAAGCGCCCAGCCCCGGGCCAATCTCCAGCACCGCCTCGGCTGGGGCGGCGGTGGCCGCGATGGCGTCCCGCACCTCGCGGTCGACCAGGAAGTTCTGGCCCATCTCCCGGCGGGGACTGATCCCAAATCGGCGCGCGACCGCCCGGGCCGTCCCCGGAGCGCAGAGGTCGGGAACGCTCAAGGGGCCGGGATTCCGAGGGCCCGCCGGGTGTTCTCGGTGGTTACGGCCGAGAGCGATTCCAGGCAGTCCCCTCGCCACACCGCCAGCCACTGAGCGGTGGCCCGGACCATGGCCGGCTGGCTGCTCTGCCCGCGATGCGGCTCCGGCGCCAGGAAGGGCGCATCCGTCTCCACCAGCAGCAGTTCAGAGGGAACCGCCCGGGCCGCCTCCTGAAGGTCGCGCGCTGACTTGAAGGTGACGTTGCCCGCAAAGGAGCAGTAGAGCCCCCGCAAGGCCGCCGCCTCGGCGAAGGCGCGATCCCCGCTGAAGCAGTGCAGGATGCCGGTCACCGATGGCCCGTCATCCAGCAGCTGAAGCAGGTCGGCATGGGCCTGGCGTTGGTGGATGACCACTGGCTTGGCCAGCTCAGCTGCCAAAATGAGCATGGTGGCGAAGACCTCCCGCTGCACTTCCGGAGGTGTTTCCAGGTAGCCGGGGCGGAAGAAGTAGTCCAGGCCGACCTCCCCCACCGCCAGAGCCTTGGGATGAGCCAGCAACTCGCGCATCTGGATCAGCTCGGCCTCCGTCGGAGGCAGGGGGTTGACCGGATGCCAGCCAACCGTGAAGAAGACCTCGGAGAACGCTTCGGCCAAAACGGAGGCAGCCCGGCTGTCCAGCAGTCCATCGCCGCTGGTGACCATCTGGTGGACCCCGGCCCGGTGGGCTTGCTCCACCGCTTCCCTCGCGGCCACCCCTCTTCGCGCCAGCTCATCCAGATGGCAGTGAGCGTCGATCAGCACCACCTCTCGGTCAGCCATCGATCACCGCCCGCTTCCCCGGTGGGGCCTCGACCACTACGGTGCACTCCCCCCGCGGCGGGTCGGCCCGGAACTGGGCGGCCAGCTCAGCCGCGGTACCGAGGTACCAACTCTCGTGCAGCTTGGACATCTCCCTGGCCACGGCCACCCGGCGCGAGCCCAGCACCTCCGCCGCCCACTCCAGGGTGGCTGCCAGCCGGTGGGGCGACTCGTGGAATACCAGAGCCCAACTGTCGGACGCCTCGAGGAGGCGCTGACTCCGCGACTTCGTCCGCGGCAGGAATCCGAGAAAGAGGAAACGATCAGCCCGCAGCCCACTGGCGGAGACCGCGGCCACCAGCGCCGACGGGCCGGGCACCGCCACCACCTGGAAGCCCGCCTCCCGGGCCGCCGCGACCAGTCTCCGGCCGGGATCACTGATGGCGGGAGTTCCCGCATCGGAGACCAGCGCCACGTCGCCGCTCCCCAGCTGCTCCAGGACGAGCGGGATTCGTCGCTCCTCCTGCTCTCCCGGCAGCGAGATCAGCCGAGGCCGCACCGCCAACCCCTTGAGCAGGACACCACTCCGGCGGGTGTCCTCCGCCACCACCGCCGCCACCTGGCCCAGGATCTCGGCCGCCCGGGGCGAAAGGTCGGCCAGGTTCCCGATCGGGGTCGCCACCACGTAGAGCACGCCCGCCAATGGGGTCAGTGACCCCAGTCGCGGGGATACCGGAAGTCCTGGCCGACGCTGCGGCTGGAGAGCTTGGCGATCAGCGATGGCTGCCGCTTGAACTGCGAGGCCTGGACTCGCTGCCACACTGCCCGAACCAGCAAGGGGTCCAGCCCGAGGTCGGAGAGCTCGTCTGGCGAGCGGCGCTCGTCGATCAGGTGGAAGAGGATCCGATCGGCCTGCTCGTAGGTGAATCCCAGGTCCGCCTCGTCGGACTGGCCCAAGAAGAGGTCAGCCGACGGTGGTTTGTCCACGATCCGCGGGGGCAGGCCGAGGTGCCGGGCCAGCTGGAACACCTGAGTCTTGTAGAGGTCGCCCAGGGGGTTCAGAGCGTGGGCGCCGTCACCCCAGAGGGTGCTGTAGCCCAAGAGCAGCTCCGACTTGTTGCTGGTGCCCAGCACCAGGGCGGAACGGGTGGCGGAGATGTCGTAGAGAATGCTCATCCTCTCCCGGGCCATCTTGTTGCCCCGCCGAGTGGGATCCGCCTCGGGAAACTTCGAAAAGTAGGCGTCGATCTGGGGGCTGATCTCGATCACCATCAGCTCGATGCTCAGCTGGGCGGCGACCAGCTGGGCGTCCTCCAGACTGCTCGCGGTGCTCTCTCGGTAGGGCATCGCCAGCCCGGTCACTGCCGCGGGCCCGAGCGCCTCAACGGCCAACTTGGCCGAAAGTGCCGAGTCGATCCCGCCGGAAATGCCGACCACCACCCCCTTCGAGCCGACTTTCAACACCTCGTCACGGACGAACTTGGTGAGGATCCCTGAGACCAGCTCGGTGTTGATCGAGAGGTCAGTCATCGCCGCCGATGCCCAGCTGGCGCTGGACCACGTCGATCCTCTCGTCCCGGAGAAGCGGGCGGGCGATCCTGGCCCTGCGCACATCCCCGCGGTCGAGCTCGGCGTGGAGCACCGCGGCGGAGTCGTCCAAGGGGCCTGCCAGGATGCGGCCGTCCGGGCCCAGCAGCCGGCTGCCCCCCCAGAAGTGGAAACCATCCTCGAAGCCGACCCGGTTGCAGTAGGCGACGAAGACCGTGAACAGCTCGGCGTAGGTCCTCAGCATGGCGCCGTACGAGCCGGCGCTACCCAGCTCCCCCTCCCCACTCCCGACCCCCCGCCCGGGGCTGGAGGAAGGGCAGAGGAGGAGGTCCACCCCGGCCCGGCTCAAGAGGTAGGCAGAACTGGGGTGCCAGAGATCCTCACAGACCAGGATGCCGATCCGCCAGCTGGCACCCCCACCCAGGGCCAGCTCCACCACCTCGAACCGGTCGCCGGCGGCCAGGTAGCGCTGCTCATCGAACATCCCGTAGGTCGGCAGATAGACCTTGCGGTGGACCTGGCGGACCGCGCCGTCGGAGATCAGAACCGCGGCGTTGTAGAAGTTGAACTGGGGGGACTCCAAGACCAGCCCCACCAGGGAGCTCGCCCGGCCGGTCGCCTCGATCAGCTGCTTTAGCTCGGGACCGGCCAAGGTGACCGCGGTTTCGGGGGTGAGGTCCTTGAGGAAATAGCCGGTCAGGCTCAATTCGGGAAAGACCACGAGGTCGGTGCCGTCCCGGACCTCGCCGGCGATCTGCTCGCAGCTCCACAAGAGGTTGGCCTGGAGGTCACCCAGAACCGGCTGGTGCTGGACCAGGGCCAGCCGCAGGCGCTTCGAAGCCGCCACCTCAGCTGACCACCGCGGCCGGCATCTCGCCCCGCAAGAAGGCGCCCACCAGCGGGGCCAACGCCTCCGGGGGCTCGTAGAGGAAGGCGGCCTTCGGCAGGGCGCTCACGAACTCCGCCCCGTACTTTCGCTCCAAAATCCGCGGGTCGCAGATCACCACCGCTCCGCGATCGCCATGGCGGCGCACCAGCCGGCCGAAGCCTTGCTTGAGCCGCAGCACCGCCTCCGGCAGCGAAAGCTGGGAAAAGGAGTCTGCTCGGCCCCTCGCCCGCGCCTGGAAGATCGGGTCGGTGGGGACCGGGAAGGGCAGCTTGTCGATGACGACGCACTGGAGCGTGTCCCCCGGAAGGTCGATTCCCTCCCAGAAGCTGTTGGTCCCCAAGAGCACCGTCCGGGGCTCCTTGCGAAAGTTGCGCAGCACCTGGTTGCGAGTTCCGTCCAACCCCTGGCCGAGCACCGCGATCCCCTCACCCTGGAGCAAGTTGCGGAGCTGCGAATGCACCTCTCGCAGGGCCTGGTAGCCGGTGAAGAGGACCAGGGTCCGCCCCCCCAGCTCGACCGCGATCTGGGCCACCATTTCAGCCACCACCCGCGGGTGCTGGGGGTCGCCATGACCGGGCATCCCCCGGGGGAGGCAGCAGAGCGACTGACGGAGGTAGTCGAAGGGCGAGTCCAAGACCAATTCCTCGGCGCCCTCCAGGCCCAGGCGATCGCGAAGGTAGCGGAAGGATCCGGCCACCGCCATGGTCGCCGAGGTGAGGACGACGGTCTCACAACGCTCGAAGAGGTGCTCGCGGAGCGAGCTGGCCACCTCGGCCGGAGCGGTCCTGATCACCGCGCGGTCTCCCCTCTCCACCTCCACCCAGGCAACCTTGTCGCCGGCTGCCGTCTCGGTAGCCGGGGTGGGCTCCCCTTCCAGGATGGCGAGGCTGCTGGCCACCAGCCCCGCCATCCCCTGGAGGGCCTCGGCGGCAACCCAGCATTCGCGGGCCCCGTTGTCGGGTTGAGGCCAGAGGGTGGGCTGGACGTTGCCGATCTCCGCCGCCGTGCGCAGGGCGGCACTGGCCTGGCGGAGTGCCCGGCCAAGCCGCGAGACCGACCGGCTCGCCCGCTCCCAGGCCTCGGTCGCGGTGAGGCGACTGTCCAGTACCACGAACGAGGGGCCCCGGCTCCCTTGGTTGGCGGACTCTGAGGCGACCAGGTGACGGAGATCGGCGAAGGCGGCGCTCGCCGTCTGACGGGCCGACTTGAGCGCTCGATTCACCTCGCTGTCGCCGAAGTCCGGAATGCGATCGACCACCGCCAGAATGGCGCCCAACCCCAGCCTCTCACCCTGGGCCTGGGTGGCCGCTTCCTCAAGGTGGTGAGCCTCGTCGATGATGAGGTGGTGGAACTCGGGCAGGACCGCCCCGCCACTGTCGGCCCCGGAGAGCAGGAGGGCGTGGTTGACGATGACCAAGTCCGCCTCCCGGGCCTCCACCCTCGCCTTGACCATGAAGCAGCGACCTTCCCGCCAGTTGTGGCAGGCGGGACCCAAGCAGTCGTCCACGGTGGAGCCGACGCGCTCCCAGAATTCGGGATCCCGCCCGGCCAGCCTCAGCTCGGCGCGATCTCCCACCTGGCTCTGGTGAGCCCAGATCAGGGCCCTGACCTTGAAGCGAATTTCGTCGGGATCGCGGCGCCGCCCCTCGGGGCCCGCCGCCAGCCACCTCTCCAGCCGCCGCAGGCTGAGGTAATTGCCCCTGCCCTTGAGCACCGCGGTGCGCAGCGGTAGCGGCTGAGCCCGCTCGGCGGCGGGCACATCGTGCTGAGCCAGCTGCTCCTGCAAGGTGATGGTGTGGGTCGATATCAGAACTCGCCCCCCGCCTTGGGCGGCCCATTCCCGGGCCGGGATCAGGTACGCGAGCGACTTGCCCACGCCAGTTCCCGCCTCCACCAAGAGGGTCTGGCTCCGGTTGAACGCCTGGGCGACCGCCAGCGCCATCTGCTGCTGCTCCTCGCGCAACTCGAAGTCGGGTTCGGAATGAGCGAGCGCCCCATCCGCCCCAAACGTCGAGAGGATCCCCGGTTCGTCGATCCCACCCTTAGTGTCCCGGGGGGCCGCCGGGGGCTGGGGCAGTGGGGTAGGGACCACCGGCCGGGCGACCTCCTCGACCGCGGCCGTGACTGCCAGTCCCACTAGTTGCCGAGCCAGGTACTCCCCGGTCGGCCAGCCCCCCTCGGCACAGAGCTGGCGCACCCTCTCCCGTAGTCCCAGCGGCAGCGCCTGGGCAGTCTCGATCAGGCGCTGCAGGAGCGCCTGGGTCGCCTCGGCGTCGGAGAGGGCACGATGAGGCCGATCATGCAGCAGCTCAAGGGACCGGCTGAGCTCCTCCAGGCTGTGGCTCGAAGCGGACGGGAGCAGGACCCGGGCGAGCTCAGCTGTGTCCAGCGCCAGCCGCCCGGCGAAGGCTTCGGGTAGGACCTCAGAGCAGAAGGCCATGTCAAAGGCGACCCCGTGCCCCACCAGAGTGCACCCCTCGCAGAACAGCGCCAAGCCGGCAACCGCCTCTGCCGGCGTCGGCTGACCCCGGAGATCCTGGTCGTGGAGACCGCAAAGGCGCTGGATCACGAGGGGAAGGGGCATGCCCGGGTCGGCCAGGGTTGAGTAGGTGTCCAGCAACCCGGTCCGGTCGAACTTCACAGCGCCGATCTCGATGATGCGGTCGGAACGCGAACTGAGGCCCGTCGTCTCCAGGTCGAAGCAGACCAGGGCCCCCGCGCCGTTGGCAGAAGTTGCTGTCATCACGTTGCACCCACCACCTTAGCCGCGCCCGGTGGGGCGAGCTGGGAGCGGACCGCCAGGGACTACGGCGGTGAGTCCCTCATCCGAATGCCTCTACTTCGGCACTCCCCCAGGACCAGTTCGACCACCTCGTCAGCGGAAAGGGAGGTGGTATTGATGGAGAGGGCGTCCGCCGGGACTGCTAGGGGAGCGTGGACGCGGCCCAGGTCGGTCAGATCTCGGGCCAGCACGTCGGCGCGGAGTACCGCCTCCGAGGCGTCCAGGCCCCGGCTCTGAAGCTCCTTGCGGCGCCGGCCCACCCGCACCTCGGCCGGGGCGTCCAGATAGACCTTGCAATCCGCGTTGGGGAAGACGACCGTCCCAGTGTCCCGGCCCACCGCCACCGCGCCAGCGGCAGCGGGCTCCCTTTGGAAGTGCAGCAGCGCCTGGCGGACCTCCGCCTGCCGAGCCACATACGCGAGGAGCGAGGCGAGCCGCGGGTCCCACAGCTCCCCTCTCAGCTCTTGGCCATCGACCCGGACCTGCCAGGCGTCTTGGGCCGGCGCGGGGTCGGAGTTGATCTCCAGGTGCAGCCGTTCGGTGAACTGGGTCAGCTCGCTCGCGGCCCCCTCCTGCACGCCTGCCCGGCTCGCCGCCACGGTCAGGGCTCGGTAGAAGATCCCGGTGTCGATGAAAGGAAGGCCCAGAGCCGCCGCCACCCGCCGTCCAACCGTCGACTTGCCGACACCGGCGGGACCGTCAATGGTCACGACCGGCGCCATCTGGCTCAAGCCAGACCCACCGAAGCCCGCAGACGCCGCACCTCGCCGCCGCTGAGCTCCCGGGCCCGGCCCTCGGTGAGGGTGCCCAGGCGCAGTTCCCCGATCGAGACCCGCTCGAGGTCCTCGACCTTGGCCCCAACCGCGGCGCACATCCGGCGAATCTGCCGCTGACGGCCTTCGGCGAGCTGAATCAAAATGACTGAGCGCCGGGGACCGCCCCGCAACAGCCGAATCTCCAGCGGGTTGGTTGGCCCGTCCACCAGGATGGGCCCCAGGCGCAGCGCCATCAGCTGCTCTCGGCTCACAAGCCCCTTCACCGTCACGCGGTAGCTCTTGGCAACCTGGTAGCGGGGATGGGTCAGTCGGAGCGCCAGGTCGCCGTCATCGGTGAGCAGCATCAACCCCCGGGAGTCGAGGTCCAGACGCCCGACCGGGAAAAGTCCCCGCCGATCGTCGACGAGGTCCAGAACGGTGGGGCGCCCCCCGGGGTCCCGGGCCGTTGACACCACCCCGACCGGTTTGTTGAGCGCCAGGTAGCGGCGCTGGACGCCGCGATGGGTGAGCGGCTGGCCGTCCAGCAGCACCTCCTCTCGCTCGGGGTCAATCAGCCTCCCGTGGGGCGGCGGCACCTCACCGTCGACGGTGACCCGACCCGCCGCCACCATCCGGTCGGCCTCGCGCCGGGAGGCGACTCCGGAGCGAGCGAGCCAGCGGCCTAGTCGCTCACTGGGCATCGGGCTCCTCCAACTCGGCCGCCCGGCCGAGCCAGGAGCCGGCGTCAACGCCGCGCAGCGGAGGGAGATCGTCGACTTGGGAGATGCCCACGACCTGAAGGAAGCGCAGGGTGGTCCCGAACAGCCGAGGGCGCCCTGGGCCGTCCTCCCGGCCCACCTCGGCGATCAGTCCATGCCGGGTCAGACTCTCCAAGACGGCTTCGCAGTTCACCCCCCTGATCGCTTCGATGGCCACTCTGGTGATCGGCTGCCGGTAGGCGATGATGGCGAGGGTCTCCAGAGCCGGTTTCGACAGCCGGCCGGCCACCTCGGGTCGCAGGGCTCGCTCCACCGCCCAAGCGGCCTGGGGGTGGGTCACCAACTGCAGTTCGTCCCGGTGGCTCTGGAGCATGAGACCGGTGCCCTCCAGGAGAGCCGCGCCAGCGCCGGCCGCCTGTTCCACCTCCTCCCTGGTCAACTCCAGAGTGTGGGCCAGATCCGTGACCGAGATCGCCTCGGCCCGCACGAAAAGGACCGCGATGATGGCCCCCGCCAGTCCCGCCTCCGACTGACTCAATTCAGCGGCCACCAGCGCGCTCCACCAGGATCGGACTGCTCAGGCCCGCCTGGGAGCAGGCAGCCTCGCCGGAAAAGATCAGCTCCAGCAGGGCCAGGAAGAACGCGACCGCCTCCAGCCGGTCGCGGGCGGCGGCGAAGACCTGATCGAACCGCAACCTGCCCTGATCGGCGAGCAGCCGACGCAACTCGTCCATCTTCTCGGTGACCGAGTACCGGGGCAGCGCCAGCTCCAGCTCGGTGGGATCTGGGAGCCGCGCCAACAGCTCCCCCAGCGCGACCGCCAGAGTCTCTGGGCTGAGGTGGAGACTGGCCTGAGGTTCCACCGGTAGCCCCAGCACTCGCAGGAAGGCCTTGGGCCCGGCGCTCGAATCCGCCAACAGGACCCCGGCCGCTGCCTTGAAGAGGCGGTATTCAGCCAGTCGCTCGCCGGGATCCTCCGCCTCGACCGGATCCGCATCTCGGATCAGAGCGGCGTCGGTGGCGTCCTCCAGATGGCGGCCCATCTTGAGCTCCAGCAGCCGGGCCAGGACCTGCAGCGACTCGGCGGCCCAGAGCAGGTCCAGCTCCGCATCGGCGTCACCCACCTCACTCTTCAGGCTCCGGCTCAGTGCGGCCAGCTCCACGGTGCCGAGGTCGAGATCCCCGCGCTGGGCGTCCGCCAGCAAGGAGGTTAGGCGCTCCAGCTCCGCGGCCTGCTCGGTGGTGGCCAACGCTCAGTCCAACCCCCGGCCCGCACCCACCGCCAGCAGCAGTTCCTCGGCGTGGGCCCGAGCCGCCCCCGGGGTCGCCTCCCCGGCTAGCAGCCGGGCCACCTCCTCCACCCGCTGGGGGCCGTCCACCGCAATGATCTCGCTGTAGGGGCGGCCCTCACGCTCCGACTTGGCGACCACCAGGTGGGTGTCCGCACGGGCCGCAATTGGGGCCAGATGGGTGATGCAGATGACCTGGTGCCGGTTGGCCACCTCCCGCATCAGGTCTCCCACTCGGTTGGCGGCCTCGCCTCCCAGGCCCTGGTCAATCTCGTCAAAGACCACCGTGGAGACCCCTGACTCCCTGGTCAGGTGCGAGAGCAGGGCCAACGCGACCCGGGACAGCTCGCCACCTGAAGCCACCTCGCTGAGGGGGCGCGGCGGGTCCCCGGGGTTGGCGGAGAGGTCGAACGAAACCCGGTCCCAGCCGGTCGGGCCCGCCGTGAGGCGCGCTCCGTCTCGCCGGGGGATCCCGTCCTGGTCCTCCATCTGCCAGATCCGCACCTGAAACTCCGCCTTCGGCATCAGCATCCGGCGGAGGTCACTAGTCACCGCCCGGGCGAGACCTTGGGCCACCCGGCCCCGTACCGCCGAGAGCCTTTCCGACTCGCTGGCCAGCTCTAGCTCAAGTTCGGCGAGCCGAACACGCAGCCGCTCCAGGTCGCCCTCACCCTCGTCCACCGCCTGCAGCAGCCGCGACGCCTCGTCGCGACGAGCCAGCGCAGCGTCCAGGGATCCCCCGTGACGGCGCGCGAGCCGCTCCAGCAGCTCCAGTCGCTCTTCAGCATCCGCCAGCCCGCGACTGTCGTCCGGGAGTTGGGTCACGTACGAGCTGAAGGAGAGCTGCAGCTCCCTCAGCCCCTCCACCGTGCCCTCAGCCTGGTCCAAGAGCAAGTCCAGCTCGGGGTCGATCCCCCTCGCTGCCCGGGCGGCGTGCAGCGCTCCCGCCAACCGGTCGGCGGCGCCGCTCTCGCCCCCCCCGCCGGACACGGCGCCCCGAAGACCAGCGGCCGCTTCGCGCAGGCGGGCGGCGTGGGCCAGGCGGTCCCGCTCCTGCCTCAGCTGAACGTCCTCTCCCTGGCGAAGGTCGGCCGCCTCCAGTTCGGATAGGTCGCGGCGCGCCTGCTCTAGCTCACCCCGCTGCCGCGCCCGCAGCGAGCGCCGCCGCTCGGTCTCCGCCTGGTTCTCCTGGCGCAGCGACCAGAGTTCGGCCACCCGGCGCAGGGCTCCGACGGCCTCCTCGCCGCCCAGGCTATCGAGTGCCGAGCGTTGCTCAGCCTCGCGCAGCCAGAGAGATGACGCTCCCTGGCCCTGGACGTCGACCAGCTGGGCCCCCAGGTCCCTCAGAGCGGTGGCCGGCACCATGGACCCATTGGCCCGGGCCGCGCTTCGACCCGAGGCAGACAGCTCCCTGGTCAGGACCAGGGTCTCCTCCACCGCCACCCCCAGCGCCCGGCAGGATTCGGCGACCGGGGCGGGGGGATCGTCGAAGGCGGCGCTGGAGGTCGCCCTCTCGGCGCCGCGCCGGACCAGGTCCGGGTCGGCCCGGCCGCCCAGGGCAAGACCCAGGGCGGAAAGCAACACCGACTTGCCGGCGCCGGTCTCCCCGGTGATGGCATTGAGACGGGCGCCGAAGCGCGCCTCGGCGCGTTCAATCACCGCCAGGTTCTCAACCCGCAACTCCACCAGCACGGCTCAGGCGCGCTGGTGGTCCGGGGAAACCTGGGCCGGCGGGGCCTCCTCCGGAGCGAGCTTGAGGACGGCACCGAACCCGGTCTTGGAACGAAGGCGCTGAAAGAACCCCGGGGTTCCCGGCGGCCGGATCAGGCTCAACTCAGGACCCTGCTTGACCGTCAGCTCCCAGCCAGCTTCGAGTTGGCCCCAGACCCGGCCGTCCGCCGCCGCCACCGCTCTCCCCCGCCGGACTGTGATCCGCACGTCGAGAGTGTCCGGTATGACGAGGGAGCGCCTGATCAGCGCATGGGGATTTAGCGGGGTCAGGATCAGCGCGGGCACGCGGGAGTCAACCGGGGGACCACCGGCGGAGAGCGAGTAGGCGGTGGACCCGACGCTCGTGGCCACCACCAGGCCGTCGGCGTCGAAGATCCCCACCAGCTGATCGTCGCTGGTCACCTCCAACCGGACCAGGCTGACCCCTTCGGTCTTGACCACGATCTCATTGACCGCCACCTCCAGCGTCTCCTCAACCTCGCCGCCCGGCCCGGCGCGGACCTCACCGCGCAAGGTGCGGCGCCGGTCGGTCCGGAAGTTGTCAGTGACGAAGGCGCCGATCGCGTCCGGAAGCTGGGCCATCTCGACGTTGGTGAGGAACCCCAGCTGACCCCGGTTCACGCCGAGCACCGGAACCCCCCTCGGAGCCGCGCGCTGGGCGGCGTAGAGAAGAGTCCCATCGCCCCCGATCGCCACCAGCAGCCGCGCGGTCCCGAGCTCCCGGGCGAGCACCGCCTCCGCGTCGGCCTGAGCCACCCAGGTGCGCATGGAGGCTGACTCCGCGACGCCCATCGCCCGCCTGAGGGTGGGCGAGTCTCGGGACTCGCGGAAATGGAGCAAAAATCCGATCGAGGCCGCCGCCTCGACCCCGCTCACTTGCGCCTCCAGCGCTGATTTCCTGACATCGCGCCTAGGATGTTAGGTCCTCGCAGAGACCAGCAAGTGGCCCGCCGACTCAGAAGAGCAGCCCCACCGCGGTCCCCAGAACAGCACCAGCGAGGACCTCGTAGGGGGTGTGGCCGATGAATTCGCGCAACCGCTCGTAGCGGAAGCCGAGGTGGCTGCGGAGGTCGTCCAGCACCTGATTGAGAATGACGCTCTGCTGGCCGGCCGCCCGGCGCACCCCGGTGGCGTCGTAGACCACCACCATGGTGAGGATCGCCACTGCCGCGAAGAGTGGAGAGCCGGTACCCAGCTTGCGGGCGACGACGGTGGTGAGGCAGACCGTGAGGGCAGTGTGGGAGCTGGGCATCCCGCCCGACATCCCCAAGGAGCGCAGGCTGAGCCGGTGCTGCCGCCAGGAGTCGGTGATCACCTTCAGGAACTGGCCGATGGCCCAGGCCAGGAGCGGCACCCATAAGAACTGGTTGGTGAGAAGAGCTCTCACGGCTCTAGGTCAGCCGTCTTCTGCTCCCGCCTCGCCATCGACCTCCAGCATCAGGGGTCGCTCCCGAAGCAGGCCATCTGCCCCGCTGGTGAGTTCGGTGACGCGGCGCTCCGCCCCGTCCAGCAGACCTGAGCAGCGACGGACCAGCCGGACCCCACGCTCGTACAGGCCCATCGCCTCCTCCAGTGGCACCTGGCCGTCCTCAAGCCGGGCCAACACCGAGTCCAACTCCACCAGGGCAGCCTCGTAGTCGAGGGTATCCGGCTCCCCCGGAACTGCGGCCGTCCCGGTCTCCTGGTCAGGTCCCATCCGATCCTCCCTCCAACTCCGATCGCACTTCACTCACCCGGCTCAGCAGCCGCCCCCGCAGCAGCCTGGTCGAGATGGTTGCCCCCACTGCCACGAGCTCGGCGTCCCGCAACACCTCGCGGCCGGATTCGTCAAGAGTGATCGAGTAGCCTCGACCCAGGACGGCCAGGGGGCTGAGCGCCTCCAGCCTACCAACTCTGCCCGAGAACTCCTCCCGGGCCTGGAGCAGCCGCCGCTCCGGTCCGCGCGCCTGGAGAAGCCCCACCCGAGCGGCGAGGCCACGGAGCTCGACCGCGAGTAGGCGCCGCGCCGCTGCGGCCAGCCGCTGCTGGCGAAGATCGAGATCTATCCTGCTACTCGCTAGCCGCGTCGCCGGCGCCAGCCGGGCCAGCCGCCCCCCGCTCGCCGTCAGTTGCCGGCGCTCTGCCGAGAGCCACGCCTCCACGCCCCGGCGCAGCCAGAGGGAGCGCCGGGAGAGATCAAGCTTTAGCCCGGCGAGGTCGGGGACCGCCAGTTCCGCGGCGACCGAGGGGGTGGGGGCGCGGCGATCGGCCACGAAGTCCGCTACCGAGGTGTCCGTCTCGTGCCCCACCCCAACCACCACCGGCAGCGGACAGTCCACGACCGCCCGGGCCACCTCCTCGGAGTTGAAGGCCTGGAGGTCCTCGAGGGAGCCTCCGCCCCGCACCAGGAGGACCACATCCACGTCGGCCCGGCCAGCCAAGTCCAGGGCGGCAAGGATCTCCCGGACCGCTCCCTCTCCCTGCACGAGCGTCGGGACCACGACGACGTCGGTGATGGGACAGCGGCGTTGGACCACGTGGATAACGTCCCGCACGGCGGCTCCGTGACGTGAGGTCACCACCGCCAACCGCCGGGGCAGGAAGGGCAGGGGCCGCTTGCGCTCGGCGGCGAACAATCCCTCCGCCTCGAGACGGGCGACCAACTGCTGGAAGGCAAGTGCGAGCGCCCCCACCCCCTGGGGTTCGAGCCGGTCGAGATAGACCTGGAGGGACCCGCCCGCCGCGTAGAGGGAGACCGACCCGTGAGCGATCACTCGCATGCCGGTCCGGGGCTCGAACTGGAGTCCCCGCGCCTCCTTGCGGAACATCGCCGCCTTGAGCACCGACCGATCGACCCCACCTGGGCGGCAGTCCTTGAGATTGAAGTACCAGTGCCCGGCCGCGGAGAGGTGGCAGTCGCCCAGTTCCGCCTCCACGTAGGCATCTTGGAGCTGGGGCTCCGCCACCAGGGCCGCTCGGATCAGCGCCGCGAGCTCACCGACTTGGAGAACGCGCACCCGCTTGCTCCAACGTCTGGCGGGAGACCCGGGCGATGTTGCCGAGCACCCCATTGACGAACTTCCCCGCCTCATCCCCGGCCAGCTGCTTCGCCAGTTGGACCGCCTCATCGATCACGACCGCGACCGGGTCCCGCTGCCGCCAGCAGAGCTCCTCGGTGGCGATCCGGAGCACTGCCCGTTCCAAAGCACCCATCTGATCCATGGCCCAGTGGGTGGAGCAGCCCGCGATGGTGGCGTCGATCTCGAGTTGGTGGGTGACCGCCCCCTCTACCAACTCCTCCGCGAACCGCCGGCTACTGGGACTCTGGGGATCCTGCTCCAGGTGGTACTGCAGCGGCTCTCGCCAGTTCCCGGGTTGGAGCTCCAACTGGAAGACCACCTGCACCGCCAGCTCCCGGGCCCGGTGGCGCGCCCCCAAGGGTCAGTCTCCCTCGATTTCGGCGATATGCAGGTTGATCTCCACCGCGTCCAGACCCAACATGCTGTGGATCGCGTGGGCCACCTTGTGCTGGAGCTGATCCGCCAGCTGGGTGATCGACGCCTGTGGGGTGATCGCCACGTAGAGGTCCAGCTTGATGCCGGTGTCCCCCACCATCTGCAGCTTCACCCCCCGGTGGGCGTGCTGACGATGCAGCGGCAAAGAGACGTTGACGCCGGCGGGCTCGCACATGGCGGCGATCCCCACCACCTCTTGGGCGGCCAGCGCCGCGATCGAGGCGACCACCTCACTGGCGACCCTGACCCGGCCCGGAGGCTGCTCGCCGGGCTGGTTCAGGAGCGAGGTGCTCACAGCACCCGCTCCAGGTACTTCCCGGTCCTGGTGTCGATCTTGACTCGGTCCCCAACCCCAACGAAGAGCGGGACATCCACCACCAGGCCGGTGTTGAGGGTCGCCGGTTTGCTGCCCCCGGTCGCGGTGTCACCCTTGAAGCCGGGGTCGGTCTGGGCCACCTCCAGCTCGACGGCGATTGGGAGTTCGACCCCGATCACCTTGTCGTCGTACTGGAGCACGTAGAGGTGGTCGGACTCCTGAACGTAGCGGATGGCCTGCGCGAACTGGGCCTCATCCAGCGGGAACTGGTCGAAGGTAGTGGTGTCCATCACCACGTAGTGCTCGCCGTCGCGGTAGAGAAACTGCACGTCCGACTTCTCGATCCGAGCCCTCGGGAAGCGCTCCTCAGGACGGAAGGTCTCCTCGGTCAACGCCCCAGTCGTGATGTTCCGCAGCCGGGTTCGCACCACCGCGGTGCCGCGGCCCATCTTGACGTGCTCGAACGAGAGCACCTCCCAGAGCTGCCCGTTGCGCTCCACGGTGGTCCCGGATCTGAGCTCCCCGGCGTTGATCATCGACCCGCTCCTGTGCAAACCGTCATGGCGGCCAAACCCCGAACCTGGCCGGGGCGGGATTGATGATCCCAGCTTTGGGCCGGAAGCACCGAGCCCAAGTCCCCCGGTGCCGGAATGTACCGAGCTAGGCGATCTCCGCCGGTCCCGCCGGGCAGTTCTCTTCGCAACTTCGTGCCCCTCGCGACGGGGCCGTCAGAACTTGCTTCCGGAACGCGACTCGGTTGGAGATCAGCGAGGCCTACGGTGAGGGCAAATGGCCACCAAGTTGATGCCGCGGGTCAGGGAGCCGGCTGCGCCGGGGCAGCTGGCCAGCTCCGTCGTAATCGCCTCGCTCTCTAGAGCCCTGGACCTGGCCGAGGGCGAGCCCATGGGCCACGCCATCCGGGCCTGCTGGTTGGGGATGCAGATTGCCAAGTGGCTGGAACTGCGGCCGGCCGAGCGCCAGGACCTGTACTACGCGCTCTTGCTCAAGGATGCCGGCTGCTCGGCCAACGCCTACAGCGTGACCCACTGGTTCCAGGCGGACGACCTCACCACCAAGGCAGAACTGAAGATCACCGATTGGAGCAGCCAGTGGCGCTCGATGGTCTTCGCCATCCGCCAGACCGCTCCCTCGGCCCCGATCACCCGCCGGATGGCTCAGCTGGTCTCTCTGGGCAGCCGCGGCGTGGGCCTCGCCAACGAACTGGTGGAGGTGCGCTGCACCAAAGGCGCGGAGATGGTGCGGCAGCTAGGCTGGGCCGAGCCCGCCGCCGCCGCGGTCCTCAGCCTGGACGAGCACTGGAACGGCTCCGGCCGACCGAGAGGCCTCAAGGGAGAGGAGATTCCCCTACTCTCCCGAATCGCCCTGCTCAGCCAGACCGTCGAGATCTTCTGGCGGAGGGGCGGGGGCCGAGCGGCTGAGACGGTGTTGCGCCAGCGCCGGGGCAAGTGGTTTGACCCGGTCCTGGTCGACCTGGTCCTGGCCCACGCCGGCAGCGCCAAGCTCTGGCGCCAGCTGGGCGAGGTCACCCACCCCGAACACGTCGGGTACCTCGACCCCGAACCCCGGATCATCCCGTCCGGCAGCCTGGACGACATGATCCGGATCGGGGAGGTGTTCGCCGCGGTGGTGGACGCCAAGTCCCCGTGGACCACCAACCACTCCACCCGCACCGCCGCGCTCGCCAGGCTGATGGCCGAGAACATGAACTTCAGCGCCACCGAGCAGGATCGGGTCGGGCTGGCGGGTCTTCTGCACGACCTCGGCAAGCTGGCGGTGAGCAACGCCATCCTGGACAAGGCAGGCCCCCTCCTCCCCGAGGAGATGGAGGAGATGCAGCGGCACACCTCGATTACCCACGAGATCCTCTCCCCGCTCTGGCCCCTTGACGATGTGGCCGAAATGGCCGCTGCCCACCACGAGCGGCTGGACGGCACCGGCTATCACCGCCGCCTGCGGGGCCCGGAGATGCCGCACGGAGCCGACATCCTGGCGGTCGCCGACGTCTACGAGGCGCTGACTGCCCACCGTCCCTACCGGCGGGGCATGGAGGCTGACGAGGCAATCGCGGTCCTCAAGAAGGACCAGGGCACCAGGCTGGCCGGTGAGCCGATAACCGCCCTGGAGCAGATGGTGGCCAGCAAGCGGGCCGACGAGGTCGAGTAGGGTCCAGTTCCCCTACATGAAGTAGAGGATCAGCCCCGCCCCGGCGACGAGAAAGGGCCCGTAGGGTAGAGCGTCGCGGAAGTTGACCCGGCGGGTGACCAAGAGCAGGATCGTCACCACCCCACCAATCATGATGCCGGCGATCAGCGCCCAGAGCGCGTAGAGCTCGCTGTAGTTGAGGCTCATCCCGGTGATGGCCCCGATCATCATCCCCAGCTTGACATCGCCCCAGCCGAAGCCCTGGCCACTGTGGAAGAGCTCGCTCACCACCGCGAAGGGAAGCAGCAGCACACCTCCCAAGAGGATCCCGAAGAGAGCCCGGACCACCGATAGGTCAGGACTGAGGTTGGCCAGCACCAAGGCCAGGCCGATGGTCGGCAGGGTGATCACGTCCAAGACCAGCCGATGCTTGAGATCGAAACCGAGGATCTGCAGAAGCACCAGGATCCAGATGCTGTGCACCAAGAGGCCCGGCCCCATCCCCTGACGCAAGGCAAAGGCGGCGAACCCGACAAAGCCCAGAACCGGGAGCACCAACAGCTCCAAGGGGCCGGGTCCGAGCCGGGGGGGCGGGTCGTCTTCCTGGAGCGGCCGCTCCAGGAAGAGTGACAGCTGGCCCATCAGGGCACCCCCCACGAGCCCTAGGACGCCCCACCCCAGCGCATCAAGGGACGTCACCTGAGACGAGGTCCTCTGAGCTCACGCCCCAACCGCTGGCTCATCCGAGTCCGGCCTCCTGGATCTGGGCATTGTGTTCGGCCAGCGTGACGCTGTACTCCACCTTACCGTTGGGCAGAGCCAGGAAGTAGAAATATTTGTTGTTGGCGGTGGGATGCAGAACCGCGTTGATGGCGCTGATCCCCGGACTGTCGATGGGTCCCGGGGGCAGGCCCGGGTTGAGGTAGGTGTTGTATGGGGACGCGAACTCGGTGTTGACGTTGGTGCTGTTGTTCCCCGTCAGCGACTGGGCATAGAGAACGGTGACGTCACTCTCCAGCGGCATCCCAATGTGGAGCCGGTTGAAAAAGACCCCAGCAATCAAGCCTCGGTCAGCGACGGTGGCACCCTCGGCGGAGACGATGGACGCCAGCACCACCACCTGATAGGGCGTCAGCCCAACGCTGGCCGCCCCACTAGCGACGCTCTGGCCAACCCGGGTTTCGAAGTCCTGGAGCTGCCGCTGCAGCAGCTGATCGGGAGTCACCTGGGGGAGCACCTGGTAGGTGTCGCCAAAGGCGAGCCCCTCCCACCCCGCCCCCTGGGGGGTGCCCGTGAGCGGGGTGATGCCGGGGACGGCGGTGGGCGCGTTCACCACCTTGAGATAACTCGCCGCGGAGAAGAGGCCCTCAGATTGCAGCAGCTGCGCCTCCTGCGCTACCCGCAGGCCATCGGGGATGGTGACGTTTATGGCCTGGCTCAGCGGGGGTCCTTTGAGCACATCCACGATCTCCTGCACCGCCATGCCCGGGTCGAGCGCAAATTTGCCGGGCTTGAGGCCACGCTGCAGACCCTTGGTCTCAGCGAAGAGCTTGAAAAAGAAACCGCTGCGCACCAGCTTGCGGGCCTGGAGGTTGGCCGAGACCTGGCTCAGGGACTCGTTCTTCGAGACGGTGAACAGCACCTTGTGGGAATCGGTGGATTGCGCCGGGGAGAGCTCGTTGCGCGTCACCACCGCGAGCGCGGCACCGGCGCCGACCACCAGCACGACCAGCACCAACAGACAGCTGATCACGGGGTGACGTCTCACCTAGCCCGCCTCCCCGGAGCGGCCAGCGCCTGCTGCAGGATCAGAGTCGCCGCCACCTGGTCCCCGACCTGGCGGCGGCGCGCGCGCGAAGCCCCCGCGGCGATGAGATGCCGCTCCGCCTGCTTGGTGGTCAGCCGCTCGTCCAAGTAGCTGACCTCGATCCCGGTGGCTCGGGCCACCGCGGCGCCGAAACCACGCGCCTCTCCCGCCGACTCGCCCTCCCGGCCGTCCAGCTGAAGCGGCAGACCGACAACTATCTCAGTGACCGACAACTCCCGGACCAGCCTCGCGATCTCGTCAAGGTCCCGCCGGTCCGACCGCCTCACCACTGTCGAGTGCGGCTGGGCGATCGTCCGGGTCTCATCGCTCACCGCCACCCCCACCCGTGCGCGCCCAGGGTCCAGCGCCAGGATCCTTCCGGACGGGGCCGGACCAGCGGCCTTAGCCAGTGGTGTGCCCCTGGGTAAGCGACGTTCGAACCAAATGGATGTTGCCCGACAGAAGCGGCAGCCAGGGCAGCCCGTACGGAGACTGCTTGATCGTGACCGTGCTGGCCCCGGGGAGCTGCGACAGCAGGTAGGTCTTGGCCGCTCCCGGGCCCATGAAAGCGAGTTTGCTCTGGAACGGCTTGAGGTCCAGCTTGGGAGCCCAATAGCCAACCGCGTGGGCGGTGAGCGTCACCGTCCCACCCGCTCCCGCCGAGACCACCTCGGGGGTTCCGATCTTCGGGTTGGCCAGCAGTTCGGCATCCGACGGGACCTTGGACTTGAGGTCCTGGAGCACCGCCGCGTTGGCATCGGCAGGACTGTAGGCAGTAGCACCAGCTGTCACAGTGACCGTCAGGGACTGGGCAGTGGCGGCCGGGCACGGTGTCGACGCCGAGGTGTTGCACCCGGTCGGCAGCGTGGGATTGGTGACCGTGATCTGAATCCCATTGCCGGCCGAATCCTCAGCGATGACCGCCTTTCCGGCCAATCGCTTCACCTGTGCCTCGGCCTTTTTGGTGAGGCTGGCGTCGATAGTCTGCTGTTGCGACTGAGCACTGGTGACGTCAGACGGTGAGAACACCGACTGGGTCTTGGCATCCACCCCGCCGGTCATAGCCCCAGAACTTTTGATCTGCACCCCACCCTTGAGGGGGGCGCACCCCAAACCTGAGGTTTGGACGCAGCTGGAGGAGGAGACATTGCTCCAGCTCCACGACTCCGAGGCGCCTACGTTCCCCTGGGTGCCCACGGTGCTGGCGGTGGCTTCCACCGCGACTCCCGGCGAATAGCCCGACGAACAGTCCGGCAGCGCCACCGTCTGGCTCTCGCCGGCAGTCGTAGTGGTGAAACTGACCCCGCTGGTAGTGGTGTCCATGAAGTTGGGGGCGTTGCCCGTGAACGACAGAGTCTCGCCGGGGCTTGCGGTATTACCGCAGAATTCCAAGTCTCCCGTCGCGGGCACGGGTGGCAGCGCTTGCGTACCGCTCGGAGTCACCGTGAAGTTCTTGGTGAGGGTGCTGCTCTGGAGCGCTCGCGTCGAGATCTGGTCCAAGGTCCGGCCGGACGAAGGACCGTCGTTGCCCTGGATGGTCGCGGTGTCGGCGAGCCGGTGTGCCCGGACGCCCAGGGTAATGGTGGCGGACGGCAAGATGAAGAGCAGCAGAATCAGGACCACCAGAACGGCCGCCGCTCCCGCCACGATGGTGCGCTTGCGGCCGCGCTGAGACTCCCACCACTCCTGGATGCGTGCCCATGAAGTCGCTGCCCCGCCCGTGCCGGCGGCGAGCAGCGCCGAGGGACGGCGCTTCGCCAGCTGGGTGTTCGGCGGCTCCTCGCCTCCGGCGGCTTTGGCTCCAGCCCTCCCTCGCTGACTGACCGCCTCCGCCGCCACCGCCGCCGCGCCCGCCCCGGCGGCGATTTCCGGAACCCCTCGCAACGGTGCGCCCTGCTCCAGGCGGGCGAGCGAGGCGAAGGTGGGGAACCCGGTCCGAATCGCCAGTGCCTGGATCTGCGGGTCCCCGGTCACAAGCGCGATCCGCTTCTGGAATCCGCGGGTGTACTGCATCAAAAGACGCATGTCGAGGGCTGAGCGCAGGACATGCCCATCCGGCGGCACCACGAACACCAGATCGCGGTCCCCTTCAGCGCGCCGGATGCGGTCAACGAGATCGGTTATCTCGTCGCTCGGTTCAACGTAAAGAAGCTTGGCCATGGCTTTCAGGCCCCCCGTCCATCATGGCCGACGGCAGCTCTCACCACCTGGTTACGAGCCATCGGTACCCCGAAACGCCTTGGCCACCTTGCGCAGCATCCCCTCCAAGCCCGGACCCTCCTCGGCGGCGTCCTCGATCTGGCCGCAGCCCTGGTAGGCGAGGCCCATCGGCACCACGTCGGCGGGCGAGGTCAGCAGCCCAGTTGTGTCATGGACCGCGGTCAGCTCCTCCGGCCCGAGCTGGCGGAAGGTCGGGGGCTGGACAAACGGCAGGTAGTCGGTCCAACGCAGCACGGTGAGCTGCTCGATCACCTCGGGAAGCAAAGCGCCGCCGCCACAGAGCCGGACCGCGGTTGGCAGCGGCTGCCCCTTGGCGAGGTCGTGGAGCACCAGCGCCACCCCCTGGGCCAGCACCTCGGCCGACTCCCCCATGGCCCGGCGGACCACCGCCTCCTCCTGGCCGCCCAGGACTCCTGCCGAATGACGCAACTTCAGGCTCTCGGCGAGCTGCAGGGTCAGGTCCATGTCGTGGGCCAGCTTGCGGGTGAAGGCCCTCCCACCCAGCTCGAACATTCGGGTGGACTCCAGAACGGCATTGCGGACCAGGCTCATGGTCGTGGTCCTCGCCCCAATGTCGATGAAGATGGCCCCCGACTCCAACACCTCCGGGGTCGATGCCAACCGGGCCAGTGCGTACGGCGCCGCCACGGTCTCCAAGAGCTCCAGATCCAGTGCTTGGGCGATCTCGTCAATGACCGCGTACTGGCCCTCGGTGGCGAAGGTGTTGAACACGGTGAGCTCGACCTTCTGCCCCTGGTAGCGGAGCGGGTCCAGGACCGGCTGGCCGTCCACCTTGGCTCCGGTGATCGAGGAGTGCACCAGCCGCAGCGCGCCGTCGGTTTCGCCCGATGACTCCTCGTCGAGGCGGGCCTGGGCCTCGCGCAGAGCCCGGCGTTGGATCCCCTCCACCTGGTCGTCCAGCTCGCGGCGGGAGATCCGCACCTGGGGCCTGCCCCTGATCCGAGAGCCTGAGTTGCTCATGGCCCTGACCCGGGATCCACCGATCCCGACCACCACCCTGGTCGGGATCACCTCGGCCATGTCCTCGGCGGCCTCCAAGGCGGCATGACAGCCCTCGAGCACCGACTCCACGTCTACCGGCTGCCCCGGATCGAACTGGCCGGGACCCTGCTCCGAGCGTCCCACACCGAGCACGATCGCCTCACCAGCCTCTTTCTTGAGCACCAGCGCCTTGATCACCTGGGCGCCGACGTCGAGCGCGGTCACGTGGGTCCTGGGCTGCCGGCGCGCCGACGGGGCCTGCGGCATCAAGCTTCCTCCAGACTGGACTCAAGGATGGTACGCACCGTCGCCAGCGCGGCGGCGTGACCGCCAGGCGAGACTCCTCCCTGGCCGAGCTGCTCAGTGCCGCCACCACCGCCGAATTGGCGACAGGCGTCCTGCGCAATCTGGCCGGCGTTGAGCCCCCGAGCTACCAGGTCCGCAGAGAGTTTAAGCACCAGGTCCGAGTCGGCCAGCACCAGCGCGCCGCCCTGACCGATTTCCGCAAGCAGCTCATCGGCTCGCCGGCGCAACTCCCGCCGGTCCAGCTTGGAGGTGAGGTCCAGGATGGCGAGGGTGATCGCTCCGATCTGCTCTCTGGTCCCAGCCTCCTGGGCGGGACTGGGACCGCGGCGACGGGCCTCAGCCAGCTCCCTCTCCAGCTCCCGGACCCGCTCCTGAAGGCCCTCGACTCGCGCTCTTACCTCGCTGGCCGGTGCCCGCAGCTGCCTGGCTATCTCGGACGCCTGGCTCCGTTGCTCCTCCCACCAAAGCTCGGCGGCCGCCCCCGCGACCATCTCGATCCGGCGCAGCCCGGAGCCGACGCTGTGCTCGGCGGTCAGGATGGCCAAGCCAATCCGGCCGGAGCGCTCCACGTGGGTCCCTCCGCAGAGCTCTCTAGAGAAGGCGCCGAAGCTCACCACCCGCACTTCCTCACCGTAGGTCTCCTCCGGGAGGGCGAATGCACCCGAGCGCCGGGCCTCATCAAGGGAGAGCAGCTCGACTCGGCGCTCCAGATCGTGCCTAATGGCGGAGTTGAGCTGCCGCTCCAACTCGACCAGTTCGTCACCGGAGAGAGCGCGCGGCCAGCTGAAGTCGAAGGTGGCCCGGTCCGGGGAGACCAGCGAGCCCCGCTGGACCACCCCCTCCCCCAGCTGGCGGTGGAGGGCCGCATTCAGAAGGTGGGTCGCCGAATGGTGGGCGGCACAGCCGCAGCGACGGACCTGGTCCACTAGGGCGACGACCTCCGCTCCGGTCTTGAGCTCACCTTGGAGCACCCGGCAGCGGTGGACTCGGGCCCCCGGCTGGGGTGCCGTGGTATCCAGCACCAGGGCCGCTCCGCCCTCCCACTCCAGCCTCCCGCGATCCCCCACCTGGCCGCCGCCCTCGGCGTAAAACGGGGATTGCTGGAGGACGACGTCGATCTCCTCTCCGACCCCGGCTAGCTCCACGACCTCGCCATCTCGAAGCAGCAAGGAGACCTGGCTGGGCGCCTCCATCTGTTCGTACCCCATAAACGCGGTCGGGGGCAGGTCCAGTTGCGCTGAGCCGGGGGGAAGGCTGGAGCGGCTGGCCCGGGCCAGCTCCCGCTGTTGCTGGAACAGCAGATCGACCTGGGCGCGGTCCACTAAGACGCCTCTCGCCGCGGCCAGGTCCTCGGTCAGCTCCAGGGGGAAGCCGTACGTGTCGTGAAGCCGGAAGGCGTCGGTCCCCGAGATCACCCCACCCTCCGACCGACTGACCACCGTTTCGAACTGCTCCAGACCCCTGGCCAGGGTTTCCTCGAAGCGCGCCTCCTCCTGCTCGATGACCGCCCGAACCTGCTCGGCGCCGCTCGCCAGCTCCGAGTAGGTGTCGCCTAGGATCGAGACGACCGCTGGCACGCACGGGCCCAGCCCGCCCGCCACGTCCAGGCTCATCGAGCTCACCAGGGCCCGCCGCAGCAGGTGGCGCAGGACGTAGCCCCGCCCCTCGTTGGAGGGCAGGACTCCGTCCGCGATCAGCATGCAGGCGCCGCGGGCGTGGTCCGAGAGGCGGCGCAGATGGCGATCGCGCTGGCTCGCCGGGCCATCGTCAAGGCTCCTGGCCCGGCGGGCGAAATCCTCGCGAATCGGGGCGAACAGGTCGGTGTCAAATATCGACCGGCCACCCTGGAGGATCATCGAGATGCGCTCCAGGCCCATCCCTGTGTCCACTCCGGGATGAGCCAGCGGCTGGGTGCTGCCGTCGGCCAGCCGCTCGGAGTCCATGAACACCAGGTTCCAGAACTCGAGGTAGCGCTCGCCCTGGCCAGGGCGCTCATCCGCGCCCACCCCGAAGCTCTCCCCCAGGTCGTAGTAGATCTCGCTGTCGACCCCGCAGGGGCCGGTCGGTCCCGCCTGCCAGAAGTTCTCCTCGAGGCGGCTAACGCGCTCCGGAGGTATTCCAGCGACCTTCTCCCAGAGTTGAACTGAGGTCTCGTCGCCTGGATGGACGCTGGGATAGAGCCGTCTCGGGTCGAGGCCGAAGGTGCGGGTGAGCAGCTCGAAGGCGTAGGCGATCGCCTCCTCTTTGAAGTAGGCCCCGAAGCTGAAGTTGCCCAGCATCTCGAAGAAGGTGTCGTGGCTGAGATCACCGACCGCATCGATGTCAGTGGTGCGGAAGGCCTTCTGACAAGACGTCAACCGCGCTTGCGGCGGCACCCTTTGGCCCAGGAAATAGGCTTTGAAGGGCACCATGCCAGCGCTGACCAACAGCAGGCTGGGATCGTCGCGGGGAATCAGCGGCGCGCTGGGAACCCGGAGATGGCCGTGCTGCTCGAAATAGTTCAGAAACTCAGTGCGGATTTGTTGACTTAGCAATGCCCATAGTCCAAGCGGGATCGGCCGGATTCTAGCGGCTCGGCCGCTTGGCCGACGGCGCCCGTACTACTCGGGCAGCTCGCGCTTGAGTTGCGCCAGCGCCGCCCTTTGCAGGCGGCTGACGTGCATCTGACTGATCCCCAGCCGCCGGGCCACCTCAGTCTGCGGGAGCTGCTCGACAAAGCGCAGCACCATGATCTCGCGCTCTCTCGGGGTCAGGTGGCGCATCGCCCCGGCCAGCATGTTCTGGAGCTCGATCCGGCCGAGGTTCTCGTCCTCCGCCCCCAGCTTGTCGCCCAGCTCCCCCCCTTCCTCGTCCCCTTGGCCGATCGGAGATTCCAGCGACAGCGCTCGCTGAGCCGGCCCGGCCTCGAGCGCCTGGAGGACCTCGTCAGGCTCCAGCTCCAGCCGGGCGGCGATCTCGGGAACGGTCGGGCCCCGCCCCAGCTCCTGGCTCAGCTCCTGTTGGGTGCGCACCACCCGGGCGTAGGTCTCCTGGAGCCGCCGCGGCACCCGCACCGCCCAGCTCTTGTCCCGGAAGTACCGCTTGATCTCGCCCAGGATGGTCGGGGTGGCGAAGGTCGTGAACTCCAGGCCGAGCCCGGGGTCGAAGCGATTGATCGCCGCGATCAGCCCCAGGTAGCCGACCTGCTCCAAATCTTCCAGGGGCTCCCCGCGGCCGGCAAAGCGGCGGGCCAGAGAGTGCACCAGGGCGGTGTACTGGTGGACCAGCTCCTCCCGCACCTTCGGGTCGCGCGTCTTCGCGTACTCAACAAAGAGACGCCGCTGTAAATCACGATCGAAGCGGGGGGGAGTTGACCCCGCCTCGGTCAACGCCGGCGGTACTTGGCCAGGCGGACCCGCACGAGCCCGTCACCCGCCGCCTGGAAGTCCACGTCGTCGGCGAAACAGCTGAGCATCGAGATGGCGAGATTGAGGGCCTCAGTGGTGGCGAGGGTGGTGGCTGCCACTCTCGGGCCGGCTTCCAGTTGGGGCGGGGGCTTGGTGCCAAGCAACCGGACCTCCACCCGTAGCGCATCCTCTTGGACCTGGAAGTTGATCCGCACCTTCGCATCCACCAACCCGGCCGCGACGGCGGCCCGGATGGTGTGCTCACAGGCCTCGGCGATGGCGATGTTGAGCTCGTCCAGAGCCTCCAGCCCCAAACCGGCGACGCTCGCCATCCCCGCAGCCGCGCGCTTGGCGACCACGATGTACTGCGGATCCGCCGGGATCCTCAGCTCGGTCGCGTCAGCCGTCCTGGAAGCCATCAACTGATTGCTTGCCCCCTAGGCCGCGAACTCAAACCTCGCAGATGGGCCCGGTGGCTCCCGCCAGCTCTGTGCTCCGATCCCTCGAACACCAGGTGGGTGCGCTGCACGCGACCTTCCATATCCTCTCTAGGAGGCTCGTGGGCCGTCGGCGGTATTGGCGCTCCCGAGAAATCAACACTAGGGTCGGGTGCTTGTGTCCGGCGGGGCCCCGGGCCCGGACCAACCGTAGCACGGCTCACTTGGTAGGTGTCTCCCCGGAGCCGGCCACCTTGGGCGCCAACCTCAACCCAACCTCGGCCAGCTGCTCCGGCAGCACAGCGGTGGGCGCTCCGGTGAGCGGATCGGACCCGGTTTGAGTCTTCGGAAAGGCGATCACCTCGCGGATGGACGGCTCCCCTACTCCCAGCATGACCATCCGGTCGATCCCGGCTGCGAAGCCGCCGTGGGGTGGCGCGCCGTAACGGAAGGCGGAGATGAGGAATCCGAACTTCTGCTGAGCCTCCTCCGGAGTCAGCCCCAGCGCGGCGAAGATCGCTTGCTGCTGCTCTGGTCGGGTTATCCGGAGCGAGCCGCTGCCCAGCTCGACCCCATTGCAGACGATGTCGTAGGCCCGGGAACGGACCCGCAAAGGGTCACTGGTGATCAACGGCCAATCATCAGAATGGGGCTGGGTGAATGGGTGATGCATGGGGCTCAGGCCGCCGTTGGCGGCTCTCTCGAAGAGGGGGAACTCGGTGATCCAGAGGAAATCGAAGCGGCCCTCCGGGATCCACCCAAACCGGCGAGCGGCGTGGAGCCGGACCGCCCCCAAAGCGGTGAGCGCTACCTGGTCCGGGCCTGCGGTGAAGCAGACGCAGTCGCCCTCCTCGACCCCGAGCCGCTCTGTCAGCGCGACCAGTTCTGCCTCGGAGAAGAACTTCGCGATCGACCCCTCGTACTGTCCCGCTCGGCGCCACAGGTAGGCGAGGCCGAGCGCCCCGTAGGTGCGCGCCACCTGCAGCCAATCCCCCTCCAGCTCACCCCTGGTCAGCTCCCCACCGCCAGGCACCCGCAGCGCCCGGATAGTGCCCTTGGCCTCCAGCGCACCGGCGAAGACCCGGAACGAGGTGGCCCGGAAGACTTCAGACACGTCCTGCAGCTCGTGCCCAAACCGGGTGTCGGGCTTGTCTGAGCCGAAGCGCTCCATCGCCTCCCGGTACGGTAGTCGAGGCCAGGGTGTCGGCACCGGCATCCCGAAGGCGGCCTCCCAGGCGACCGAGATCATCGCCTCCAGGACCTCATAGATCTCCTCCTCGTCGACGAAGGACATCTCGAGGTCTAGCTGAGTGAACTCAAACTGCCGGTCGGACCGGAGGTCCTCATCGCGCCAGCAGCGGGCGATCTGGAAGTAACGATCAAAGCCGGCCACCATTGAGAGCTGCTTGTAGAGCTGGGGCGACTGTGGCAAAGCCCAGACGTGGCCCGGCCACATCCGGCTCGGCACCATGAAGTCCCTCGCCCCCTCGGGGGTGCTCGAGATCATGGTGGGAGTCTCGATCTCGACAAAGCCCATGCGGTCGGCCTCATCTCGCAGCCGCTTGATGAAGCGATGCCGAGCTCGCAGGTTGTGCTGCATTCGCGGCCGGCGCAGGTCCAGATAGCGGTACTGGAGGCGGACTCGCTCATCGGCCTCCGCCTCGTCGGCTGTTCCCAGTGGCATCGCCTCGGCCTGGGCGAGCACCTCGCAGCTGTCGACCGCGACCTCCAGCGCCCCGGTGGGCAAGTTAGGGTTTTCACTACCCTCGGGACGTGGCTCCACAATGCCCTCCACCCTCAGCACCCACTCGAGGCGGCATCTCTCGGCGACCTCCTGGGCCTGCGGGGAGCGGGCCGGGTTGAAAACCAGCTGGACCACCCCGGTGTGGTCGCGAAGGTCAATGAAGGTGAGACCGCCATGGTCGCGACGGTGGTTGACCCATCCGGCCAGCAGCACTCGATGACCTCGATCGGCCAGGTTCACCGTGCCGCACATCCGCCTGCCTCTCACGAGTGCACCTCGCCGCCGTCAGTCGCCTGCTCCCACTCGCGAACCTGTAACGACACCTCCTCCGGCCGCACCGTCAGCTGCTCGCCGGTGCTGAGCCGCCGGAGCGTCACCCGCTGGGCCTTTACCTCCTCGTCGCCTAGGAGCCCCACCGCCCCAGCCCCGCTGCGTTCGGCGGCCCGCATCTTGCCCTTGAGGCTCCGGCGGCCCACGTCACTGAGAACCGTCAGGCCATCGCGGCGCAGCTTCTGGGCCAAGTCGATCGCCAGGGGCACGGCCGTCGGCTGCGCCGAACAGACCACCACCTGCGGCGGGGCCAGGGATGGGCCGGGCGGAGCCAGCATCACCACCCGCTCCAAACCGGCCGCGAAACCCACCCCGGGGGCAGCTGGGTAGCCCAGCAGCTCAGAGAGCCCGTCGTAGCGCCCCCCCCCGAAGAGGGCGTTCTGGGCGCCGAGCAGGTCCTCGTGCCAGACCTCGAAGGTGGTCCGGACGTAGTAGTCGAGGCCCCGCACCAGCCGGGGGTTCAGCTCAAAGGGGATGTGGTAGGCCCGGAGTGCCGATTGGACCCTCTCGACCGCGTCCCGACAGTCCTCGCAGAGAAAATCCAAGGTCCGGGGCGCCGTCGCCATCAGCTCCTCCGTACCCGGCTCCTTGCTGTCCAGGATCCGCAGTGGATTACGTCCCAGCCGCGCTCGGTCGAGCTCGGGAAGTTGGGCCAAATGAGGTGCGAAGTGGTCGAGGAGCGCCTGCCGGTAGGCGGGCCGACACTGGGCATCCCCGATGCTGTTGAGCTGCAGACTGATCCCGCCCAAGCCGAGTTCGCTGAGCCAGTCCCAAGCTACCGCGATCACCTCGGCGTCCAGCTCGGCCCCGCCGTCGCCAACCGCCTCCACCCCGAACTGGTGGAACTGCCGGTAGCGACCTCGGCCCGGCCGGTCGTAGCGGAACATCGGGCCCGCGTAGCTCAGCCGGACCGGCGGGGGCAGCTCGCGCAGCGAGGACTCACCGAAAGCCCGCAGGACCGGAGCTGTGCTCTCAGGCCTCAGCGTCAGCGACCGCCCCGATCGGTCTGGGAACGTGTACATCTCCCGGCGCACTACGTCTGTCGTGTCCCCGACTCCTCTGGTGAAGAGCTCGGTCGCCTCAAAGATGGGAGTTGCGATCTGCCGGTACCCAAAACTGCTGGCCACCCGCATCCCGACCTCGGTAGCCCGGGCCATGGCCGCCAGGCGGTCGGGAAGGAGGTCTTCGGTTCCGCGCGGCCGCGAGATCGGGGACATCGAAGTGGCAGTGTAATTGCCTGGACCAGCGCCGACCTCCGATCACAGGCAGCTCAGCCGACCTCTCGAATCACCTGCTGGACGTCGCGCACCCCTTCCAACCGCTCCAGGAGTCGACTCAGTTCGGTGAGGCTGGCTATGTCCACCACCGCCGAGATGACTGCCGTCTGGGCCCCGTCGACCTCGACGGCGGCTCCGCTCAGGTTGACCTTGCTCTCGGCGATGGCAATTGCCACATCCCGGAGCAGGCCGGTGCGGTCACGCGCCTCAATCCGCAGCCGGATTGGATAGACCTGACGACTGCCCTCGTCCCACTCCACCTCCACGATCCTCTGCGGGTCGGTGGCGTGGCGCATGTTGACGCAATCCTCCCGGTGCACCGTGACCCCCCGGCCCCTGGTCACGTAACCGCGGATCGGTTCGCCGGGGACCGGTTTGCAGCAGCGCGCGATGTTGGTCATCAGATCCGCCAGGCCGGCCACCTTGACCCCACCGCTCGGAGAGGAGCGGGAAATGAGCGGGATGGCACTAGCCGGGGCCGGAGCCGCAGCACCCGCGCCGGCCTCCTCGCGCGCCGCCCACTTCAGCACCACCGTCCGCGCCGCCACCTCTCCATAGCCGATCGCGGCGAAGAAGTCGGTGAGGTCGGGGATCCGGAACTCCTTGGCCAGATCGAGCAGGCGCTGCTGGGGGACTGTGTTCAGCTGGACCCCCCGCATCCGCCGCAGCTCGCGGTCCAACAGCTCTCGCCCTCGGGCGACGTTCTCCTCACGCCGCTCCCGCTTGAACCATTGGCGGATCTTCTCCCGCGCGCTGCTCGTTTTGGCGAAGTTGAGCCAGTCTCGGCTGGGTCCATGACGCTCCGACCGGGTGGTGAGGATCTCGACGATGTCCCCGTTCTGGAGCAGGTAGTCCAGCGACACCATCCGCGAGTTGATCTTGGCGCCGAGGCAGCGGTGGCCTACATCGGTGTGAATCCGATAGGCGAAGTCGATCGCGGTGGCCCCGGCAGGGAGCGAGAGCACATCGCCCTTGGGGGTGAATACGAAGACCTCGTCCTGGAAGACGTCGAGCCGGACATGCTCGACGAAACGCTCGGCGTCGAGCACCTCCTTCTGCCATTCCAACAACGAGCGGAGCCAGCTGAAGCCCTCGTCCAGCCGCTGGTCGGAGCGGGTCCCTTCCTTGTAGTGCCAGTGAGCCGCAATGCCCTCCTCGGCGGTCCGGTGCATGTCGCGGGTGCGGATCTGGATCTCGACCGGCTCGCCCCCCTCCCCAACCACCGTGGTGTGCAAGGACTGGTAGCCATTCCCTTTTGGCATGGCGATGTAGTCCTTGAAACGCCCCGGGATCGGCTTCCAGAGCGCATGGACCACCCCGAGCGCCCCGTAGCAGCCCCGGATGTCGTCGCAGATCACCCGGAGCGCGACCAGGTCGTAGATCTCTCGGATCGTCTTCCCGTCCTGCTGCATCTTGCGGAAGATGCTGGTGAGGTTCTTTGGCCTCCCGACCACCTCAGCGCTGATCCCCGCCTCCGCCAACTCCGCCTCCAGGCGCTGACAGGCCTGCTCCAGCGCCACCACCCGCTGCCGCCGCCGCAGGTGCACCTCTTGGCGCACCCGCTCGTAGTTGTCGTGGTCAAGGACCGAGAAAGCGAGGTCCTCCAGTTCGGCCTTCATCTGCCAGATCCCCAGTCGGTGGGCGAGCGGGGCATAGATGTCCATGGTCTCCTGGGCGATCCGGCGCTGGCGCTCCTCGGGGAGGGCGGCGATGGTGCGCATGTTGTGCATGCGGTCGGCCAGCTTGATCAGGACAACCCGCAGATCCTCGGCCATGGCGATCAGCATCTTGCGGATGTTTTCGGCTTGGACCTGAGCCTGGCTGTGGAGTTTGATCCGACCGAGCTTGGTCACCCCGGCGACCAGCTTCTCGACCGTGGCGCCAAACTCCTCCCGGATCTGTTCGGCCTCGATCGGAGTGTCCTCGACGACGTCGTGAAGCAGGGCCGCCGCCAGGGCATCGGTGTCGAGGTGAAGGTCCGCTAAGAGGGCAGCGACGGCCAGCGGGTGAGTGATGTAGGGCTCGCCGGAAAGGCGCAGCTGACCCGCGTGGGCCGCCTCAGCGACCCGGTACGCCCGCCCCAGCGTGGCAACCTCGCTCTCCCCTAGGTAGCTGAGGCGGGGGAGCAGGTCCTCGAACTGCATGCCCAA
>OCZT010000408.1_pt1 | contig 42890 bp, 35 predicted proteins | sample 1539031 | NCBI WGS metagenome assembly OCZT01 (sample SAMEA3539308, study PRJEB22396) | soil metagenome | biome: tundra; feature: field; material: soil | place: USA | collected 2010-05 | depth 0.15 m
GGGCAATATTTCTGCGTCCGTATTTAACCATGTTATTATACATAACAGGGTCAGCTTCTTTCATCCTTAAAATAAAAGGATTATCTTTTTCCCGTTCGGCATTATAAATTGCAAAGGCACCCCTCTCTTTTGCCAGGTATGTCGATGCTTTATAAGCTTCCAGTGCCAGTGTTTTATGAACTTCGACCGAGAAGTTAGTAGCATCATCGCTGCCATATCTCATTCCAAGGCCCGCAAGCATATCTCCTTCTGCTGTTATTCCTATTCCGGTCCTCCGTCCTTCTTCCGATTTCTTCCTTATATTACTCCAGAGGTTTTTCTCGACATGTTTTATCTCTTCAATCTCAGGATCTGCATTTATTTTTGCGATGATCACATCGATCTTTTCAAGTTCAAGGTCAATAATGTCATCCATCATTCGTTGTGCAAGTCCTACATGCTCTTTATATAGATCAAAGTCAAATTCAGCCTTGTCGGTAAATGGATTGTTGACATAGCTATACAGGTTTATTGCCAGGAGGCGACAACTGTCGTATGGACATAAAGGGATTTCGCCACAGGGATTTGTTGAAACCGTAGCATATCCCAGATCACCATAACAATCGGGAACACTCTCTCTTATTATTGTATCCCAGAACAATACACCAGGTTCGGCTGACTTCCATGCGTTATGGATAATCTTGGTCCAAAGCTGAACTGCATCGATATCCTTTGCAAATTTCGGATTGGCAGAATTAATGGGGTATTGTTGTCTGAAAAGTGTTTTGTTCTCAACTGCTTTCATGAAATCGTCGGTCAGTTTAACTGAGACGTTGGCGCCTGTAACTTTCCCGCTCTCAAGCTTGGCATCAATGAATTTCCCGGAGTCAGGGTGTTTGATGGAGATAGAGAGCATAAGGGCACCTCGTCTGCCATCCTGTGCTACCTCACGAGTTGAGTTAGAATACCTTTCCATGAATGGTACCACACCTGTGGAAGTGAGTGCACTGTTAAGCACAGGAGTACCTTTGGGTCTTATATGCGACAGATCGTGACCAACACCTCCCCGACGTTTCATAAGTTGTACCTGTTCCTGATCGATTTTCATAATTCCTCCATATGAATCGGATGATCCATCGTTACCAATCACAAAACAGTTCGATAATGAAGCAATCTGGTAATCATTTCCGATGCCCGTCATTGGGCCTCCCTGGGGAACAATATATTTAAAATCTTTGAGAACATTATAGATCAGCTCTTCGGATAGCGGGTTTTTATATTTCATTTCTACCCGGTGAATTTCATGTGCAAGTCTGCGATGCATGTCGTCGGGTGACTTTTCATACAGGTTCCCGAATGAATCTTTTAAAGCATACTTGTTTGCCCAAACCCTTGCGGCTAGTTCATCGCCTTTGAAATACTGAATGCTTTCTTCAACAGCTTCCTCGTGAGAATAAACAACTTTTTCGTGTCCTCGGTTCTTAGACATTTCAATATTTTCCCCCTTCTCCGTTTTCTGCACCTCGGGTGCTGCATTTTGTTTTTTTGCTTTTTCAGTTACAATAGCTGATTCCTGGACAAATAGCTCTTCCATATATTTTTGTTATTCTCTGATTTTAATGAGATTAAACGGCCACTGATATTTTAAGCGGGTAATTGCTAAATTAAACAAGCATACCTCGTGATGCAAGAGTAAAAATTTAAGTTTATTAACATTTGATGACATAGTTATTAACTATTATGTATATACTTGATTATAAATTTGTTAACGAATATTCCCCCTTTATATAAACAATTACTAAAGGCAAAAGTTCAAGCTAAGATCAAGATTTAAGGCGCTGTCGGCTCATATAATATCTGTTCCCTTTTTTTTAAAAAACATAACAAAAAAAGAGGCTGCCGGAATCTGGCAGCCTCAGTAAAAAAATCAATAATATTAATTTAGAAAATCAGACGAATTCCAAGAAGGCAACCCCAGGTACTCGCGGTACTAATATCTTTACTAAGGGTTGTCTTTGACGCAAAATCATCAAGCGATGTAGCATTAAGTTTATAAACAGGCTCAACGGATGAAGTGCCTTTTGTGACTACTGATAATGGACGCACATTATCGTAACTGGCCAATGGGTTGTAGGTGTATGCTCCCCATTTATTGTTCAGCATATTCCCAATATTGAGAATATCAATACTAAACTGGAGTGTATATTTGCGTTCACCTCCAAAGTTTGAAAATACATCCTGAATTATTTTTGCATCGAACCGGTGGATCCATGGTTTTACTTCGCCAAAACGTTCGGCATATTTACCTTCACGCGACTTGAGATATTTATTGTTCTGCACATAATTCCAGAATGCATTCTGCTGGTCAGCAGCAGTCATACCACCGGAAGCAGCAAAATTAATATCTGTGGCGCTGGTTGGAATATACATCAAGTCTGATGATACACCATCACCATTCAGATCATTGGAGTAAGTATAAGACCAACGTCCTTGCTGATAGCCCTGATAAACCAGTGAAAAAGAAGTTGCGAACATTTTTGCATACTCAATCCGATAAGTAAAATCACCGACCAGTTTGTGAGGTGTAGAAAAATAGGAGTAGCTCAGTCCCGGATCATTAAGACTCCCCACGGCGGTATTTGAAGAATATGCAGAATATGCAGATGAACCCGGGTTAGAGGTTAAATCTTTAGCCATCGTATAGGTATAAGCGAACATTCCTGAAAATCCATTGCCGAAGTTTTTTGTCAACTGAGCTGTAAGTGAATATTGGTACCCTTCCTTTGTATTTCTGAGTTCCATCGCATTGCTTACGCTGGAAACTACTTTGGCAACAGTACTGTTAGTCCAATATATACGATTATCAGGTCCTGCCATTGTTCCGGTTGGAGCAGCTTCATTAATGTTAACCTGTGTTATTGCATTAATATCTTTTGAGAAGATTGCCTCTCCTGTGAATACCATATTCGCCGGAAGTTCAACATCGAAAGCTAAATTGGAACGCCATATCTGAGGAAATTTAAAATCTTTGGCAACCTGGGCAAGTGATGAGCCACTTGGTAATGTTCCAGGACTCTGAGGAAACAAATCAGGCCTGCTTGCGATAACTGCCTTATAATCAGGGTTGAACGCAAGTCCTACGAGATTTGGGTTTCCAGGCCCCCATCCAATTTCCGGTACCTGAATAACACCGGAGTTAGTTGGCTGGTTGGTAAACCATACAAATGGAAGCAGTCCGGTGAATAAGCCGGAACCCCCGCGAACCTGGAGTGAGCGATCGCCTTTTACATCCCAGTTGAAACCAAAACGAGGTGAAACAACTAATTTACTTTTCGACCATGTACCTACATCCATCTTTTCACCATTAGCAAAGGTAAGTGCTGAGATTGCAGGATTATCCACGAGCTTATTTAAATAAAAGGGACTCTCAAGGCGAACACCATAAGTTAGTTTCAACCCCCGCGTAACCTGCCATTCGTCCTGTCCGTAAATTGCGCCAAGTCCAAATGTAGCATCAGCACCAGGAGCATCATTACCATTATATCCATAGGTAATTCCGAATCCACTTGGATCGGCACCATTAATAAAATCATCAACGGAGTTGTACCGATAATATGATGTTCCCTCACGTATATACGAATTAAGGAAGAAAAGCCTGTCGAATGAAGCTCCTGCTGTGAGAGTGTGCTTGTTAAGATTAATTGTTACGTTATCGGTAATGCTCAAAGTTTTATTTACTACATTGTTATTGAAGCTGAATAATTCATAGCCGAACGACATATACTGATCGCCTCCCTGCCAGATGTCAACAAATGGGAAAAGAGATGATGGGCTGGTACGGGTATCCTGGATGTACGTGTAGCTTGCGAGTAATTTATTCGAGATCTTTGGTCCAAAGCTGCTGTTTAACTCACCTGTGATGGAACGTACTGTATTCTTGAATCCGTAAAATGCACCTGAAAAGGCCAGAGATTGACTGCTAATACGACCTGAGTTACGAGCACTGTTAGGAGGTCCGCTATTCGGGTTAGTTTGCTGGTCAGAGGTTCCTACAACATCATTGTAACGTAGGGTAAACTTATGCTTTTGTGAAATGTTCCAGTCTATACGAGCCAAAATCTTATGGTCCTTATTCTTGAAAGGATCGAAGTTTTCATATTTACCCGGATCATAGTTATAGGTAGAGATAAGATAATTCTTGACCCTGAGTAAGTCATCCTGTGTTGTGCGGGAGATATTCTGATCGGGTACAGCAACACCGTCTGTGCTTGGCTTCAAGTTTACTCCAGGAATTGATTGTTGCTCTAATTCACCGCTTAAAAAGAAGAATAATTTATTTTTAATTAAAGGACCTCCAACACGAAAACCATAATTTTGCAGGTTACTTGAATTTGCTCCTGCTACTAAATTCCCATCTACTTTATTCCCAGTAAATGATTTAGGTCGCTGGTAGGTGTAAACAGATGCTTTAAATGTGTTATCTCCACTTCGCGTTACAGCATTTATACTTGCACCTGTAAATTGAGAAACGGTTACATCATAAGGAGCAAGCCTTACAGAAACTTCTTCGATAGCATCCATTGCTATTGGTTGAGCATTTCCTCCGGGCAGAGGATTACTGCTTAATCCAAAATTATTATTGAACGCTGCACCATCAACTGTGATAGTATTAAAACGACCGTCACGTCCGCTAAAAGAGTTACCCTGCGACTGTGGGGTGTATTTTGAGAAGTCCAGAATACTACGACTGACCGTAGGAAGTATTGCCATCTCACGTGAGCTAACGTTAGTCTGGGTTCCTGACCTCTCTGAACTTAAAATTGAGTTTCTGAGAACGGCAGTAACTATTACTTCTTTCAAATTGGTTGTCGACTCGCTCAGTTGACCATTCTGTATATAGGTTTCACTCAGTTTTAGTGTGACATCAGTATAAGAACTGGGAGCGAAACCGATGAAAGATACGGTAATTGTATAAGGACCTCCTATACGCATGTTCTGAAGACGATAATTACCGGCATTGTCGGTAACAGTAGCATACTGAGTTCCTGAGGGAACATGTAGGGCAACAATACTGGCGCCCGGCATGGCTTCGCCTTTGCTATCAGTAATATGCCCGCTTAGTGATGATGTTGTAGCCCCCTGCCCATATATCATAACTGAAATGAACAAGAAAATCAGCATCGTAAACATTCGTTTGAATTGCTTCATCATAGAATTAGGATTTAGGATTAATAAATTTTCAACAAGGTTATCGTAAATACTTGATTAATTGGTTACGACGGAATTACAAAAATGTTAATTCCAGAGGATCAATTTACGGCTCTTTAAATGAACCTAAACCATTAAGAAAAGATTAGTTTTTAACAAATTATGAATAGGCCTTGTTTATATCTTTATCGAAAATCTCTTTGATAATAAATTCAGAAGCACCGGCGTTTTCTTTTACATATTTTGATGCCATTTCAGCTGAATTAGTATAAATTTTCTCATCCGACAGCCATAATTCTAAAATTCTTTTAAAATCATCATAAGTCAGAAATGACTTCGCACCTCCGATGCTCAGTAGATCAACAGCTTCTTTGAAATTTTCATACCTGGGCCCGAAAACTACCGGAATTCCCCAGCATGCAGGTTCAAGAATATTGTGGATCCCTTTTCCGAATCCACCACCTATTGCGGCAATATATGCATACCTGTAAGCAGAAGAAAGCATTCCTATGTTATCAATTATAAGTACACGTGTATCAGTTGAAATTTCACTGTATTCTGAGAATCTTACACACTTAACCTTAAAAAGGGTTTCAAGTCGTTCAATATTTGACTTGTCAATTTCGTGGGGTGCGAAGACCCATTTCATCACCGAGGGGAAACTATTTATATACTCTGCTATTATCTCCTCATCCTGCCTCCAGCTGCTTCCGGCTAAAAATAATTTTTCGCTACCCCTGAACTTTTCAAGCTGAGGAATATCTCTGACCGTACCAGCTATCTGAATTACTCTGTCGAATCTTGTATCTCCGGCAAGTGAAACATTTCCGATTCCTATACCGGTAAGAAGATCGTACGACCGTTGATCCTGAACAAATATTTTTTTGAATTTCCTTAGCATACTTCTGAAAAACGTCCCGTACCATTTGAAAAAATGTTGCCCGGGACGAAATATTCCGGATATTAGATATAAGGGGATTTTTCCCCTGTAAAGTGCTGATATATAATTATTCCAGAATTCATATTTCACAAATATTACGAATTCCGGGTTAACTATGTCTATGAATTTTGCAGCATTGCCGGGGGTATCTGCAGGGAGATAGCTAATACAATCGGCATTTTTATAATTCTTCCTGATTTCATATCCTGAAGGAGAAAAAAATGTAATCACAATTTTAAAGACGGGCATTTCACTTTTAATCGCTTCAATTACAGGTCTTCCCTGTTCAAATTCACCGAGCGATGCACAATGTATCCAAATAACCCTGTCTCCGGGTTTTATCTTTTCAGAAATTTTCTCCGCCCACTTTTTTCTTCCTTTCACCCATAATGATGCTCTTGAGTTAAACGGTGAAATAAGATGAGCAAGTGCGGAAAAAATCAGGATTCCTATGTCGTACAAAATTTTCATAATTCCCGGTTTCAAACGGCCAAAGGTAATAAAAACTCCTATTTTTGTACAATCATAAAGTAATCACCATGGTAAGACTTATTGCACTGATCATCTCGATTATTTTGCAGATCATTGCTGCATCTATAGCATTGGGGTTTATGAAGCTTACCAAATACAGACTTTCATGGATTCTGCTCTCGCTCTCTTTCGTGTTCATGACTTTGCGTTCGATAATCCAGCTTTTTGAATATTTCAGGGGAACACCTTCTTATACATGGAGGATGATCGATGAATGGACCGGCGTTCTGGTTTCAGTTATGATAATTGGTGGCGTTATCCTTATCCGCGAACTGTTTTACTCTCTAAAACGCGCAGAAACAGATAGGATCCGTTCTGAAAAAAGAGTAATAAATGCTATAATAAATACCGAGGAAAATGAGAGAAAGAGGTTTGCAAAAGATCTTCACGACGGTCTCGGACCGATTCTTTCAACGGTAAAAATGTCGTTATCCGCTCTGACTGACAGAATCAAAGATCCATCCGGATCAGTAATCCTTAATAATACCAACCATCTCGTAAATGAAGCTATCAATACTATCAAAGACATCTCCAATAACCTGAGTCCGCATGTTTTGTCAAATTTTGGCCTCGCAAGTGCAATCAGTGCATTTACAACTAAAATCAATCAGACCAAAGCAGTAGAAATTGATTTTAAGTCGAACATGGAGTCCCAACGGCTCGACAACGAAAAAGAAGTTGTAGTATATCGTGCTGTATGTGAGCTCATTAATAATTCAATTCTGCATTCAGGAGCTTCCCGGATTGAGATAGAATTAAACAAGCATGAAAAATTTATTACCTTGCAGTTTTATGATAACGGACGCGGTTTTGATACCTCCTCATTGAGCAAGGAAGACACAAAAGGAATGGGATTATCAAACATTGAGACCCGCGTAAAAACAGTTGAAGGGGTATTCATCCTGGAAAGCACCCCGGGTAAAGGAACAAGTGCTCTTATCAAACTAATTGAATAATTCTTATTAATTCGAAATTGCCTATAATGGAAAAAATACGGATAATCATTGCAGACGATCACCAGCTCTTTCGCAACGGATTGAAGATACTTCTTAATGCTTTCCCCGAGTTTGAAGTTACAGCCGAAGCTTCAAATGGAGAAGAATTTCTGAAAATTCTGAAGAATACACAGGCAGATGTTGCCCTTATGGATATTAATATGCCTGAAATGGACGGAATAGAGGCAACAAGAAAGGGCCTTAAGATCTGTCCTGGAATAGATATTATAGCTCTTTCAATGTACGGAGAGGAAGAATATTATTATAAGATGGTTGACGCCGGCGCAAAAGGATTCCTGCTTAAGGATTCCGACATCTCAGAAGTTAAAGAAGCAATACTCACAATAAGAAAAGGCGGCAGTTATTTCTCACAGGAACTGCTTTATCATGTCATTCAGAAGATAAAATACCGGGAACAGGAAAGTAAATCGGCAAATCTTTCGAAAAGAGAAAAAGAAATACTCTTTAAAATCTGTGAAGGACTCTCTAACCAGGAGATCGCCGAAACTCTTTTTATAAGTAAAAGAACAGTGGATAAACACAGAGCCAACCTTCTCGGAAAAACAAACTCTAAAAATACAGCGAGCCTTATCCTCTTTGCAATAAGGAATAAATTAATAGAGATTTGATTAAATTCTATATGGCCGAATCACATAACCTGGGTCAAAAAGGAGAAGATCTTGCAGCAGATCATCTGGAAAAAGCAGGGTTTAAAATACTCTTCCGGAACTGGAAATGGGGAAAAAACGAAATTGATATCATAGCTGAGAATCAAAATTTTATTGTATTTATTGAGGTAAAAACCAGGAATGAAGACTTCAAGATGCATCCGGTTACAGCTGTGACAAAAGAAAAGCAAAAATCAATAATCTGGGCAGCTAACGGGTATCTTCAGAAATTCAAAATAGATAAAGAAGGCCGGTTTGATATAATAACCATAATTAAAACTGTTGATTCATATCAGATCGATCATATAGAAGGTGCATTTTATCCGACATTGAGATAAAAAGTTTGGAATGAACTAAAGTTTGGATTAGGACGGTCAGTAGTATTCAAATGTGAAATGATTAAACTTGATGTGTTCATACAAATTCTAAATATTTCTGACACTCTAGGCACTTTAGACACTCTAGGCACTTTTAATATTTATTAATACAAAACCATTCTATATGGATATAGTAGCATTAAGAGATTATTGCATCTCAAAAAAAGGCTCAATGGAAACCTTCCCATTTGGAGATGATACACTTGTCTTTAAAGTGAAGGAAAAAATATTCGCACTGGTCAACCTCGATGGCGACCTGAGTATAAACCTAAAATGTGACCCGGTTCTCGCGATAGATCTCAGAGAAAGATATTCTTCTGTGATTCCGGGTTACCATATGAATAAAAAGCACTGGAACACTGTTTTACTTGATGGATCTGTCCCGGATAAAGAGGTATTTTCTTGGATTGATCATTCTTATGATCTGATTGCCGGAGAAAAAAGAATAATTGAACATTAGAACATTCGAAGTCAGAAAAAAACTTCAATATTCTTCATTCGATTGTTCAATTGTTCTTACTTCAAAAAGGACTTCTGCATTCGTAATTTGTTGGTTCAAATGTTCTTCCTTCAAAAAACATCTAAATTCTTAATCCATTATTAAAAGGTCATCCCTATCCGGAATGATAAAGATTTCTGAGTAACCACATTCGATGGCTGATCTCCGTTATCGCTGGTAATGTCAAACAAGTATTTTTCAAATCCGATACCAACAATAAAGCTATTATTTCCTGCAAGAGGATATTCCATACCCGCCATTATATGGAATGAAAGGTTGAAAAGGTTCAGTTCCGGCGAAGCATTACCTCCTTTTATATCGAGTGATGGGATGTCCACCCTCCCTCCGATTAAGATTTTTGGATCTAATCCAATATCTGTAAAAAATCGCCCGTAGCCGATCTGGTTTGTCTGGAGTTTTAAGCCCAGAGGTACAGAGAGAAAGGTTATTCTATATATAATTGCTTCTCCGGGCTGGACTGTTAAAATTGTACTGCTGTAATCTTTCAGCTCGAAACGGGAGGTTTCGCTGTTGATAAGTCTTCCGCCGGCATTAATAATATTTATCCCTGAAGAAAAGGAATAGTTGGGACTAAAATATTTGTTATATGAAATGCCGAAATTAAATCCCGGAACCACCCCGTCACTGCGGGTATCATAACTGTCAGTTGAAAACCAGCTGATCAGTGGATCAAAATGAATGCTGAAGTTTATGAAAGGCTGAACGCCTTCGTTCTGGACGTATGGGTTATAATCTTGCCGGTAATTTTGCGTGGGCTGAGCCGGAACAATGACCGGACGGTAAGGTCGCATGCGCACCCAGGGAGGATAACCTGTCTGGGCATTTGTATTCCGGCACATTAATATAAAAGGAACAGAGATTATTGCTATAATTGTTCTGATTGTTTGTTTATAATTGCTCCTCATTGCTTAAAAGTATAAGTCAAATTATCAATTAAAACTTGCAGTACTCGTATTATCCTGCAAGCTATAATGGCAAATATTATACCAACTTTTAGTTTTGATTAAAATTAACTGTTATATCGATGAAAAGTGACTATTCCTGAATGATCTAACATCGTCACTATGAGGAATGTGGAAAATCATATAAGGCAAAGAGGTGGCATTTTACATTAAAGTCGCAAAGCGCTTAATTCCTGAGTTTCTCTTTGTGAACTTTGAGCCTTCCCTGCCTGCCGGCAGGCAGGTTTGTGTGCTTTGCGGTTAAAAAGATTTAATATTCAGCAATAATTAAAAGTATAAGTTGTTATTAACCAATTTCATTTCGCCATATTTTTTCTAGCTTAGCGTTTTTATTGATCAGGATTATCGAATATTCCTAACTCATTCTGTTATTAAATTCAAAGACTATGAAAAACCGTATTCTACTGGCATTTGTTTTGTTCCTTTTTATTTTGCCATCCTATTCACAAAAGAAAAATACTTCACCAAAAAAAACTGAAGAAGGCTATATATTTACTCCGGTGGTTGAATTAAAAGCCACTCCGGTTAAGAACCAGGCCGGAACCGGAACCTGCTGGTGTTTCGCCACAACTTCATTCATAGAATCGGAACTTCTTCGTATGGGAAAAGGAGAATATGATCTTTCAGAAATGTATATAGTTCGATATAACTATGTCGACCGTCTGAAAGATAACTTTATTCAACAGGGCAAAGGGAATCTTGGTCAGGGCAGTGTTGGTCATGACTGGATGACGGAATTTGCAAAAAACGGAATCGTCCCCGATGAAGTATATACAGGACTTAATTACAGCATGACAAATCACAATCATGGCGAACTGAATGCTTTTGTAAATGCTATTGCTACTGTACCGCTTAAGAGAAACAAGGAAAGCGATCAGTATTTCACTATAGTCGATGCAGTACTCGATACTTATCTTGGTAAAGTTCCTCAATCCTTCACATATAAGGGAGTGGGTTATACTCCAAAATCATTCACCGCCAGTCTTGGCATTAAACCAGAGGATTATATTGAGATCACTTCATTTACCTTTTTCCCTTTCTATACACAGGGACTGGTTCCGATTCCTGATAACTGGAGGAAAATGAATTATTATAATGTGCCTCTCAATGATCTTATAGTAATTATGGATTCTGCACTCATTAAAGGTTATACAATTGCCTGGGATGGCGATGTAAGTGAAAAAGGCTTCTCTCATTTCAAAGGGGTTGCAATAATCCCGGAAATTGAAAATACTGATCAGTATTCAAGTACCGACAAGTCCAGGTTGGGTAAAATGACTCAGGAGGAACGCGCTGCCGAAGCTTATAAATTCAGCAGGCCGTTTCCGGAAGTAAAAGTAACACAGGAATATCGGGAAGCAGGTTATGATAACAAATCCACTACCGACGATCACCTGATGCATATGACAGGTATTGTTAAAGATCAGAATGGCACCAGATATTATGCTACCAAGAACTCCTGGGGAACTGAAAGAAATCCTTTCGGAGGCTATGTTAATATTTCTGAAAATTATGTACGCGCTAAAACAATCGCGATCATGGTGAATAAAAATGGCCTTTCGGCGGAGATAAAGACAAAACTGGGACTGTAGATAATTTATGTCTGGGAGTCCTGGAGTCTTACAGTCTTTTTGTCTGGAATTTAATTAAGCTTTAATCACTTCAGGACAACAGGACATTAAGACTTCAAAACCTCAAGACATTTTTTATTCAGCCATAAGATTACATCCTCTTATATCTGAATTGTCAAACCGCCCAAGGACTTCGAAGCCACCATCTTCGTGAACTTTTCCCAGATCGCCGGTCGAAATAAAGGAACATGAGTTTATATTAGCCAGATCGATTATATTAATTCCACCGATTCTGCCTGGTTCGTTATAAAGGGTCAGAGGATCCTGTGGATCTCTTATAATTATTTTCATCCATGGCGGACAATAAAATATTCCGTCCCCTTTTGAGTAGGCCTGACTCAATAATTCAGTCATTCCATACTCAGAATGGATTGAAAACACATTAAATTTTTCTTTTAGAATAGAATGAAGTTCGGAACGAGTCAGTTCTTTCCTCCTGCCTTTCATCCCGCCAGTTTCCATCACAAACACTTCGGAGAGATCGGGTGGTTTGTTTTCTGCCAGATCAAGCAAAGCAAAACTGACACCAAGCAACAAAACTTTCAGATTTTCTTCTTTGGCCTTATTAATTGCCGGGAAAAAGTCATCAATATTATTTTTATAGAAACCGCTGTTAGGATTCAGGCTTCTCTGAATCAGATTATCAACCATATAGACGAGTGAAGATCCTTCTCTATCCGTGTAGGACGGAAGCAAAGCGACAATTAGATATTCTTCCGGCTTGCCGTAAAATTGTATGAAAGATCGCAGGAAACTCTCCTCATATAATCGTAAATCAACTACGAAATGTTTCCCGGGAATAGTACCCCTTGTTCCGCTACTTTCAAAGATCTTTTCAACCGGAAGATCACCGGTTATGACTTTATGATTTCTGAAGAATTCAACCGGAAGAAAAGGGATATCGTGAAGAGTTGATATTTTAGAACGGTCTCTTCCAAGGCTCTTTATAAAGTTCTGATATATTTTATTATTATTGTATTGATAATTAAAAATTTCCAATGCGGATACTGAGAAATCGGCAGCGCTGTCGATATTGAAAATCCGTTTCCTAAGAAGTCCCGGTATCATTATTATTTCCCCGGGAAGGTTGTGGTGCCGTCGGGTTGATATACCCACTGAAATGTACATTCTCCATAAGGTATAGTCTGTCGTGTCTCATTAACAGTACTTATGACCCTTATTTTTGTATATGTATCGGAGCCCGACCTGTAAATCCAAACCTGGTTATCCGCAATCGGATCAGCCATATCCAGCCATAGTGTAACAGAAACTGTTTTAAGATTGTCGAAAGCAGTTTTTGCTGTTGCTCCATCTGGAAAATCACCGACCTTAAAGAATGATGGTTTCAGATTATCTGCCTGCAATGTTAATATAGGTGTGCCAAAACTGTCTGAACTAACGAAGATACTTATATCCCATCCGTGATTAATATTTGTAGAGACCAGTTTTGCCCCCGAAAATGAAAAACCATAGTTGTAATAAGTCGTGGAGAAGAAGGTAGTATTGTCAATAGTATCAATGCCGGAAGTACGGGTCGGTTCTTTCTTTGTGCATCCCGAAAGAACTGAAATTATTACTATAAATATGAATGCTAACTTTTTCATAATGCAAAGATAATGGTTTTAGATGATAAAAGAGGCTGCACCTGAATGCAGCCTCTTCTTCACAATAATTTAATTTAGTATTCGTCTTTCAGCCTCCCTTTCTCCTCTTCTCCCTCTCTTATTCTATTCTCCCCTGATTGCAGTAATACCAGGAAGCTTTTTCCCTTCCATATACTCCAGCATGGCGCCTCCTCCTGTAGAAACATAACTGACTTTATCTGCCAGCCCGTTCTTATTGATTGCAGCTACCGAGTCACCTCCTCCGATGAGACTGTACGCCCCTTTCGAAGTTGCTGCTGCAATTGCTTTAGCAATGGCTGTGGTCCCTTTTGAAAATTTTTCCATTTCAAATACACCCATAGGCCCGTTCCAGAGAATTGTTTTTGAATTCTCAATAACTGATGAAAATTCTTTAATAGTTTTTTCTGCAATATCGAGACCCATCCATCCGTCAGGAACGGCATTAACAGCTGTTATATTTGTATTAGCCTCATTATCAAACTTATCAGCGTTTAGGCTGTCAACCGGAAGATAAAGTTTAACTTTCTTTTCTTTTGCTTTTTCAATAAGCTTCAGAGCAAGATCAAGTTTGTCCTCTTCACATAGAGACTTGCCTATTTTGCCCCCCATAGCTTTAATGAAGGTATAGGTCATTCCACCGCCTATAATCAGATTATTAACCCTGTTGAGAAGATTTTCTATCAACATGATTTTATCCGAAACTTTTGCGCCACCCATTATTGCAGTAAATGGCCTTTGCGGATCCTTAAGAACCTTATCCATTGCTGCAAGTTCACTGTTAATGAGAAAACCGAACATCCTCTTATCAGGTGTAAAATAGTCAGCTATAACGGCAGTTGTTGCATGGGCACGGTGGGCTGTCCCGAATGCATCATTAACGTAAATTTCTGCATAGCCCGACAGTTTCTTTGCCATTTCTTTCTGTTTAATCTTCATCTCAGCTTTAGCGGTTTTTTTCTCTTCATCAGTGACTGTTTCAGGCAGAATAGGCTTCCCTTCCTCTTCAGGATAAAAACGCACATTCTCAAGAAGGAGGATCTCTCCGGGTTTCAGTTCTGCTGACATTTTCACTGCTGATTCCCCAAGGCAATCATCTGCAAAAAGCACTTTTTTACCCAAAAGTTTTTCCAGAACCGGAAGAACAGGCTTAAGTGAATACTTCTCCATGCGACCTTCGGGTCTTCCAAGATGCGACATAAGTATCAGGCAGCCTCCATCGTTAAGAATTTTATTAATTGTCAGTAATGCTCCCCTGATCCGGGTATCATCAGTTACCATGAAAGTCTTTTTGTCGAGGGGTACATTGAAATCGACCCTTACTATTGCCTTCTTTCCTTTGAAATTAAAGTCCTGAATCATTTTCATAGATCAAATATTTTTATTTAACACAAGAAATTCTCTTTTACAAACCTACATTTTTTTTGGAAATATTCCCTTGTTATCAAGCTTCAAAATGTATCCCCAGGTGAAACTGTAAATACCTATGTATGACTTCTTAACCCTACCCCAACCCTCCCCTTAAACAATAAGGGGAGGGTGAAATTGCTGATATTGAATATATTCGCCCCCCTTCCCTTAGCATTAAGGGAAGGGGATGGGGGATGGGTTCATAAACTTATAACGGACTTAATTTATTCTTCCATAGAATCAAACTCTGCTTTAATTGTCTTCACTTCATAAAAGAATGTTTAAATTTGGAAAAAAAAGTTATGGCACAAATTACATTTAAGGGCAATCCCGTAAATACCTCCGGGAATCTTCCTTCAAAAGGATCCAAAGCCCCCGATTTTTCACTGGTAAAATCAGATCTCAGTTCATTATCATTATCTGAACTTAAAGGGAAAAAAGTAATACTGAATATATTCCCAAGTCTTGATACATCGGTATGTGCAACATCTGTCAGAAAATTCAATCAAATGGCTGCCGGAACAAAGAATGTAACAGTTCTCGGAATATCTAAAGATCTCCCTTTTGCTCATCAACGTTTCTGTTCAAACGAAGGCATTACAAATGTTATAACACTATCTGGTTTCAGAGACAAAGAATTTGGGAAAAAATATGGTGTTGATTACATAGACGGTCCTGTGGTCGGACTCTATGCAAGAGCAATAGTAGTAATTGATGAAAAAGGAACTGTCATTTATACCGAGCTTGTTCCTGAACACATACATGAGCCTGATTATGAAGCTGCTCTTAAAGCTGTTCAATAAAGTGAACAGGGACAAAATCTCTGCATTCTTTGTTTTCTTTGAGACAGGCATATGAATTTTTCACGGATCCCTGGTCAAAAAGAGATTAAAGCGAAACTGCTCAGGTCTGTTAAGGAAGAAAGAGTTAGTCATGCCCAGCTTTTCACTGGTCCTGAAGGATGTGGCAGCATGGCTTTGGCATTAGCATATGCCAGGTATGTCAGTTGCGAGAACCGGACAGATTATGACTCCTGTGGTACTTGTAAATCGTGTGTGAAATATGAGAAACTGATCCATCCTGATCTTCATTTTGTCTTTCCGGTTATAAAAGGGAAGAAAGCCACAGATCCGGTAAGCGACAATTATTTAGAGGAATGGAGAGAGTTTGTAAAAAGGTCTCCGTATTTTACCCTAAATAACTGGATGGATTCTATAGAAGTCGGGAACGCACAGGGGATGATATTTGCTTCGGAAGCCTCTGAAATTATAAAAAAACTGAGTCTTAAAACTTTCGAATCAGACTATAAGATAATGATAATCTGGCTGCCTGAAAAAATGCATCAGGCAACAGCCAATAAACTTCTGAAAATGATTGAGGAGCCGCCTGAAAAAACTCTTTTCCTTCTTGTCTCAGAAGAACCCGATAAGGTAATACCTACAATCCTTTCCAGATGTCAGCTTGTTAAAGTTCCTTCCTTCAACAGTAGTGATATTGAGAAATATCTTACAGACAGGTTTAGCATTGCGCCCGATAAAGCTTCAGATATTTCACGCGTATCTCATGGAAATATAACAAGGGCAATTGAGTTGTGTGAAAATGAAGATTCTTCCCTGGCAAATCTAGAACGTTTTAAAAGTCTGATGCGGTTCGCATGGAAACGCGACATTGTTTCAATTATCAATTGGTCTGAAGAGATTTCAACAACTGGCAGGGAAGCTCAGAAGAACTTTATTTCCTTTTCTATGAGACTTCTCCGTGAAAACCTGATACTATCTCTAAATCAGTTGAAAAACAGTCTTGTTTCCCTGACGGGTGAAGAGGCAACATTCTCAGGAAATTTTCATCCCTTCATTAATCAGAATAATATTTATCCGCTTACGGAAGAGTTCAATCTTGTATATTCACATATTGAATCAAACGGAAATGCAAAAATTATCTTTCTTGACCTTGCATTGAAAGTTACAAGGCTCATCCGATGATCATAACGATGAATGTTGAAATTGATTCATTTATTCACTACTTTCGCGGAATAATTTCCGAATCTAAAGAGTTTTATGACAGATAATGAAGATATTCAGGGGCAAGCCGGAGAAGAGATCCAGATGCCTGATATAACATATAAGCCCGGGTACAATAAACTGGATTCTTTCAACTGGTTGAAGGATTTACCTGAAACTCCAGACTTAAATGATATAGTAGAAATCCGTTTTAAAAATACCAGAAAAGGGTTTTTCAGGAATGTTAACGGGTTAAGACTTGAGATTGGTGATGTGGTGGCTGTGGAGGCATCTCCGGGACATGATATAGGAAGAGTTTCCATGATTGGACACCTGGTTGAAGAACAAATAAAACGGCTCAAGTCACATCCGTCAACCGATGATCTGAAAAAAGTGTACCGTAAGGCAAAAGCTGTTGACATTCAGAAATGGGAAGAAGCTAAGAAGCTCGAAACCCCTACAATGTTGCGTTCAAGGAAGATTTCCGAAGAACTCAAACTTAATATGAAGATCGGGGATGTTGAATATCAGGGCGATAAGACAAAAGCCATTTTTTATTACATCGCCGATGAAAGAGTGGATTTCCGCCAGCTTATTAAAGTACTTGCCGATGAATTCAGGGTAAGAATAGAGATGCGGCAGATAGGTGCACGCCAGGAAGCCGGAAGAATTGGAGGAATAGGCTCCTGTGGCAGAGAACTATGCTGCGCGACGCATATCACTAATTTTATTTCAGTTACGACAACTCATGCCAAATACCAGGAACTATCGCTGAATCCGCAAAAACTCGCCGGGCAATGCAGTAAACTTAAATGCTGCCTCAACTTTGAATTAGATTGTTACGTTGATGCTCAAAGGTCTTTTCCGCCAAGAGATATTCCTCTTGAAGCTCTTGATTGCACCGGTTATTTCCAGAAACTTGAAGTACATAAAGGGCTGTACTGGTATTCGACAGATCCTCATTCAAATGCAAACCTAATTGCACTTCCGGTGCAGAGGGTCAGGGAGATACAGGCAATTAACAGAAAAGGGGGAAAAGTCGATAAGCTTAAACTTGTCGATGAATCATGGGAAGTAACACCTGTTTCTCAGGACTTGCTGAAGAATAACAGCCTGACGAGGTTCGACCCGCCTGATAACAAAGGTCAACAGACCAAGAGTCCACACAAAAGAAAAAACAGAAGATTCAATGATAAAAGGAATAAATAGATTTTCATTTGTTTTCATATTGACATTCCTGTTTTTACTCTCATCATGTAACAGTAAGATAGTTTATACAAATTCCCAGGCTATGACGGAAGAAACCTGGAAACTAATGGATATCACTTCTTTTAAAGTTCCAATAACTGATACCCTTAACAGCAATAATGTATTCTTTACTATCAGAAACGGCTCTTCATATCCATTTCGTAATATTTATCTTTTCGTGACCTCAACATCGCCGGATGGGAAAAAAATTTGCGATACTCTTCAGTATAACCTGGCAGATGAAAAAGGAAAGTGGTACGGCAAGGGGTTTGGAGATATTCATGAACTGAATCTTCCGTATAAATCAAATGTCTATTTCCCCTTAAAAGGCACATACGAGTTTAAAATTCAGCATGGGATGCGGGTTGAAAATCTGAAGGGTGTTTATGATTTCGGATTGAGAATAGAAAAGTTCAGAAAATAAATCTCATTGCATGGGAAAGAATAAACTGGTCAGGTGGACTGAGTTGGGATCTTATGATAATGTTATCCAGCCGGAAATAGAAGATGTTTCCGGAAAAGACCACCCGATAAAAGGGAGATGGAATCAGGACCTTTTTAAAAATGGAAATCCCATAACTCTCGAGCTTGGATGTGGCAAGGGGGAATATACTGTTGGTCTTGCAAACCACTTTCCTCATGACAATTTTATAGGAATTGATATAAAGGGAGCCCGCATGTGGCGGGGAGCTAAAACTGCCAACGAACAAAAATTGACAAATGTAGCTTTCCTGCGTACAAGAATTGAATTTATAAATTCTTTTTTTTCTTCAGATGAAGTTGATGAGATCTGGATTACATTTCCTGATCCCCATCTCGGAGGAAGAAACTCAAATAAGAGGCTGATATCTCCCTGGTTCCTTAATTCCTATCGTCTTTTTCTAAAAGATAAAGGACTCATTCATCTTAAAACCGACAACAAAGAGCTTTACGATTTCACATGCAAAGTTCTAAGTTATAATAACGTTGAAACTATTATCTCTACAAACGATCTGTACACGGAAAAGATTGATAATATTCTCTCCATCCGAACGCATTATGAAAAGATTTTTCTTGAGGCAGGTCTTAAAATAAACTACATATCCTTCAGACTGAATAAAGAAAAAATTATTGAAAATGCCCCCGCTAAAGCAAAAAGTGCATGATGACTTTTTCTCAAAGGTATATGAGGTGACAAAACGTATACCTTTCGGAAGGATAACCTCATATGGCGCTATTGCCCGCTATCTGGGGTCCGGCAGGTCGGCCCGTATGGTTGGCTGGGCACTTAATGTAAGCCACAGCAACCCGGAATTTATCCCTGCTCACAGGGTGGTAAACCGTAACGGTCTTCTTACCGGTAAACATCATTTTGGAAATTCATCTACAATGGAACAACTTCTGGAAAATGAAGGCATCATCATAGAAAATGACCGGATTGTTAATTTCAGGGAAAAGTTCTGGGACCCATGTACAGAACTTTAAACCTTCCAACCTATCATCAACCGAGGATAATATAACCAGATTGTTTTAACTCTGTGCTTCTCTGTGTAACTCTCCCACCTAAGCGGGACAAGTTGTGTAAGTTCCTGTTTTTTATTTTCCCGCTGATCACGCAGATTTGCGCAGATCGAATTGTTTAGTCGATCTGAATCGCAGGAGATTCCTCATTGCGCTACGCTCCATTCTGAACGAAGTGAGGAATCTCCTCGATTCAGACCGATTTATCATACTATGTAATTCCAGTCAATTCAATCTTTTCTCATAATCATTTTGTATTTCGGCAAAAAACCGGTAAACTTGCACCTTGTTTATATTTAAATTAAATAAAAATAGCGATTTTAAGCTGGTTGTTAATAGATTAAAATAATGTTTTCAAAAGATCAGATACTAAAGGCCCTTACCGGAGTCATCCACCCTGAAAAAAAGAAAGATATTGTTAGTCTGGGAATGATCAGTGAAATAGATTCAGGAGAGAAGGGGATAACTATTACACTTGCTCCGGAAAAGTCAAACGATCCATTCATTTCAACAATCAAGAGCACAATTGTAAGGATGATAAAAGATGTTCTTGGACCTGAGGCAATAATTAACGAAATAAGAGTTCATCCACGGGTAATGGTCGGCAAACAGCAGGAAAAACATCTGGATGTTTTACCCGGAGTTTCAAATATAATTGCCGTCGCATCTGGCAAGGGGGGCGTTGGAAAAACTACAATCGCTGTAAACCTGGCTATCTCACTTGCAAGGTTGGGATATAAGGTCGGACTCCTTGATGCAGACATATTCGGACCATCGGTTCCAAAAATGTTCAATGAAGAAAAATTCAGACCTGAAGTAACACATGATGAACATGGTGATCATATAGTCCCGTTAACAAAGTTTGGGGTTAAAGTTCTCTCAACCGGCTTTTTTGTCCATCCGGCAGAAGCTGTAGTCTGGCGGGGCCCAATGGCTTCCAACTTCCTTAAACAACTGATAATTCAGGGTGAATGGGGACAACTCGATTATTTGCTTGTTGATTTACCTCCGGGAACAAGCGATATCCATCTGACTCTGGTTCAGGAGGTTCCTGTTACAGGAGCAATTATAATCAGCACACCTCAGGACGTGGCTCTTGCCGATGCAATAAAAGGAATATCAATGTTCAGGAGTAATAAAATTGATGTACCGGTCCTGGGATTGGTCGAAAACATGTCATGGTTTACGCCTGCAGAACTTCCTGATAACAAATATTACATTTTCGGAAAAGATGGCTGCAGGAAACTGGCTGAAAAAATGAATGTTCCTTTGCTTGTGCAGATTCCTCTTGTTCAGAGTATCTGTGAAGGCAGCGATAATGGTCAGCCGGTAGCCCTTGTCGATTCAGTCACAGGAAATGCCTTTATGGCTCTTGCGGAGGAACTTGTTAAGAGAGTCAGTGAAAGAAACAAAGAGCATAAACCAACAGTTAAACTTGAGATTAATAAATAAAATTACATAAACAATGAATGAAACTACTAGTACTAAAGACCGCGTTCTGAAAGCCCTTGAAAGAGTTAGACCATATCTTCAGTCTGACGGAGGTGATATAGAATTCATTGATGTTACTGATGATATGACTGTCAAAGTTAAACTTACCGGAGCATGTCATGGCTGTCCTTACAGTATGCAGACTTTAAAGGCAGGGGTTGAACAGGCTATAATGAAGGAAGTGCCCGAAATAAAAAGAGTTATTTCAGCCTGAGAAACCACATCAGCTCAATTTTATTTACCTTTGAAATACTATACACAAAATTAGTTAGTTATAGTATTAAAAGTCTATTATTGGCTTCAGATAAAACATTATATAAATGTCTGGTGCTTTTGGGATTATCCATGGTACTGACATACTGTTCGGTTGAAAAAAACACGGGCGCTAGCAGGTTTTACCAGGGCATGACAGCCAGATATAACATCTATTTTAATGGCTATGAGAGTTTTAAGGCTGGGCTGGTAAAAATATCCAGGGGTTATCAGGATGATTACGCAGAATTATTAAGAGTGTTTGAGTACAGTGATCCTTCCACGGCTTCTCTTTGTTCCTCTGACATGGAACGGGCAATACAGAAAGCCTCAAAACTCATTTCACTAAAATCAATTACTGCAAAACCGGAATTTAAGGATACGCACGATCTCTCCGAAAAGGATAAAAAGCTTCTTGAAAAGAAAGAATATAATGAGTGGGTCGATGACAGCTATCTGCTAATCGGGAAAGCCAGGTTTTATAAGCACGAGTATAAGGAAGCCACTTCAATATTCAACTATTGCATAACCGATGCAAACGATCAGGATATAAAAAATGAGGCTGTTATCTGGCTGGCTAGAATATATAATGAAACAGGTAATTATATCGAATCTCTCAGATTAATTCATGGTTTGGATGTTACATTAAACTATCCAAAGTCATTAATATCAATGTACTATACCACTGTAGCTGATCTTTACATTAAGCAAAAAAGGTATTCTGAAGCAATAGATCCGATGAAAAAATCAATTGCCAATGTTACTGGTAAAAGGACCCGTTACCGACTGACATATCTTCTGGCTCAGTTATATGAAAAAACTGGCGATGGGGTAAGTGCCACAGCTCTTTATCGTAATGTTGTTAATATGAACCCCCCATATGAAGTTGAATTTAATGCCAGAATAAACATTGCAGGTGTTTTTGATGTTAACTCCGGAAATCCGAGAGAAATCAGAAAGGAACTTGAAAAAATGCTTAATGATTCCAAGAACAAAGATTATCAGGACCAGATTTACTTTGCACTTGGTAATATATCGATGAAAGAGGGAAAGGAGTCTGAAGCACTTGGATACTTCAGAAAATCTGCCGTTGCAAAATCACAGAATCAGAATCAAAAAGGCAGATCTTACCTTGCTCTTGCAGGTTATTATTTCAAAAAACCTGATTATATAAAGGCAGGGACTTATTATGATAGCACTGTCTATTTTCTGAATCAGAAATATCCCGATTATCTGCTGATAAAAACCAAATCACAAAACCTGAACGCCCTTGTCTCACAATTGAAAATAATACAGCGCGAGGACAGCCTTCAGAAAGTTGCAAAGATGACTGAGCCTGAAAGGAATGCTCTTATTGCATCAATAATAGCAAAGACAATTAAAGACAAAAGTGAAGGAAAGACTGCAGACAATTCCGACAGGTACAATCTTGGTCAGTACTATGAGAACGAAAGACGTTTTCAGGGGAATATCGATCAGGAAGGCAAATGGTATTTTTATAATCAGACAGCGTTGACTTTTGGCCGGACTGAATTCCATAAACGTTGGGGTGACAGAAAACTCGAAGACAATTGGAGAAGATCAAATAAAACGAGAGTTAATAATGTCCAAGCGTCCAATAATCCTAATGAAACTGCCCAGCATGTATCTGACACCCTGGCAGCCGAAACCGATTATAAAAAACCTCAGTTCTATCTGAAAAACCTGCCGCTAAAGGACTCATTAATTAATATTTCAAACGAAAAAGTTGCCATTGCAATGCTAAATGCCGGTAAAGCATACGCAGAGCGCATTCCTGACACTCTCAAAGCTACTGAAACCTTCGAATTGCTCATCAACCGTTTCCCTTCCAGTGAGCTTATTCCTGAAACATTATATAATCTGTATAATGTCAATAAAGAGAAAAATAGCTCGAAATCAGAAACTTACAGAGAACGATTACTTCAAAAATATCCTGATAATGAATTTGCCAGAATACTCTCAGATCCTGCCTATTACGAGAAAAAAATTGCTGAACTGAAATTGGCAGAAAAAACTTATGAGGATGCTTATGCGGCATATTCTGTTGAAAAATTTAATGATGCAATTTCTATAAGTAATGATGGCTTGAAAAAATATCCTCAGGACCAGCTTGCTCCTAAATTTTTGCTTATCAGGGCTTATTCGGTTGGCAAAACAAATAATGAAAAAACTTTCAGGAAAGAACTCAACAACCTTATTAAACTATGGCCCGGAACTGAGGAGAGTAAGAAAGCTGCTGAAATAATTGCATACCTCAACCAGAAGACGCCTGAACTTAAGGTTGAAGAAGATAAAAAAATTGCCGCTGAAATTTACACTGCCGATACAACTTTAAATCATGTTTTTGTTTTGATTATCTCAGATCCTTCCTTTAATCTGAACCAGACATCATTTGATGTAATCAGCTATAATATTGATAATTTTACGAATAAGAATTATAAGACAGCCGGAGCACTGGTTGATAATAAATTTGTACAGATAATTGTCTCCGGGTTTTCTGATTTTGCTCAGGCTTTCAATTATTACAATGCGTTTAAAACAGAAAAGATCGTCAGAAATTCTACCGGTGCAAAAATGATGACGTTTATAATAAGCGACAACAATCTTAAGGTCCTGAATAACGACAAGGATCCTGGACGTTATCAGCTTTTTTTCAAGGATAAATATTTAAAATGAGGAAAATAAAAATACTCTGGACCGATGACGAGGTTGAGGCGCTCAAACCTCATATTTTTTTCCTTGAAGAGAAAGGTTATGAGATTGACACCTGCTCAAACGGCAACGATACTATTGACCTGGTCAGACAGAACCGTTATGATTTGATTTTTCTGGATGAAAATATGCCCGGGTTAAGCGGGATTGAGACATTAAAACTGATAAAGGAAGTAAGGACCGATATTCCTGTGGTGATGATCACAAAAAGTGATGAAGAAGATTTAATGGAAACTGCCATAGGATCAGAAATTGCTGATTATCTGATTAAACCGGTCAAGCCAAAGCAGGTACTTCTTGCAATAAAAAAGATTCTCGATCAACGGCGCCTGGTAACTGAAAAAACAACCACCGATTACAGGCAGGAATTCAACCGGATCAGCAGTATGATCTCTTCTGCATCAACTTTTTCCGATTGGACAGAGTTATATAAAAAAATAGTCTTTTGGGAATATGAACTGGAAAAATCTACTGACCCCGGGATGACTGACATCCTTAAATTGCAACAAAACGAAGCAAATATATCGTTTTCGAAATTCATCACCGTTAATTATCTTAACTGGCTGAAGCCTGAAAACAAAAATAAGCCATTGCTCTCGCCTGCGCTTTTTTCACAGAAAATTTTCCCCCTGATAGATCAAAATAAACCCCTTTTCTTTATCCTTATAGATAACATGAGATATGACCAATGGAAAACGATCTCCGCAGAGTTATCGGGGATATACAGGATTATTGAAGAGGATCTGTATTACAGCATTTTGCCAACCTCAACACAATTCAGCAGGAATTCTATTTTTTCGGGTTTAATGCCGTCTGCAATAGCAGAACTTATGCCTGATCTATGGATAAACGATGATGAGGAAGTGGGTAAAAATAATGCCGAAGAGGAATTATTCAGAGACCAGTTGAGACGTAAAGGACTTAAATATAAATGGTCGTATACAAAGATAAGTAGCAGTACTGAGGGTAAAAAAATTAATGAAAGAGTACGGTCTATGCTTGACAACGACCTCAACATACTTGTTTTCAATTTTGTAGATATGTTATCGCATGCAAGAACAGAAATAAGTATGATCCGCGACCTTGCTAATGATGAGCCAGCATACAGGAGTCTTACCCGTTCATGGTTCATGCATTCATCATTGTTCGAATTACTAAAGACACTGGCCTCTCATCCTGTCAGAGTAATCTTCAGTACAGATCACGGTACAATAAGAGTACAGAACCCGATAAAAATTATCGGAGACAGAAAAACATCCCCAAATCTCAGGTATAAAATGGGCAGAAACCTCGATTACGATCCAAAAAAAGTTTTTGAGCTGATCAGTCCTGAAAAAGCAATGCTTCCGAAAACCAATTTAAGTTCCAGATATATTTTTGCCATGAATCAGGACTTTCTTGTTTATCAAAACAACTATAATCATTATGCCGGATATTATAAGGATACCTTTCAACATGGAGGGATTTCCATGCAGGAGATAATGATTCCTGTAGCCTGGCTTGAGCCTGTTTAAGTATTAGATTTTCGACCCGATGAAAATTATAATAAAAGACAAGAGACATTTACCCGCTGCTGCAAAACAATTTCTGAAATATTCCGGAGAAAAGAAAATATTTGCCTTTTACGGATCCATGGGCGCTGGCAAAACAACATTTATTAAAGCTGTCTGCGGATCTCTTGGCGCTATAGATATCGTAAGCAGTCCTACGTTTACCCTCGTAAATGAATACAAGACATCTGATGGAGATTCATTATTTCACATTGATTGCTATAGAATAAAGAAACAGGATGAGGTGTACGATTTTGGTATTGAGGAGTACCTTACCGGCGATTCGTATTGCTTCATGGAGTGGCCTGAACTTATAGAAGAATTACTTCCACCTGAAACAGTAATTGTGAGAATTTCAGTGGATAACAACGAACAAAGGACACTTTCAATAACTTAAAATAATCCTGTTTTGCTCTCTATTCTAAATTATTTACCTTTGAGGAAATAACATCCTCACAATGATGAATGGCAAAGCTAAGAATGGAAAAGTCAGTTTTGAAAATACTGTTTTCATGCCAAAAGAGGAACACCTTGAGACTGCTGTTAAAAACCGCAGAATTTCGATCGGTATTCCCTGTGACAAAAAAGATGACGAGAAAAGAGTTGCGCTGACCCCTGAAGCGGTTTGTCTGCTCGTTGAAAGTGACAATGAAGTTATTGTTCAGAAAGGAGCAGGACTGGGAGCAAATTATACTGATAAGGATTACAGCGAGAACGGAGCGATAATAAGTGACTCCCCTGCCAGAGTCTTCAGTGCCGATGTGGTAATTAAGGTGGCGCCATTTTCTGAGAAAGAAACTGAATTTCTTAAGGGTAATCAGGTAATTTTATCATACCTTAATGTTCTAAAACTTAGTGAAGAAACTCTTGGAAAACTCATACGAAAAAAAGTAACTGCAATCGCTTTTGAAAAGATTCGCGATGCTAACGGAGAACTGCCTGTTGTTGAATCGATGAGTGAAATCTCAGGAATAACATCTCTTCTGATTGCATCGGAATATCTCAGTAATATGCATGGAGGCAAAGGAGTTATGCTCGGTGGTATTACCGGAGTTACTCCAACGGAAGTTATCATTTTGGGTGCAAATACTGCCGGTGAATTTGCTGCACGGGCAGCTATCGGACTTGGATCTACTGTGAAAATTTTCGATAATTCCCTTCCTCGCCTGAGAAGATTTCAGAATCTTCTGGGGCAACGTCTTCAGACTTCAGTATTTCATCCTCAGGTGCTCAAAAAAGCTCTTAAATCAGCTGATGTTTTGATTGATGCTATTGAACTAAAAGATCTCAAACCCTGGTATTACATAACAGAAGATATGGTACGGAACATGAAAAAAGGCGCAGTGATCATCGACCTGAGTATCGACCGTGGTGGTTGTATTGAAACAACTGAGTGCCGTGCCTTGAAGGATCCAGTTTACGAAAAACATGGAGTTATTCATTTTTCTGCATGGAATCTACCGTCGCGTGTTGCACGCACGGCATCAATAGCTTTCAGTAATATTTTTACTCCGCTTCTTCAGAGTATGGCAGACGCGGGTGGAATCACCCAGTTGCTCAAGAATGATCAGGGTGTTCGAAACAGCGCCTATTTATATAACGGGATGCTCACAAATGAAACGTTAGGTGAGAAGTTCGGAATCATATCCAAAGACCTCGATCTTCTTATTTCAGCCTTCTGATTATCAGACATATCTCATTATAGCTGTATTAGCTCACATTCATATAATGTGAGATCAACGGAAATGCAGACTTCCTTGATGAAATATACTCAGTGAGTGTTTGGGACACAAAACACTTAAATTTATTATCTTTGTTGGATTTTTTAAAAAGCTAACACCTCACTATCTATATCATGAAGAATTTTAAAAGATATCTTGTCACATCAGCACTTCCGTATGCAAATGGCCCGATACATATTGGCCATCTTGCAGGTGTTTATATCCCATCGGATATTTATACCAGGTACCTGAGAATGAAGGGTGTGGACGTGATATCTGTTTGCGGATCGGATGAACATGGCGTTCCTATTACTCTTAAAGCACGCAAAGAAGGGGTATCTCCACAGGAGATTGTCGACAGATATCATACAATGAATAAAAAAGCGTTTGAGGATTTTGGGATTTCATTCGATATCTACTCACGCACATCTAATAAAGTTCATTACGAAACTGCATCGGGGTTCTTCAAAACTTTATATGATAAAGGTGAATTCACTGAGAAAACATCTGCACAATATTATGATGAAGAAGCAGGATGTTTCCTTGCCGACAGGTATATAATGGGTACGTGTCCGCATTGCGGAAATGAAAATGCTTATGGCGATCAGTGTGAAAAGTGCGGAACTTCACTCAGTCCCAATGAACTCATAAATCCTCATTCTACAGTAAGTGGTGGTAAGCCGGTACTGAGAGAGACACTCCACTGGTATCTCCCTTTAGACAAATATGAACCATGGCTTAGAAAATGGATACTCGATGATCATAAAGAGTGGAAAGTGAATGTGTATGGACAGTGTAAGTCATGGCTCGATCAGGGTTTGCAGCCAAGGGCGGTCAGCCGCGATCTCGACTGGGGTGTTCCGGTACCTGTTGAGGGTGCAAAAGGTAAAGTTCTATATGTATGGTTCGATGCCCCCATTGGTTATATATCTGCTACTAAGGAACTTACGCCCCAATGGGAAAAATACTGGAAGGATAAAGAAACAAAAATGGTTCATTTCATCGGGAAAGATAATATTGTGTTTCATTGTATTATCTTCCCAGTAATGCTTAAGGCCGAGGGAAGTTATATCCTCCCTGAAAATGTCCCGGCCAATGAGTTTCTGAACCTCGAAAACGAGAAGATTTCAACTTCAAGAAACTGGGCAGTATGGCTGCATGAATACCTTGAGGATTTTCCGGGGAAACAGGATGTTCTGAGATACTCACTTTGTGCCAATGCACCGGAGACAAAAGATAATGATTTCACATGGAAAGATTTTCAGGCCCGGAACAACAACGAGCTTGTCGCCATTCTTGGAAATTTCGTCAACCGGACGCTTGTACTTACAAATAATTACTATGGAGGAAAAGTCCCTGAAAGAGGCAAAACTGATTCAAATGATGAATCAGTGTTGAATGAGATAACAAGAATCAAGGAAAATGTGGAAACCTGTATTGAAACCTACAGATTCCGTGAGGCCCTGAAGGAAGCGATGAATCTGGCACGACTTGGCAATAAGTATCTTGCTGACGCTGAGCCATGGAAGGTTATCAAAACCAATCCCGAACGTGTAAAAACCTTCATGAATATATCTCTCCAGATAACGGCAAATCTTACTATTATCTGTGAACCCTTTCTTCCTTTCTCGATGGAAAAATTGCGCATGCTGATTAATCTGAATGAGTTGAAATGGAAATATGCCGGTAAATCGGACCTGCTTGTTCCGGGACATGTAATTAACAAACCCGAATTGCTCTTTGAAAAGATTGAGGATGAAGAAATCACCCGGCAGGTAGATAGGCTCCTTGCTACAAAAAAAGTTAATGAGGAGACAAATACAAAAACCACTCCGGGAAAAGAATCTATAACTTTTGATGATTTTACAAAAATAGATATCAGAACAGCAACTATACTTGAAGCAGAAAAAGTCCCTAAAACCACTAAACTTCTTAAGCTTAAAATTGACACAGGTATTGATATCCGTACAATTGTATCAGGTATCGCCGAGTATTATGATCCTGAAACCATCATAGGCAAACAGATATCTATAGTTGCCAATCTTGAACCACGTAAGATTAAAGGAATAGAATCTAAAGGTATGATTCTGATGGCTGAAGATAAAAACGGGAAGCTGGTAATTGTCTCTCCTGCTGATAAGGTAAATAACGGGAGCATGATAAAATAAAATATACCCCCTAAACCCCCCATATGGGGGGCTTGGGAGGTTTACGATTTCTTTCTCGATACCCAGGTCCCCGGGAATTTTTTCACAATGCTGTCTTTTTTGATATCTGCGGTATTCAGATCGCTGCACCTCATAGCACAGACTCTGTAAAAACCGTTATCAGCAGCGACAATCTCCGGGGTAAAGCCTTCTTCTTTCAACATATTTACTTGCGAAAAAGCGTTTTCCTTTGATCTGAAACTACCTGTTATTACATAATAAGCATTATTTTCTGATGCAACAGGAACAACGGCTTCAACAGGAATAGTTTCATCAGAGATTAGTTTAGTTTTTTCTTCTGCCCTAGGCGATTCAGTGTTATTGCCCTCATCCACAGCCTTTTTATTATTTTCAAATTCAGCCGTCACAAGCGGATTCATGGTTGAAGTTTCTACTTTTGCCTTGAATATATCAGTTTTCAACGGAACAACAACCAGTAGGAAAAGAAGTGGAATAATCACAGCTGCTCTCCAGAGTGCCTTTCTCCTTGATGCCTGTTTTACAGGATCCTTTTCTATATGCCTGATAATTCGCTTTCTTACATCATATCCTTCAAGAGGTAAATACTGGAAAGGCTCAAGACCATAAGAATCAAGATGATAATTGGCATTTCCGTCAGGTTCAAACTGAACATTACCTTCCTGGTTGTTGATGAAACTTCCTATATTGTCAAAAACAACTTTCTCTCCTTTTTCAAGTTTCTTTCGAAGCCCTGTAACAAATTCTTCAACAAAATTTCGGGCATCACCATAATTGATTTTTGAAGACATGGAAATCCTCCCAATCAGAAGGCCATCGTTATGATTCAGATTCCTGTTAAAGGATATCTGCTTTACAGGTGGATAAAACGTCCCGGTACTCTTGTCGATCCTGGCCGGCGTATAATTCCCTATAAAACCACCAAACCCGGGAACAATCACACAATCGTGTCCGAATAACAATTCCCTTATAAAAGCTGTTATATCCACCCTCAATACTTGTTATAATTATTACAAATTTAATAAAAAAAAGTTAATTGCAATAAAGGGGGAAATACAAAGGGGGTATTTGTCGTTGATAGTAGTCATCTTTCATAGTATGCCGAGGAAAGAGGCATTGGGAGCAATTCTCTAAAAAAATATTATCTTCGTATTTCCAAATTTTCGCTTGAAATGAGAGAGATACAAATGGTGGACCTTAAGGCCCAGTATGAAAAGATCGGGTCGGAAATAGATCATGCAATTAAAGAGGTCCTATTGTCAACAGCTTTTATCAAAGGTCCGGATGTTAAGCTATTTGAAGAAGAACTTCAGGAATATATGGGTGTAAAACATGTTGTTTCCTGTGCAAACGGAACTGATGCACTATATCTAGCTATGATGGTTCTCGGCTTGAAACCCGGAGATGAAGTGATTACAACAAATTTCACTTTTATAGCAACAGTTGAGGTTGTTGCGTTGCTTGGTCTTAAACCAGTAATTGTTGATCCGGAACCCGGGACATTTAATATATCTGTGGAAGCAGTGCGAAAAGCTATCACTCCTAAAACTAAAGCAATTGTTCCCGTCCATCTATTTGGTCAATGTGCTGAAATGGAGGGCATTATGGAGCTTGCTAAAAAACATGATATTTTTGTTATCGAAGATGCCGCTCAGGCGACCGGCGCTGATTATCTTTTTAAAAACGGAACCACCAAAAAAGCAGGAACTATAGGGCATATCGGGACGACATCTTTCTTTCCGTCTAAAAATCTTGGTTGTTATGGTGATGGAGGAGCTCTCTATACTAATGACGAGACTCTTGCCAGTAAACTCAGGAGTATAGCTAATCATGGGATGAAAGTAAGATATCAATATGACAATATTGGAGTCAATTCTAGACTGGATACGATTCAGGCTGCATTACTCAGGGTAAAACTTAAACACCTCTCGAAATTCAATAAGGCAAGAAAAGAGGTCGCGGATTTCTATGACAAAGCATTTGCCAGGTGTCGTTCAATATCCGTACCGGAAAGAGCAAGTTATTCTTCCCATATCTTTCATCAGTATACTATCAAGCTGGAAAACAATAAAAGAGATGAGCTGAAAAAATTTCTGGAATCAAAAAAAATCCCTTCAATGGTTTATTATCCTGCTCCTCTTCATGTACAAAAAGCTTATAGGTACCTTAGTTATAATGATAATGACTTCCCCGTAACAACATCGCTATGTAAAGAGGTTCTCTCATTGCCGATGCACCCCGATATGGAGAAGGATCAGCTTGATTATATAACAACTAATGTATTGGAGTTCTTCGATAAGTTATCATAATGGAGAAGAAATATTTTGCCCACGAAACAGCTGTCATAGATGATGGCTGCAAAATTGGAAAAGGAACGAAGATATGGCACTTCAGCCATGTAATGACAGGGTCTGAAATAGGTGAAAACTGTAATATAGGACAGAATGTAGTTATCTCACCCGGTGTAAAACTGGGAAAGAATGTCAAAGTTCAGAATAATGTCTCAATCTATACCGGTGTTACATGCGAAGATGACGTATTCCTGGGTCCGTCAATGGTATTTACAAATGTTATAAATCCCCGAAGTGCAATAGTCCGGAAAGACAGTTACTCTACAACAGTTGTGGAAAAGGGAGTTTCGATAGGAGCCAATTCCACAATAGTGTGCGGAAATAAAATCGGGACCTATTCATTTATCGGTGCTGGCGCTGTTGTTACAAAAGAGGTTAAACCTTATGCTCTTGTTGTTGGCAATCCTGCCAGACAGACCGGCTGGATGAGTGAATATGGTCACAAACTTAATTTTAATACTGCCGGATTTGCCTCCTGTCCAGAAAGTGGAGAGAGATACAAGCTTGAGGATGGTAAAGTTTCTAAAATATTTTAGTATTTTTGTGCACCCCTAAAGCATTTGAGCATGACAGATTCTCCAAAAAATTTCGGGATAATAGGTGTGGCAGGTTATATAGCCGTAAAACATCTTCACGCAATAAAGGAAACAGGAAACAACCTGCTCGCCAGTTTAGATAAGTTTGACAGCGTCGGACGAATTGACAGCTATTTTCCTGAAAGTGATTTTTTTGTGGAGTTTGAAAGGTTCGACAGGCATTTTGACAAGCTTAAACGGACAGGGACTAAAATTGACTATGTAAGCATTTGTTCTCCTAATTATCTGCATGATTCTCATATCAGGTTTGCTTTACGCCATCAGGCTGAAGCAATCTGTGAAAAACCGATCGTACTTAATCCATGGAATATAGAGGCACTGCAGGAGATTGAAAATGAGACGGGTCGTAAAATCTACACTGTTCTTCAACTTCGTCTTCATCCGAAAATACTGGAACTGCGGGAGAAGATCAGGAATGGACCCAAAGGGAAAATTTATAATATTGACCTGACATATATAACCAGCAGGGGGAACTGGTATTCAATATCATGGAAAGGAGATATTCAGAAATCAGGAGGTGTGGCAACCAACATCGGTATTCATTTTTTCGACATGCTAAGCTGGATCTTCGGCGATACCCGGAAGAATATTGTTCATATCTCAGAACCTCATAAAGCTGCAGGATATCTCGAGCTTGAAAATGCACGAGTCAGATGGTTCCTTAGCCTCGATTATGATGATATTCCGGTAAAATGTAAAGAGGCAGATAAAAGGACTTTCAGGTCTATCACAGTGGATGGAGAGGAGATAGAATTCAGTGAAGGATTTGCCGACCTCCATACCCTGACTTACAAAGAAATACTTGCAGGAAGAGGATTCGGCCTTAAAGAAGCACGTCAGTCAGTTGAGACTGCGTACACAATCAGAAATTCAAAACCTGTCGGACTTCAGGGGGATTATCATCCAATTTTAAAAACAATATAATCTATGTATAACAAACTAATTAATAAGGAGACAAAACTTTCAGTCATCGGCCTTGGCTATGTTGGTCTCCCAATCGCTCTTGAATTTGCAAAGCAAATCAGCGTTGTCGGCTTCGACATCAAACCTGAAAGGGTTGAGCTTATGAAAAAAGGAATAGATCCCAGCAATGAACTTAAAGCTGATGCATTTAAAAACACTGATATCGTTCTTACGAGCGATCCTTCAGATTTAAAAACTGCTTCATTTCATATTATTGCAGTTCCGACACCAACAACAAGGACAAATCTGCCTGACCTTACTCCTGTTCTTAAAGCATCTGAAACAGTCGGTAAAGTTTTAAAAAAAGGAGATTATGTAGTCTATGAATCAACTGTATATCCAGGTTGTACCGAAGATGATTGTATTCCTGTTCTGGAGAGGTATTCCGAATTAAAATGCGGTATAGATTTTAAAGTTGGCTTTTCCCCTGAGAGAATAAATCCGGGCGACAATAACCATACGCTGACCAAAATTGTAAAAGTAACAAGCGGCTGCGATGCGGAATCAGCCGAAAACATCGCAAAAACCTATGAACTTATCATCAAAGCTGGGGTTCACAGGGCTAGCTCAATTAAGGTTGCAGAATCGGCGAAGATCATTGAAAATACCCAGCGCGATATTAATATCGCTTTTATGAATGAACTTTCAATTATATTTAACAGACTTGGCGTTAATACTTTTGAAGTACTCGAAGCGGCAGGAACAAAATGGAACTTCCTTAAATTTTATCCCGGGCTGGTTGGGGGCCATTGCATAGGAGTCGATCCTTATTATCTGTCATTCAAGGCCAAAGCTCTGGGGTATCACCCCCAGATGATCGATTCAGGTAGGTTCATCAATGATAGTATGGGCAGATATATAGGAAAGCAAACTGTAAAGAAAATAATTGCTGCCGGTAAGAATCTTAAGGGTTCCCGTGTTCTCATCATGGGGATGACCTTTAAAGAAGATGTTACAGATATCCGTAATTCGAAAGTAATGGATATTATTAATGAACTTGATGATTTTGGAATATCAGTTGATGTTATCGATCCGGGAGCAGGGAAACATGAGGTTAAAGAAGAATATCAGATTGATCTTAAAGCACAGCCCTCAGGAAAGTATGACGCTATTATCCTGGCTGTAAGCCATAAAGAATATTTAAAACTGGATGAATCATTCTTTACACCTCTGCTTAATAAAGATGGAATCGTTGTTGATGTTAAGGGCGTTCTTCGCGGAAAAATTAAAAATCAAACATACTGGAGTCTGTAAATGAAAAAGAAAATCCTGGTAACCGGAGGAACCGGATATATAGGTTCCCATACTACAGTTGAACTAATTGAGGATGGCTTCGAACCAATTATAATTGATAACCTTTACAACTCTGAAGCAGTTGTAGTCGACAGAATACAAAAAATAACCGGAGTTAAACCTCATTTGGAAATATTCGATCTGTGTGACCAGGAAAAACTTGACAGGTTTATTCAGAAGAACAATGACATCTCAGCTGTTATCCATTTTGCAGCCTATAAAGCAGTAGGTGAATCAGTCAATAAACCTCTTGAGTATTATCGGAATAATCTCTTATCATTGATCAATCTCCTGGACATTATGAAACACCATGGCATACCAAGCCTGGTCTTCTCGTCCTCATGCACTGTTTACGGACAGCCTGAAAAGCTCCCTGTTACTGAGGATGCTCCGCTGCAACCTGCCACTTCACCATATGGAAATACTAAACAGATAGGTGAATCTATAATAAGGGATACAACCGTAAGTGATAAGAATATAAAAGCAATCTCTTTAAGATATTTTAATCCGATAGGGGCTCATCCTTCGGCTTTAATAGGTGAACTGCCAAGAGGTATTCCGGAAAATCTTGTACCATTTTTAACGCAGACAGGATATGGTATAAGGGAAGAACTTAAAGTTTTCGGGAATGATTATAACACCCCCGACGGGTCATGTATAAGGGACTACCTTCACGTTGTAGATCTTGCAAAAGCACATGTAATTGCCATAAAAAGACTTATTGAAAGTAAAAGCAAAACGAATTATGAAGTCTTTAACCTTGGTACAGGAAAAGGGGTTTCAGTACTTGAGGCGATAAAATCATTCGAACGTGTTTCGGGAATTAAACTGAAGTACAAGATTGTAGGAAGAAGAGCCGGTGATATAGAAAAAATATGGGCCAATCCATCCTATGCGAATAAAGAACTTGGCTGGAAAACCCTGAGTTCCCTTGATGAAGCTATGAAAACAGCCTGGGATTGGGAAAAGATGTTCAGAAATAATAAGTTATAATTATGAAACGAACTATTCTTATTACAGGTGGAGCAGGTTTTATAGGTTCACACGTTGTCAGAAGATTCGTTACCAAATATCCTGAATACTTAATTGTCAATGCCGACAAGCTGACTTATGCGGGTAACCTGGAAAACCTCACTGATATCGAAAATGAAAAGAATTATAAGTTTGAAAAGGCTGATATCATTGAAAAACAATCCGTTCTGGATCTTTTTAAGAAGTATGACTTTGAAGGGATAATACATCTTGCTGCCGAATCGCATGTCGACCGTTCAATAACCAGCCCCGATGAATTTGTTTTTACCAATATTGTCGGAACCGTAAATCTGCTTAATGCAGCTCTTAACAAATGGAAAAATGCTTTTAAAGGAAAACTTTTCTATCATATTTCGACAGATGAGGTTTATGGCTCACTTGGCAAAGAAGGATTCTTTACTGAAGAGACCGCCTACGATCCCAAAAGCCCATATTCTGCCTCAAAGGCAAGCTCCGACCATATGGTAAGAGCTTATAATCATACATTCGGAGTTCCGGCATTGATCTCCAATTGTTCAAATAACTACGGGCCAAACCAGTTTCCTGAAAAACTTATACCTCTTGCAATAAACAATATTAAAAATAATAAGCCAATTCCTGTTTACGGGAAAGGAGAGAATGTCCGCGACTGGTTATATGTTGAAGATCATGCCTCAGCAATTGATCTTATTTTTCATGGCGGGAAGGTTGGGGAAACCTATAATATCGGTGGTAATAATGAATGGAAAAACCTTGATCTGATTGTTCTTCTTTGCAGAATAATGGATAAAAAACTTAATCGGGCTAAAGGCACATCCGAAAAGCTAATTACGTATGTGAAAGACAGGCCCGGACATGATCTGAGATATGCAATCGACTCCTCAAAATTGCAGAAAGAACTGGGTTGGTCCCCTATACCTGAATTTGCTGACGGTCTTGAAAGAACCGTCGAATGGTATCTCACAAATACAAAATGGCTCGACAGGGTATTATCAGGCGATTATAGTAAGTATTATGAACGCATGTATTCAGGCAGATAACACGCCAAATTAATGGATCTTTTTCATCCGATTTATTAACTCGTCTCCAAGAGACTTTTTTTGTTTTATATGTTCCTGAATCGCTGCTACAACAGTATTTGATTCAAACTCTCCTCTCACCTCCTCAAAATCAAGCTTTTTATCTTCAGCGCTCCCATCAATCCCAAATCCTGTCATCGACGACAGTGTAAATTCTTTCTTTGCATCCTCATAGAGAAGGTTATCCAGATCAATAACACTTTTTTCCCAATTTTCAATTATTCCAATAACGTCATTAGCCGTTAATTTCATAACAGATATTCCGGATTCTTCTTCCATTCTTTCACATACCCATGTCCATTCCCACTGGTAATATGCATTGTGCAATACAATAAATGATTGCGCCAGCTCTTCAACTGATGCAATTTTACCAGACTCAACATTTTCCAGAAGCGTGTCTACCTCATTCTTTGGCGTTATCAATCCTGCCAGATCAACCCAGTCTCCACTACCATGAGAGAGGTCGGGAGCCAGCCGATGTTGAAGCTCTTCATTAGTTTTGAATTCACACTTTTCAAGCCTTTTTATTAATGAGTTCCCTAGAAACTTATTTATTCCGGTCTGATATAGTTTAATGCCCCGATCCAGGGATGGTCCGGATATTATCATGTTATTGAATGAAAATGAAGCTGTTCCGGGAGGAGATTCAGATTTTAGCTTTCGTAAAATTTCCCTCCCTTCAAACATCTTTCTGATTGTATAAGGGCTCAGGAGATTAAAGTTTACCTGGTCGATCTTGAAAGTATCTTTCCTCATGTCGCGGAGGGGCCATTTCTGTGCATCTCTTATTGTGCCTACACTTCTGAGATTAATTCCCGGGACAAGTATGCTCTCATCATTACTTTCGATGAGATAAGAAAACGGAAGAGATGAAGTATCCATATTCTTATAATGACGTCCCATTATAAGCGTATAAGGTCCGATGCGAGCCGGCCAGAGAAGATAAGAGTCGCTTGTTGTTTTGGAACCCCTTTCCATTATTCCCTGATGAATGGGTCCAAGTTTATACATATGATTGCTCTGATTTGAACCGCTGCCTGCATTCATAAAGGAAAAGATACCGGCGATAAGCAATGTTGATTTGTGATGGGTAACCGTATATGGTCCGGCAAATATTGAACATGCCTCTCCGTGATATCCTCCACAGTTGGCAAAAAACAGGGAATTTTCTGCTGAGTAATGTTTTGCCAGCACACAACCCTGTCCAATGAAACACTTATCTATCAAAGTCGATTCAGTTACTTTTGACCCTGAACAGATTATAAAATGTTCCATAATTACACCCGGACCAATAAAAACAGGATCTGCCTCTGAGCTGTTTACCGATCCTTCATTAAGTATCATGGCTCCTTCAACATAGCTGGAGGGTCCGAAGTTTATATTACGGACATTGCTGGTGTTGAATATTTTTGAATTTTGTCCTATTGTTCCTCTTCCGGATGAATGAGCTAAGGAATAATCTTCAACCATCTTCTCAATTATTCTGACAGCTTCATGCCTATGCCTATATAAAGCAATAATATATGCCTCATGCGCTGAGAGTCTGTCCCAGATCTTAACTGCTCTTCCCCCGGTTTCATTCAGTACATTTACTGTCGTTCCGTTTCCAAAAGTCGAAATACCTTCAGTACGTATTTTCCCGCAATTTTTAATTACGACTTTATCTTCAATGTTATAATTTGCAATATAATCACCAATATTATTGATTATAACATTAGATCCGATCGAACAATTGTGTAGTCTGGCGTTTAGAATACCGCTCTGGATGCTTATTCCCGATTCATCAATAAAAGGTTCATTGAAAACACCGAGCCTGATATCGCCTGAAAAGATCACATTTTTACAACGGGAGGGATCAAAACCTTCTTTGACTCTTACTCTGTTCCAGTCATCACAGCTACAGCCGTTCTTTGTTAAGGCATTTACTTCGTGGATAGCCAGATTCCGATATATATCAGTCAGGACCATGGTTCTTCCGGGAATTTTTGACCCCCTTTCTTATCCCGCCTTGCGGGAAGATTTGATTTGGCTCCCGCAAGGCGGGATTGGGAAGGAGGTAAATATGCGTAAATAATAATCACATGTTTTCTTATTCAACAGTTACAGACTTGGCCAGATTCCTGGGCTGATCAACGTTACATCCTCTTAACACCGCAATATGGTATGAAAGTAATTGAAGGGGTATTACCGCAAGCAGCCCGGAAAAGATAGGAAGTGTTTCAGGAACTTCCAGAACATAGTCAGCCATCTTACTGATTATTTCATCACCTTCAGTGACGATTGCTATAACATTGCCTTTTCTGGCTTTAATCTCTTGTATGTTGCTAACAATCTTTTCATAAGTATCATCTTTGGTTGCTACAACAACAACAGGCATATTCTCATCTATAAGGGCAATCGGACCATGTTTCATTTCTGCAGCAGGATAACCCTCGGCATGGATATAAGATATTTCCTTCAGCTTAAGAGCCCCTTCAAGTGCAACAGGGAAGAGATATCCTCTTCCAAGGTAAAGAGCGTTATGTGTGTTTTGAAAAACTTTTGCAAGTTCTAAAGCCTGGCTATTTACTTTAAGGGCATTTTCAACTTTGACAGGAATCGTTGCCAGTTCAGTTATAAGTTCTTTATATGTAATATCGGAGATAGTTCCTTTCTTATGTCCGATTTCAAATGCCATCATTGCCAGGACCAAAACCTGGGTAGTAAATGCCTTTGTTGATGCTACGCCGATTTCAGGACCTGCATGTGTATAAACACCTGCATCAGTTTCGCGTGGAATACTGCTACCTACAACATTACATATTCCTATTACTTTGGCTCCTTTTTCCCGAGCAAGTTTTACAGCAGCAAGGGTATCGGCTGTTTCACCGCTCTGGCTTATTGCTATTACAAAATCGCCTTTTTTTATAATAGGATTTCTATAACGAAATTCAGAGGCATATTCTACCTCAACAGGAATACGTGTATACTCCTCGAAAATATATTCTCCAACCAATCCTGCATGCCATGAGGTACCGCAGGCGATTATTATAATCCTTTCCGACTGGGCCATCGACTCAATAACATTATGCAAACCACCAAGCATCACACCTGAATAATCAGGTAGTATCCTGCCCCTGAAGGTATCATGAATTGCCCGTGGTTGTTCAAAAATTTCCTTCAGCATAAAGTGAGCAAAACCTTCTTTGTCAATCTCACCTATTTTAAGATCCAGTTCTTTGACTTCCGGTTGGATCTTTTCAGTTCTGATTGATTTGAGGATTAGTTCATCTTTTTTAACAATTGCTATATCGTCATCATTCATATAGATTACCCTTTGTGTATATTCAACAATAGGAGTTGCATCTGAAGCAATAAAATTTTCACCGTCTCCCACTCCTATAACAAGCGGACTTCCTTTCTTTGCAGCAAACAGCCTGTCGAGCTCGTTAGTGCAGATTATCACCAGTCCGTAGGTACCTTCAACCCTGTTAAGAGCCAGAGTAATTGCCTGTTCAGCAGTGAGATCACCTTCAAGGTACATGTGCTCCATGAGATTAGCTAGAACTTCTGTATCAGTCTGACTTGCAAATTTTACACCTCTGCTCTCGAGGTGTTTCTTGATACGTGCATAATTCTCAATTATCCCATTATGAACAACTATGAAATTGCCTTTATAGGAGACTTGGGGATGAGCATTCAATTCATTGGGTTCGCCATGTGTGGCCCACCTGGTATGCCCCATTCCTGTTGTACCATCAAAACTCGTTGTATTAACAAGATCCTCAAGGTCCTTTACCCTGCCGGCACATTTAAATATTTTGGCCTCCCCGTTTACAAGAGCCATTCCGGCGGAATCATATCCGCGATATTCCAGTCTTTTCAGACCCTTAATTATAATTTCCCGGGCAGGTTTTGATCCAATATAACCTATAATTCCACACATAAATGTAAAAGTTTTAGATTGTAACCACGAAGGTAGCTATTTTGGCTCACTATATTTAGAACTTAGTATAAGTAAATTCAAATTTAACAGGAGTCTTGCTTTTGTTAGCTTCGAAAGTAACATTCTTAGTTCCTGCCACCTGATAAATATCCAGTTCCGGTTCAACATTATTTGTAGCATCTTCTAGATATGCCTGGACAAAAGCAGGTATGTTAAAATTATAAACATTGGCTACTGAATCGAGCTTCCCGTCAAAAAAGCTGTGTACAAGATCTACTGATGAGGCAAGTGAATAGTCGGGCACTGTATATCTGGTTCCGTTTTTGGCTCTGTATCTGAGATATAACTGAGATGGCACAATACGTGTTATATATGGATTATCGGCTGTGGCTTTGAAATGAACCGGAACAACAAGTTTTGCTCTGTTAACCGCAATCTTGCTAAATGAAACATCCTCTTTTATCTTTTTAAGACCAGGTAAACTTATCCTTGTATAAACTCCGTCGAGAGATTGCAGGTAAGAGAGTGTGTCTTTGTAAGTTGTGTTTCTGTGCCCCATTTGATTTCCAAGGGTTGCTGCGCTAAAATCGTGTGAAAATGTGTTAAAGGATGCGTTCGTATTTTTTGCATCAAGAATGAAAGAGTATTGATTGGACGTACCGGTGCTATCATGTGTGAATAAGACAAAATAATTATGATAGATTGAGTTTGTATTGTCATACAGAAGACTTAAAGAAATAAGGTAGGGGTCAGAACTTGTTGAATGCAACCGGAAGTATAATCCTTTGAAAAAAGATCTGAAATCAGGTGTATTGTTATTGTAGAATAATTTTGTTGTGTCGCGAGTAAGATAATTCCCAAACGATATACCATTGCCAGGTAAAGACAGAACTATATCGTTTATAGTGTCGGTTCTCATTGCAGGTAATACAATATTGGTTACACTAAAACCGGTAGTATCTATGTGGGTATTTGGATAATATGCGGTATCAACATAAAACTGGTTTGAAATCTCCGAGATACTTAAACTATTTACTCCGCCTGTTCCACTATTCTTTACAGTTAAAATATGCAGATACAATTTCATCGAATCAACAGTAAAAGGTTGAGGATCCCATTTGGAACTGAGTCTTATCTGAGAAACAAATCCTGCAGTTGTGCTTCCAAACAAAGGATCATAATCATGCCCCACATAAGAAACTGAAGGAATGTCACTTCTGACCGAATCATCGTACATTGTATAAGAGAAAATGCTTAATGTATCTATTGATTTAATTGAGACAAAATCGCTTGCGGGAAGAATATCTCCACCGATTTTCAATACCTCCTTTTTGCATGAACTGTTAGAGACAGCTATCGTTGCAAAGAGTGCCGCGAATAATAATCTAAAGAAATTTTGAGAAACAGAAACAATTCTGCGAGTGTGATTGGGAATATTATAATATCTTGTCATAAAAATCATTATAGGCATCAATATATTCGGACTCATCCTTAAATTCAAGAACCGGTTTGTTAACTGTGATAAGGTATTTTTTCAATTCTTCATTTACATCCTCACTTCCGATAATGATTCCGTCTGAATATTTTATAGCCAATTTCGACACATTAACAAAATCTGGTTTCTTAACCATTTTAAGGTTCTCCCCATCAATCCCATCGTATCGCAGTTTATCCGCGAATGTTGATCTAAACGGAGTTTTAAAATCATTATTGTAGATAGAATAGATTATTTTGTAATTATGAAAAAGGGGATCATCATTGTATATGCTTCTCAGATAAACCGGTACCAGGGCTGACATCCATCCGTGGCAATGCACAATATCTGGCGCCCACCTCAGTTTTTTAACAGTTTCGATCACGCCTCTGGCAAAAAAAAGTGCCCTTTCATCATTGTCTTCAAATTCTCTTCCTGAAGCATCACTAATGACATGTTTTCTCTGGAAATAATCGTCATTATCAATAAAATAGACCTGCATCCTGGCCGATTGAATCGAGGCAACTTTGATTATAAGCGGATGGTCAGTATCGTCGATAATAAGATTCATACCCGAAAGCCGTATTACTTCATGAAGCTGATTTCTTCTTTCATTTATGCAACCATACCTCGGCATGAAAGTCCGGATCTCTTTGCCTCTTTCCTGAATGCCC
>OCZT010000409.1_pt1 | contig 42806 bp, 42 predicted proteins | sample 1539031 | NCBI WGS metagenome assembly OCZT01 (sample SAMEA3539308, study PRJEB22396) | soil metagenome | biome: tundra; feature: field; material: soil | place: USA | collected 2010-05 | depth 0.15 m
CCCGGCCGCGACCGCCACCACGCGGGCCGCGACTGCCGCCACGCCCCGACTCGTCGTCGCGCTCGACGGCCCCGCGTCCAGCGGCAAGAGCACCGTCGGCGCCGAAGCCGCACGCCGGCTCCGCTACCGCTTCTGCGACACGGGACTGCTGTACCGCGCCGTGACATGGCTCGCGCTCGAGAGGGGAGTCGCGCCGGGCCAAACCGATGCGCTCGTTCCACTCGCCGACGAAGTGGAGCTGGTCGCGGACGGCCGCGGCCGCCTTTGCCAGGTCCGCGTCGGCGAACGCGACGTGACCGCCCAGGTCCACCGTCCCGCCGTGGACCGCGCCGTTTCCGATTACTCGAAGGTGGCGCAGCTGCGATCCGCCCTCGTGCCGCGCCAGCATGCCATCGCCGCGGAGGGCGGGATCATCATGGCGGGGCGCGACATCGGCACGGTCATCCTTCCCGGCGCGGACGTAAAGATCTACCTCTCCGCGTCGGCCGAGGAGCGGGCGAGGCGGCGCGCCACGCAGCGCAAGCTCGCCCCCGACGGCGCCGCGGCAGCCACGATCCTCGAGGACCTGCGCCGCCGCGACGCAATCGACACCGGCCGCGAAACCGCCCCGCTGCGGACCGCGGCCGATTCAGTCGTCATCCTCACCGACGGGAACGCATTCAACGACACTGTCACGGCGGTCATTCGCGCTATCCACGAGGCCGAGGCGAAACGACCCGCAGACGTCGCCGCAACCCGCAACGAAGGATCTGTCGATGGCCCGTAACCCGCTGCCGCTCGCCCCCCGTTTCACGGGCCTGATCCTGCGCTTCGTGGCGCGCTGCACGGCCCGTGTCCGTGTCGAAGGCCTCGACAACTTCCCGCGCACCGGGTCCGCGCTGGTAATCGTCAATCACTGCTCCAACGCCGACGGGACGCTGATGATGGCGTACGTCGTTCCCGCGATCCGGCGCAAGATGGGCTGGCTCGGCAAGGAAGAGTCGATGCACTGGCCGTTCATCGGCTGGGTGATGCGCCAGAACGGCGTTTTCGGCGTGCGGCGTGGGGCCGGCGACCTGGAGGCGTTCAAGACCGCCAAGAACGTTCTCGACGAAGGGCGAATCCTCGTCATATTCCCGGAAGGTACGCGGTCACCAACGGGCGCCCTCCAGAACGCAAAGGAAGGTGCCACCGTCCTGGCGGTCCGAAGCGGAGCGCCCATCGTGCCGATCGCCGTGATCGGGTCTCACCGCTTCTGGGGCAAGGGCAAGCGCATCCCGAGGATCGGCAGCCGCGTGACCATCAGGGTTGGCGAGCCGTTCATCCTCACTATGCGGAAGGGCGCCGGCATCGACCGCCACGAAGCCCTGGCTGCCGCCACCACTGAGCTGATGCGCCACATAGCCGAAATGCTCCCGCCGGAGCAGCGCGGGGTGTACGCCGACTCGGTCACGAGTTCGAATCAGGGGGTAGGGAATGGAAGTCTGGCCGCTCGATAGCGTGCCTCTGACACTCAGGTCGGCACCAAAGAAGACCCGCGTATGGTCTGGCACGTTGGTTGCCGAATGGTTAGACAGAGGCCTCACCGACGCGCAAGAGGAGAGACTCCGACAGGTGCCGGTATTCGTCGCTGGCATGGGGCTTCTGTTCGTAGTCGCCGCAATCACAGGGGGCCGGCCAGTAGTCGCCCTCGCCACGTTTGTCGTGCTGGCCATTCTTGCTCTGGTCCCGGCTTACTGGTCGAAGTTGCGGAGCCGGCGGGCAGATCGAATCACGCTCACGCTCGATCCCGAGAAGTTGACCATCACCAGGCGTTCCGCGGCGATCGCAGAAACCACGCAGCTATTGCGATCCGAAACCGGCCTGCTGATCCGATCGGTCGAGAGCCCGAGGAACAAACAGGCGGAAACGCTTCAACTCGGCGACGAGACCGGGGGCGTGAGACTCGTACTCGCCGACCGCTTCGTGCAGATTTCGACGGTGCCGTTCGGCGTTGCTCCACGGGCATTGGGCGTCAACCCCAAGCGCGCGCGCCTGGCGGTACTCATCGGGACCTGGTGGCCTGACCCGAGCAATCGAGCCACGCAAATGAAACAGCCGACCAGGGGGCTGTGGGACGCAACCGAACGAGCGTGGGGTCAACCGGACCTTCAGGGCATCGGCATCTCGGTGCCGACAGGCGCCCAGCGTGGAGTCACCGACTAACCCGTTCCAGGGTGAGTGCGATACTTAAGCGCAATGGGTAACGTTCAAGAGGTCCGCATCGCTAAACGCACCGGGTTCTGCTACGGCGTGCGCGAGGCAATCGACAAGGCCAAGGAAGCCGCCGCCGCCGGCAAGGTGACCCATACCCTCGGTCAGGTCGTCCACAACGAAGGCGTCATTGCGGCGCTCCAGGCGCAGGGGATCGAGACGGTCGAATCGCTCGACCAGGTCGGCGAAGGTGCGGCGGTCGTGATCCGCGCCCACGGCGTCCGGCCCGACGTCCTGGCCAGGGCCGAATCCCGCGGTCTGGACGTAATCGACGGAACCTGCACGTGGGTGATCCAGGAGCAGCGCGAGATAACTAAGCTCGTGGACGAGGGCTACTCGATCGTGCTCCTCGGTACGCCGCGCCATCCCGAGGTCGTGGGTCTGCTGGGCTTCGCCCCGGACGCGATCGTCGTCGATGAAGAGGAGGACTGGGAGACGATCCCGCGCCGCAAGAAGATGGCGCTCCTGAGCCAGAGCACCCAGCCGCCCTGGAAGTTCGAGAAGCTGGCCGCCTTCATGGTGAGCCGCTGCCATGAGCTCAAGATCGTCAACACGGTCTGCCCGGTCACGATCCGCCGCCAGGAAGATACCGTCGAGGCGGCGCGCAGCGTCGACCTGATGGTGGTCGTCGGCGGACGCTCGAGCGCGAATACCAAGGAGCTGACGCGGCTGTGCGGCATCGTCGGCACGCCGGCGCTCCAGATCGAATCCGAAGGTGACCTGACGGACGCGGCGGTCTTCGGTGCGGCGCGCGTGGTCGGCGTCACTGGCGGCACCTCCACTCCGATCGAAGACCTGCGCTGCGTGGCGGAGCGGATCCTGCTACTCGCCGGCACAGCCGAGGCGGCGGCAAAGGCGGCAGAACTCGCGAACGGCGCCCTCGCCGCGGCCGCCACCCCGGCCGGCCGGACGACGTCCCTGCCCGGTCCCCAGGTGGTCTTCGCGCACTGACCGCGAGCGGGGCTGACCGTTTGGCGCCGGTTCCTCCACTTTTCCAGTACAGCGGGCGCGATTTCGAAATCGAACTGTCGAGCCTCGCTCGAATCGACTTAAACGTCGACCGTAGCCGCCATCAGGAGCGTGAGCGCCGGGTTCGGCAGCCTCGTACTCCCTCGCGAAGCCCCGTTGCGAATCCCTCCGACCCGAACCGATCCTCCTCCGCGCCAGCCTGACTGGCAAAGTGCGGACATGGGCGCCGACATGGACGCCGAGAAGGCGCACGCAGCCCATTCCGCCGCTCGAGCCGCCGACACCTCATAATCCCGACGTGACCCCACTACCTGTCGTGGCCGTCGTCGGCCGCCCCAACGTCGGCAAGAGCACGCTTTTCAACCGGATCGTCGGCCACCGGACCGCGATCGTGGAAGACCGCGCCCGCACCACTCGAGACCGCATCTACGGCGACGCCGAGTGGAACGGACGCCGCTTCATCGTGGTCGATACCGGCGGCCTCGAGATCAGCCCCGGCGATGCGATCGAAGAGAAGGTCCAGGATCAAGCCCGTCTGGCAATCGCCGAGGCCGATCTGATCGTCCTGGTCGTCGACTCGATCGCCGGCCTCACCCCCGCGGACCGGGAGGCGTCCGACCTGCTCCGCGTCGCGAAGGCCCCGGTGCTCGTGGCCGCCAACAAGGCCGACAACGACAGACGCGAGCTCGAGGCCGCCGAGTTCTACTCGCTCGGCTGGGAAGAGACATACGCGATCAGCGCGGCCCACGGTCGCGGCGTCGCCGACCTCCTGGACGCGGTCGTCTGGGCGCTGCCGCCGGAGACCGAGGCCGAGATCGAGCGCAAAAAGCGCGAGGTCGAAGCCGACGAATGGGCCCGCGGGATGGCCGAGGGCAAGATCGGCCGCATTCACCGCGGCAAGGACGAAGCTGTCGAGGTCGAGCCGGACGACGAAGAAACGACGTTCGACTTCCCGGACGAAACGGACCAGGGGATTTCGATTGCCCTCGTCGGGCGACCCAACGTCGGCAAGTCGAGCCTGCTCAATTCGCTCCTGGGCGAGGAGCGGGCCATCGTGAGCGACATTCCCGGAACGACCCGCGATGCGATCGACACGCACCTGGTCTGGGGCCGGAGCGAGATCGTCCTGATCGATACGGCCGGCATCAGGCGGCCCGGCAAGGTCGCGAGCGGACCCGCCGCCGAGCGCTACTCGACGATCCGGGCGCTCAAGGCCGTTGGCCGGGCAGACGTCGCGGTTCTGGTGATCGACGCCCCCGACGGGCTGACGGCGCAGGACGCCCACGTGGCCGGCTTCGTCCTGGAAGAGGGGCGCGGCCTGGTCCTGGCGGTCAACAAGTGGGACATCGTCGCCGACAAGACCGACCGAACCTTCGACGAATACGCGGCCGCGATCCGGGCGGAGGTGCCGTTCCTGGAACTGGCCCCGATCGTCTCGATCAGCGCGAAGACCGGCCAGCGCGTCAGCAAGGTCCTCGAGCTCGCCGTAGACATCTGGGGCGAGCGCCGCAAGCGGATCTCCACGCCAGAGCTGAACCGCGTCGTTCGTGCTGCTACCACTCGCCAGGCGCCACCGCCGGGCAAGGGCACGCCGCCGAAGATCTTCTACGCCACGCAGGTGGCCGTCGCGCCGCCGACCTTCGTCTTCTTCGCACGGAACGCAGGTGAAGTCCACTTCAGCTACGCGCGCTACATGGAAAACCAGATCCGCGCGGAGTTCGGCTTCGACGGTACGCCGGTCCGGCTCATCTTCCGCGAACGCTCGTCGGTCAAGCTGCCTCGCATCGGCAAGGGCCGCGGCGAGACTCGACGAACCGCGGGTCCGAGGGCGGGCGGGGGATCCAAGCCGTCCGGGGGATCCAAGCCGTCCATTGGCTCGAAGCCTTTCAGCGCGCCGAAGCCTTCGGGCGCCAAGAAGCCGCCCGGCGCGGCCGCCCGGCGCACCGGCCCGAGCGGCAAGACGCGACGACCGTCCGGCGGCAAGAGCTGACCTTGCCCGGTCGCGGCCGCCACTCCGCCCGGCATCGACAGCCCGGCGGAGGGAGTAGCGCGGTCTGCTATCCTTCCCATCGATCGGGGCGTGGCGCAGCCTGGTAGCGCACCTGAATGGGGTTCAGGAGGCCGAGCGTTCGAATCGCTCCGCCCCGACCATAAATCCCTCGTGAAAAGGCCCTCGGAGGTAACTCGGGGGGCCTTCTTGTTTGCCCAAATCCCTTACCGGGTTCGGAGACGGCAGGAAATCACTCCCGTGAGCCATTGGCACGGGTAGACTCGCAGGGTCTTGGCGAGTGCGAGAGCGGGGGAAGCTGCGGTGGACACGGGTTTCTATTCAGAGCGCCATCGTCCCGTACTCAGGTCATATCGTGGCTATGAGGCCGCAGTAGTGGCACTACTGGGAGAACAACCGCGAGGAAGCCCCGGAGCGCGTCAAACAGATCGTCCTAGGCCTGTGGATCGGGCTCTTCGCTCTTTGGTTCGTGCTGGCTCTCATCGAAAGCGCATCGAAATGAGGCTGAGACGGCCCGTTACCGCTCCGCGGATGCCGGTCCCAGGATACCCGCCATTCGGTCGGCCATCGCCTCTGTGAAGTGCCAGAACAGGGTCCAGGCTAGAGGGTGGTTTCGCAACGGGGAGATGCGACCGTGACGGTTCTCCAGATTTGCTTCCTGGCCGCGGGGCTCGCTGTGGACGTGGCTCTGGCGGCGCTGCCACTCTGGGCGTGGATCCGGCACGGGCGCGACCCTCACTTCACGGATGACGACTCGACGCTCATGCCGTCGCCGCCCCCCGATTTCACGCCGGCGCTCGCCTCAGTAGTGCTGCAAGGCAACGCATCTCGACGAACCGTCTCGGCCGGGCTGATGGACCTGGCCAGCCACGGCCTCATCGCCTTTTCCGCCGAGCCGGCCGCCGTCGGTCACCGAGCCGGCCTCGACCTGGTCGGGGGTCGCCACGACCATTTGAACCTGCCGGCTCCCGAGGCGGCTCTCTACGCGTCCATCCACTCCCGGATGGCCGAGTCGCGGCATCTCGACTCGATAATGCTGGGCACGCTCAGCGGCGCCTTCGCCGAATTCATCCGAGCTCTCGACGAAGCAGCCGTGGACCGCGGATGGGTTCACGCCAAACCCGATGCCGTCATTCGTAAATGGCGGATCGTCGCCGGGGCGGAAGTCATCGTCGGGGTGTTCTTGATCGGCTGGATCTCGAGGCTATTCGAGTCGTCGAGTGAGCTCAGCCCTATCGTGATCGGGGTGGTCGGCCTGGGAACGGCGATCGCAGGAGCGATCACCTACGGCGTATCGGGTGTCATGCCGGCTCGAACCGAGGAGGGCGCCAAGCTCGCGGCGATGCTCAGTGCCTATCGCCGAACGCTGAAGGCAGCCATCGCTCAGGCACAATCGCTGGAACAAGTGGTCGTCATGAGGCCGCTGCCCTGGGTCGAAACTCCGACCGAGGAGATCGCCTGGGCCGTGGCCTTCGACCTGGACCGGCAGATCGACAGCCTTCTGTCGCAGTCGCTCGAGGTCTCCGAGGTGGGCGGCTGGCCGATGGGGATCCGCGACTGGTTCTCGATCCTGTAGCGGCTGTGCACCGGCCGAATCGGCCGGTCCGGGCCGCGCCCAGGCCGCTCAGGCCCCCGCTTGGAGCGCAATCCGCCGCTTGGCTGGGCCCCTATGCCCCCGAAGTGCTATTGGCATTGGCCGTTCCCTGCCCGTTAATTCCATTACGCCCAGCTAGGGCAGCCGCACTCATAGAGGTAATCTGCATGATGCTTCGTCGGTCTCAGAAGGGACAGGGCCTCGCTGAGTACGCCCTGATCTTGTCGCTCATCGCTATCGTCGTGATTGCCGTCCTCCTCTTCATGGGCGGGAACATCAAGACCATCCTGAGCACGATCGGCGCGGCCCTCTAGGCCTCTGTCGAGTTCTCATGGGACCGGGTCGCGGAACACGCGGCCCGGTTCTTGATTCTGGCCCCAAAGGCGCCTGGAGCGGCCGCCGGCCCGAGAAGGCAGCCCACGCTAAACTCGTCGGCGAGGAGCCCGCCTGACAGCACCCGCTGCCGACGAGCGCTCCCACACGCGACGAGCGCTGCCTTGACCGAACCGACACGAGTCCCGCCCGAGAAGCTGGACGAAGCTCAGATCTCCGGCGCCGGTGACATGGACCCCGCCAGCTTCCGCGCCGCTGCGCACGCCACGGTGGACATCATGGCCGACTACCTGGAGGGGATAAGGGAGCGGCCCGTCCTTCCGCAAGTCGAGCCCGGCTCGCTGGCGCCGCTGTTCGCGAGCGTAGCGCCGGAGGCCCCGGAGCCGATCGGAGAGATTCTCGCCGACTACCGCCGGCTGATCGAACCGAACGTTACGCATTGGCAGCACCCACGCTTCTTCGCCTACTTCAGCAGCGCGGCATCGGGCCCCGGGATCATCGGCGAGATGCTGACCGCCGCCCTGAACGCGAACGTAATGTTGTGGCGGACCAGCCCGGCAGGGACCGAGCTCGAGCAGGTCGTGGTGGATTGGTTCCGTCAGGGGCTGGGGCTGCCGGAGGGCTTCGACGGCCTGCTCACCGACACCGCCTCGATGTCGTCGTTGATCGCTCTCGCCGCCGCGCGGGAAGCCGCGGGGACGGACGCCGCCGCTCAGGGCCTGCCCGCCCGAACGGATGTCCCGAAGCTCCGCGTATACGCATCCGCCGAGGCCCATTCGTCGATCGAGAAAGCGTGCATGACGCTGGGCCTGGGCCGCTCGGCTCTCGTCCGCATCCCAACGGACGATCAGTTCCGTTTGCGCATCGACGCTCTCGAGCGGGCCATCGCCGAAGATCGCGCGGCCGGCTACCTGCCGATCGCCCTCGTCGGCACCGTCGGCACCACCTCGACGACCTCCGTCGATCCCGTCGCGGAGATGGCCGAGATCGCCAGGCGCGAGGGTCTGTGGCTCCACGTCGACGCGGCCTACGCGGGGGCAGTGGCTCTCATTCCCGAGCGCCGAGGACCGTTCGCCGGCTGGGAGCTGGCCGACTCCATCGTGACCAACCCGCACAAATGGTTCTTCGCGCCGGTCGACGCCTCGCTCTTGCTGACGCGGCGAATGCCAGTTCTGCGCAACGCGTTCAGCCTGGTTCCCGAGTACCTCCGGACGCTCGATCAGGCCGGCCCTGTCCGCGACTACAACGAGTACACGCCCCAACTCGGGCGTCGGTTCCGGGCCCTGAAGCTCTGGATCATGCTCCGATACTTCGGCCTCGAAGGGATGCGACACCGCATCGAAAGCCACCTCGCGATGGCGGCCCGTTTCGCGGATTGGGTCGACGGCGATCCCGACTTCGAACGCATGGCGCCGACACCGTTTTCGACCGTGTGCTTCCGCTACCGTCCGGCATCTCTCGCCGCGACGCAGGACGAGCCCGCGGCGTCCGAGCGCATCGACGAGCTCAATACGCGGCTCATGGACGCGATCAACAAGACGGGCAAGGCGTTCGTGTCGCACACGAGGCTCCATGGACGGATGGTCATCCGCGTCGCCATCGGCAACCTGCGCACTCAGGACGCCGACCTGGTGAGCGTCTGGCAGCTGATTCGCGACGAGGCCGCAGCTCTCACGGTGGCGCCGCCGGCCTGACGTCGTCGGGGCGCGAAGCTTCCAGGCGTTACGATTGCAAGGTGAACCTCACCCCGGCGGAGCGACTCGGCGTCATCCTGGTCGCGATCGCCACTCCCTGCGTCATCGTCGGGCTCTCGGTGCTCGTCTTCCTGAACCCCATGTGGGTCGGTTTCGAGCAAGATCGAAGCAACGTCGATCAACTCACCGGGTATACAGCCGCCCAGGTCCACGATGTAACGGGGAGCGTCCTGTCGGACCTCGTATTCGGGCCGCCGAACTTCGCCGTCGCGGTGAACGGGTCGCCGGTCCTCGACGCTCGAGAGCGCGGTCACATGGTCGACGTTCGGACGGTGATGGGGCAATTGGGCGGGGCGGCCGCCCTGGCCGCCGTGGTGCTCGTGGCGCTCGGGCTCTACAGCCGCGGACGGCGCTGGTTCTGGTGGGCGGCATCGATCGGAGCCAGAGTCCTGGTGGTCGGCGTAGTCGTGGTCGGCCTGGCCATGACCGTCTTCTTCGACCAGATCTTCGAGCTGTTCCACGAGATCTTCTTCGCCCCCGGAACGTACCTGTTCAACACCACCTCCGAGAAGCTGGTCCAGCTGTTCCCCGACCAGTTCTGGTCGGAGACGAGCATCGCCCTTGCCGGTGTCGTCCTTCTGCTGGCGGCGATCGTCGGATTGGGCGGTGCGCGCCTCGCGGCCCGGGCCGAGGCCGAAGCGTGAACTCCGGCATCGCGCTCGGCCGCGCCTTCGGGACCGAGATCCGCGTCCACTGGTCGTGGATCCCCGTGCTGGCCGTCCTGAGCGTCTTCTTCGGGATGGGCCTGATCTCCGAGGCCGGCCCACAGTGGTCGACGGGCCTGGCTTGGACCACCGCCATCGCCACGGCCGTGCTCGTATTCGTTTCGGTGGTGGTTCACGAGCTTGCCCACGTGGCGGTCGCCCGACGGGCCGGGATCGGCGGCAACGTCGTTGTCGTGCAGTTGCTCGGCGGAACCTACGTCATGGAGCTGCGCGCCTTCACTCCGGGACAGCAGTTCCGAGCCGCAGCCGCCGGGCCGCTCGCAAGCACGGGCTTGGTGATCGCATTCGGCTTCATCGGCGTCATCGCTTCTGCTGTCTACGGGAACACCGACACGGGTCCGAACGGGCTCCAAGCCATCGATTTCGCCGCGGTCACCCTCGCGCTGTTCAACCTGTTCCTCGTCGTCGTGAATCTGATCCCGGGATATCCGATGGACGGAGGCCAGCTGGTTCATGCCCTGGCCTGGCGCCGGTCGGGAGATCAGCGCAAGGCCAACGGCACGGTGAGCCGCGTCGGGCGCTTCGCCGGATTTACCCTGCTCCTGCTGGGGGCTGGGCTCGCGGTGGAAGTGGAAATGTTGCCGGGAATCGGTCTGATGGTCGCCGGGTGGGTGCTGCTCTCGTCGAGCCGGCTCCTCGATCGCCGAGGGTTCATCCAGAGCCTGACCAACGGCTTGCGCGTTTCCGATGCGGCCGATCCCGAATCGACCCGAGTGCCGCCCCAGCTGACCCTCGACGTGTTCGCTCCGGAATACCTTGGGGCTCGACTCGGAGGGGCGGCTCTGGTCGAGAGCGGCGGAGTGCTGCTGGGGCTGATAGGCCAGTCTCAGATCAAGCGCATCCCCAAGCGCAACTGGCCCACGACACGGACCGATCAGGTGATGGTGCCCATCGCAAACGTTCCCCGGGCCAACCCCGATGCCGACCTGTGGCCGGTGCTGGAGATCCTGGAGCGATCCGGCCAGGACGCGCTCCTGATCGGCTCGGGCGAGCCCGACGTGCAACTGATGACCCGCCGCTCGGCGGCTCTGCTCATCCATGAAAAGGCCCAGGAGCGGGCGCGCCGGAAGAAGCTGGCGGACGCGCTCGTGGGATTCGGAAAGCGCCGCACACCACCGGCCGGCGGCGCCGCGAACGGGGACGCTGACGGCCACACCGACCCGGGGTCCGGTCCGGAGTCGGGTCCGGATCGGGACGGCACAGAGGACGACCCACAGGACGGCGGACAGTGAGACGGAGAGCGGAGGTGATGGCCCCATGGCATTCACGACAGGGCCCGGCGGAAGCGGGACGCCCGGGGGAAGCACGACGCCCGGCCCAAGCGGGACGCCCGGCGGCGCAGAGGAGAGCACTCGTGCCGATCGCCGGCGCGGCATGCAGGCGGAGCGAATCCGCCGACCTCGCATGCTCGACCTCACGGCAGAACCCGTGACGCCCCGCCGAGCCACCGCCGAAGCGGAAGTGGCCCTCTCTCAGGAAACGCTTAGCGCAATCGTCGACGGCACGAACCCAAAGGGCGACGTTCTCAGCGTGGCCGAACTGGCAGGGGTGATGGGCGGTAAGCGCACCAGCGAGTTGATTCCGCTGTGCCATCCCATTCCACTTACCGACCTGTTGGTCAGGGCCACGCCGGACCGCGCCGCCGGGGTCATCCGGATCCAATCCGAAGCCGCCACGACCGGACCGGCCGACGTCGATATGGAAGCGCTCACGGCGGTGGCCATCGCTGCCCTCACCGTGTACGACATGATCAAGGAGATGGAACCTGGCGCGGTCGTGCGTTCTGCCCGGGTCACGTCCAGGTCCGGCGGCGAAGCCGAGTGGCGCCGACCGATGGAGCCCTCCGACGCAACCAGGCCGCCGCGTGGCGCGCGCATCGCCGGCCGGATCGTAAACCCGGCTGTACGAACCGGCCCTCCGGGGCGGCCAACCGGGCACAGGTAGACGCCCGCCGAGGCCCGCGAGGAACCGGCGATACCGGACCGCTTGGCGCGTTCGACGCGCTTTGTGGTGGGGCATTCGCTACAGTGAGAATGGGCAGAGGCCGAAACCCGAGCGTATGGCAGAAGGAGACCGTGGTGCCCGACGCCGGAGTCATCGTGCCGCTTGCGGTTTTCTTCGCCGTGAGCCTGGCAGTGGCATATCTCGTCTGGCGAGTCGTGGTCGTGGGCGGGCAGCTGCGTCGCGAAGCGCAAAGCCAGCGCATGGCGGTCCTGATCGCGCACCGCGCCGACCTATCGGTGTCCGAACTGGCCGAGCTGGTGGACGAGGTTCGGCGCCGCAAGATCGGTCCGGATGAAGCTCAGCCGGGCCTGCGAGCGTCCGCGGATACAATGCGTCGCTTCTCGCTGGAGGTTTCCTCGCTCGGGCCGGGCGACACCGCGCCGGCTTTCGCCGCCGGTCTCGTCGCGGAGATCGATCGGACCGGGCGCGCCATCGAGCTGATCGTCCACGGAGCGGAGATGCTCGCGGAGACAGCCTTCGAGCGGCACGGGGAAGGTGAGACGGCTATCAAGCGGGGCTACCTGAACCTGCTCCACGCCCGAGAGGCAATCCGAACCTGCGGCGACGAGATAGCCGCGATGTCCCGCGACGGGCCGGACGGGACGGGCTGGCGCCGACCCGGCCACTGACCGTCGACGACCCAGGAGAGGGGACCACGGGACCGGCCGGCCTCGGGTGCTATCCTCCGCGGGGGACCACGAACCCTGGTGGCTGGAGGAAACCGAGCCGATGCGCTGTCCCCGTTGCGGTGAACGCGAGACCCGCGTCGTGGATTCGCGTGACCTCGACGAGGCCAGCATCCGCAGGCGCCGGGAATGCGGGAAATGCGGCGTGCGATTCACGACTTACGAACGGATCGAGTCGCCGCGCCTGGTCGTCGTCAAGCGCGGCGGCACCCGGGAGGAGTTCGATCGCGACAAGCTCGTGTCGGGGTTCCGCAAGGCTTTGACCCGTCGTCCCGTTCCGGAGGATGCCGCCGAGCGTGCCGCCGACCAGATCGAGGCAGAGTTGCGCGCGAGCGGTTCGAGCGAAGTCTTGTCGTCGGAGATCGGCCGCCTGGCTATGGACAGGCTTCGAGCGCTCGACCAGATCGCCTACATCCGCTTCGCCAGCGTATACCAGAGCTTCGACGACCTCGAGGCCCTCAAGCGCGAGGTGGACAACCTGTATGCCCAGCGCGAGAGCGGAGCCACGGTCAAATGAGCGTGCTGTCGGATCGCGACATCGCGGCCGCGCTAGCTGCCGGGCGCGTGCGGGTCGAGCCGTACGACAAGACGGACCTGCAGCCGTCCTCGATAGACCTGCACCTCGACCGAAGCTTTCGCGTCTTCCGAAACAACCGCTACCCGTACATCGACGTCCGGGCGCCTCAGGCCGACCTGACGGACCTCCTGAACGTGACCGACGACGAGCCGTTCGTGCTGCACCCGAGCGAGTTCGTCCTGGGCCAGACGCTCGAATGGGTCGAGCTTCCGGACGATCTGGTCGCCCGGCTGGAGGGCAAGTCGTCGTTGGGGCGCCTCGGCCTGCTGATCCATTCGACCGCCGGGTACGTCGATCCGGGCTGGAAGGGCAAGCTCACGCTCGAGCTGTCGAACGTCGCCAAGCTGCCCATTGCGCTGTACTTCGGCATGAAGATCGGTCAGATCAGCTTCCTGACGATGTCGAGCCCGGTCGATCGGCCTTACGGATCGGCGGGCCTGGGTTCGAAATACCAGGGTCAGTCCGAGCCCACCGCATCGGCGTTTTTCGAGGATTTCGAGCGCGGTCGGCGCGGGACGTCGGAGCCCGAGCCTTCGAGCCGATGACCACGTTGAACGATGCCGTCCACTGGTCGGCCGAGCTCGGCGACGGGACGCGTGTCGCGCTGATCCAGGCGGGCACGTTCCGATCCGATGCGGGCGCCCTGCTGGGTCCGGTCCCGAGGATGATGTGGGACCGTCTCGTGGCCGACGAGATCGACCATGACCACCGCATCCTGCAGGCGCTCAACTGCCTGTTGATCGAGACGCCCGCGGGGCGCGTGCTGGTGGAGACGGGGATAGGGGATCGGATCGGCGAGAAGGGGCGCGCGATGCGCCGTTATGAGGGGCCGTGGATCGTGCCGGCGCTCAAGAACGCTGGTTTCGACCCGGGGACGGTGGACGTCGTGGCGGTGAGCCACCTCCATTACGACCACGCCGGCGGGTTGCTGCTTGCGGATGGGTCGCTCGCCTTCCCGCGGGCCCGTTTGGTGGCCCAGCAGGCGGAGTGGGACATCGCCATGGGTAGCAACTCCCGCCTGGTGGCGAGCTACGACCAGCCTGAATTGCGGCTGGTCCGTGACCTGGGGTCGCGCGGTGCCGTGTCCGGAGAGACCGAGATTCTGCCCGGTGTTTCCGTCGTTCCCACTGGCGGCCATTCGGCGGGGCACCAGGGCGTGATCGTCCGGGGCAGTGAGCGGACAGTGGCGTTCTTCGGCGACCTGTGTATGCGGCCGTGGAGCGCCAACCCGCGCTGGATCACGGCCTTCGACGACTTCCCGCTGGACTCGGTGGCGGCGAAGGCATGGCTATTCGCGCAGGCCGCCGACGGGGGCTGGACGATCGTCCTGTCGCACGAGCCGCGGCACCCGATTGGTCGGCTCGTCCGCGACCGCGACCGCTACCGCTTCGAGGCCGGAGCATAGGCCGGCGTGGCGCGGCTCGGCTCGGCGCGGGGCGCGAGGCGGGGCGAGCCGCTTCCAACGGTCGTTACTGCGCGTCCAGACGTACAAAGCCTTCACTCGAGGCCCGGCGAGCGTTTCAGTGCGCGTTTCCAGATACATGTGCGACGTGCTGACCCCCGGCACGCCCTCTTGCTCGTCGTTCCTGCCCGTTTCTAGATGCAGATTTGACGGCGGTCTGCCGACTCGGTCGGAAGTGGTGTTGAATCCGGGCAAAATCGACGGCTCCGTGGGGCGCCCCGGCATCGGATGGTCGGACATGTACTTCCAAACGCGCAGCGCGGCGCGACCAACGCCCCACATGGCGGATCTGCCCATCGGGAGCACGGATACGTCACCGCCAGGCCTCCTGAAGCCGCTTGCCAGGCGGGTCGCACAGGGCGCGGGGTCTAGCCAACGGCTCCGGACGCTGTAACATTCCCCGGCGAGCCCCCGTAGCTCAGTGGATAGAGCGCCGCCGTCCTAAGGCGGGCGTCGCTGGTTCGAGTCCGGCCGGGGGCGCCACATCTCTCATCGTCCCGGCCATGCCCTGTCCGGGAGGCCCGGAGCCGCGCATGTCGTTCCGCTTCCGCGCGCTGACTGTCGTCGTGTACGCCGCTGCCATGGCCTACGTGGAGTCGGCGGCGGTCGTATACCTGCAGCGCGCCCAGTCGATCAGCCCCGAACATCTCTTCCCGCTGCAATCGCCGCAGGTCCTCGGAAACCTGGCCGGCATCGAGGTCGGGCGCGAGGCGGCGACCCTCTTCATGCTCGCGACGGTCGGCGTCCTGGCGGGCAGGCGCTGGCTCGACCGCCTGGCCTGGAGCGCGGTCGCCTTCGGCGTCTGGGACATCGGCTATTACGTCTGGCTCTGGGTCTTCATCGGCTGGCCGCACTCGCCGGCGACGTGGGACGTGCTCTTCCTCATTCCGGTTCCATGGGCAGGGCCGGTTGCAGCGCCCGTCACGGTGAGCCTCGTCCTGATCGCATTCGGTCTGGGCGCGGCCTGGCAGGTGGGGCAGGGGAGGACGCTCCACGTTTCGCTCCCCGGAGTGGCGCTCGCACTGCTCGGCGGGTTTCTCGTGATCCTCAGCTTCACCCTCGACGTCCCGGATGGGCTCCGCGACGTTTCACCGCCGTGGCACCCCTGGCCGATCTTCCTCGTCGGGATGGCCCTGGCGGCGTGGGCGGCCGCGATGACCCTGCGAATGACGGCAGCGGGCGAGGCGGTAGGCAAGGCAGAAGGAGCCTCCTGAGCCTGGCAATTTGCGGGCTCGGGCGATTCGTGTCGCGGCCGCCAGCGGCCGATTCCTGGCAGGGAGGCGTTTGGCCCCCGAGCCGCCGAGCTCAGCCGGCCCACAGGCCAGGAGCAGACATGGACTCCCGCATTCGGAACGACTTCAACGAGCTTGTCGCGCCGATGCTGGGCCTGGCCGAGCGCAGACTCGAGGAGCAGGGCGAGTTCCGACCGTTCGGAGCGCGGGTCGGCGCCGGTGGGCAGCTGGCTGTGATCGACGTGGCGCCGTCGCTCGAGAGCCCCTCGAATCCGCTCATCATCGACGCGCTCTACGCCACTTTCCGGTTGGAGGCGCGCGCCGGAACCATCAGGGCCTGCGCCGTGTGCTGGGATGCCACGGTGCCGCGCGAGCAGGGCGGCGGCTTGATGGACGCGATCGCGATCGGCCTAGAGCATCGGGACGGCGAGCCGACGGTGATCGTCCAGGAGTACGAGCTGGAGCCGTCGGGCGAGATCCATTTCGAGGATCCGGTCACGATCGCGGGACGTCGCCACGTCTTCGGGACGGTGCTCTTCTGCTGAGCCGCCCGGGACGCGGCCCGGCTCATGCGGCCCGGCTCATGCGGCCCGGCGCACGCGGCCGGCAGCGCGGCTGAGCGGCGCCGACCCCTGTCAGCTCTGGCAGCCCTTGCAGCGACCCGAGATCGTCACGTGCGATAGATCGACGCTGAACCCGAGCTCGCCTTCCAGCGCTTCTACGATCGCCGTCGCCGTAGCCACACCGATCTCAGAGGTCGACCCGCAGCCGACGCAGTAGACGTGACCGTGGACCTGGTCGGGGAGGATGTGGTACTCCTCGCGCCCACCGGGACCGTGGCCGTGGCGGACAAGGCCCAGGTCCTCGAGCATGTCGAGGGTCCGATACACCGTCGACGGTGTGGTCGTCGGATCGAGTTGGCGGCAGCGGCCGATGATCTCGGTCGCGGTTACGTGGCCCCGGCGCTCGCGTAGCACGTCGATCAGCGTTCGACGCTGCGGCGTCCAGCGCAACCCATTGGAACGCAGGTGCTCGGCCACGCCGTCCCAGCGGCTGGCGGCCGATCCCACCAACGCCTGGCTCGAGTCTGGTTGTGGCACTGTGCGGTCCTCCTGCCCACGCATTGTTGCGCATCGCTGCGCCGTCGTAGACTACGACTGCCTCGCAACTTGTTGCAATAGCGACAGGTTTCGTCAGGCAGGACGGAGGACGGCGGGGACGTGCACATTCCGGACGGCTACCTGGCGCCGGCTGTCTCTCTCGCGCTGGCAATTCCGACCGTGCCGACATGGGCTCTGGCGAGCCGCAAGGTCAAGAAGGTACTGAACAACCGGACCGTGCCGCTGCTGGCGATCTTCTCCGCCTTCAGTTTCACGATCATGATGTTCAACGTGCCTGTGCCGGGCGGCACGACGGCCCACGGGGTAGGGGGCACGCTCATTGCCGTAGTCCTGGGGCCATGGGCAGCCGTGATCGCCGTGAGCACCGCCCTGATACTCCAGGCCCTTTTCTTCGGCGACGGCGGCGTGCTCGCGATCTTCGCCAACTGCCTGAACATGGGCATTATCCTGCCGTTCGTCGGTTACGCAACCTATCGAGTGCTGGCTGCGGGATCGCCGATCCTCTCGACGAGGCGGGCCATCGCGGCCGGCATCGGTGCGTACATCGGGATAACCGTCGCCGCCCTCGCGGTTGGAATCGAGCTTGGCATCGAGCCGGGGCTCTTCTCCCAGAACGGCCATGCGCTCTACAGTCCATACGGGCTGAACGAGGCCGTTCCGGCGATGTTGGCCGCGCATGCCTTCGGCGCGTCCATCGTCGAAGCTCTGATCACCGGGCTCGGCGTCGCGTATCTGCAGCGGAGCCATCCCGAATACCTCACCAGCCTGCGCGGCATCTTCGCCCCCGATGCGACCGCCGATGGCGCCGTGGCCCTGCGTCCGCTGTGGCAGCTCGTCGTGGCCGCGGTCGCGGGCGCGGCGGCCGTCCTGGCCGCGGTCGGTCTCGTCCAGGGCGGCGGCGACCCCGCGAGAATGTTCGGGGCCGATTGGTCGCACGTGGACTGGCCGTCGGTGGCGAGTATGCTGCTGGTCACCGGCGTCATCGGAGCCGTCGTAGTGCCGCTGAGCTACCTCCTGCTGCCGCGGAGCGTCAAGCGGGTCGGAGCAGCTTTCGCCGCCATCGCCGTGGTGGCGCCGCTCGGCCTGATAGCGCCCGGGTTCGCCTACGGAGAGGGACGCGTAGCAGACGTGCAGGCGGCCTTCGGCTACGTGCCGTCGGGCCTGAAGAGCCTGTCCGGAGTGTTCAGCGCCCCGCTCGCCGGCTACAACATGCCCCTGCCGTTCTTCTCGGAGGCGAACGCACCACTCTGGCACGCCGGGATCGGCTACGAGCTGGCCGGCGTCATCGGAGTCCTCGCCGTCGGTGCCCTGGTTTACGCGATCGCTCGCGTCCTGCGCGGCAAAACCGAAGGCCCGTCCCCAGTGAGCGGTGACAAATGACTGCTGCCGCGCCGGCAAAGCGCAACGAAGGTCGGCTCGGCTGGCTCGAGCAGACAGTCGGCGGTATCACGTCCAACATCGAGCACGCTATCTTCACCGAGCGTCACGCCCGCTCGGCGGGTTGGCTCCAGCGACGCGATCCTCGAGCCAAGATGATCGGCACGCTGGTCGCGATCCTGGCGGCCAGCCTGACGACGTCAGTTGCCGGGCTCGCGATCCTCTATGCCATGACGCTAGCCGCGGCACGGGCGAGCCGGGTCCCGTTCGGCTTCTTCGTCAAACGCGTCTGGCTCGGGATTCCGTTCTTCGCGGGCGTAGTCGTGGTTCCGGCTATCTTCTTCGTCCCCGGAGTGCGCGTCTTCGATCTGCCGATCGGGCCCGCCCATCTGGCGCCCTCGTGGAACGGGCTGGCCGGCGCGGCGCTGTTCGTCAGCCGCGTCGGTGTCTCCGTATCGCTCGCGGTCCTGCTCGTGCTGACGACTCCCTGGTCCGACGTGCTCAAGAGCCTGCGATCGCTCCGGGTGCCGCAGGTCTTCATCCTGGTCCTGTCGATGACCTACCGCTACATATTCCTGTTCCTCCACACGGCCAACGGCATCCTGCTCGCCCGCAAGAGCCGGGTAGTGGGCCGGGCAACCGGCGGGGAGCAGCGCCGCTGGATTACTGGCACGATGGGCAACCTCATGAGCAGGGCCTTCAAGATGAGCAACGACGTCTACGCCGCCATGCTGGCGCGCGGCTTCACCGGTGAAGCCCGAAGCTATTCCACGTACCGGATGCGGGCGGCCGACTGGCTGGGGCTTGCCTGCGTGGCCGCCGTTGCCGTCGCGGCCGTGCTGACCGGCCGGTTCCTGCCATGACCCTCGAGACCGCCCCCGCCGGCCGATCCAGGCCCGTCGGACCCGGCGAGCCGCTCTTCTCCCTGCGCGGCGTCCGGTATCTCTACTCTGGCCGCCAGGTCGCACTCGACGGCATCGATCTCGACGTCTGGAACGGCGAGCGGATCGTCCTGCTCGGCGCCAATGGGAGCGGCAAGTCGACCCTTCTCAAGTTGCTCGACGGAATCGTGGCTCCGAGCCAGGGGAGCGTTCGCGCCCTGGGACGGGACGTGGCTGCCGTCGCCGCTGGCGAGGACGCTTTCAGCTTCCACCGCGAAGTCGGGCTCGTCTTTCAGGACCCCGACATCCAGCTCTTTTCTGCCACCGTGCTCGACGACGTGGCCTTTGGCCCATTGCAGCTCGGCCTGACCCCCGACGACGTGAAGGCTCGCTGCGCAGAAGCGCTCGCGACGATGGAAATCCAGCACCTGGCGGATCGGGCTCCCTTCGAGCTTTCGGGCGGCGAAAAGAAGAGAGCCGCCATCGCTTCGGTTCTCTCGCTTCGACCCGATGTCCTTCTTCTCGACGAGCCCACCGCCTCCCTGGACCCCCGGACGAAGTGGCTGCTCGTGGACCTGATCGGGCGCCTGGCAGCGGCCGGCCGCACCCTCGTCGTCGCCACCCACGAGCTCGACATAGTGCCGATCATCGCCCACCGCGTGGTCGTCCTCGGCGAAGATCGCCGGATCCTGGCGGACGGACTCCCGGCCGCGATCCTCGCCGATACGGACCTGCTCATCCGCGCCAATCTCATCCACGAGCACCTTCACCGGCACGGGACGGTTCGCCACGCCCACGCCCACGACCTCGACGACGGGCACCACGACGGTTCCGAAGATCGAGCGGCCACGGGCTATGAGACGACCGCTGCCGTGAGACTGAACGGCCCCGAGGCCTAGACGATCCAGACGATCGGCCCCCCACGCAAGGGGCCTGCTCAGCCCGCTCCGAAGCGCCACAATGGGGCCTCCATGGAGAGCCGCAGCCCACGGGGGGTTCCCGGTGATCCGCCCGAAGCTGTCGACGGCGCGGATCGGTTGAGCGATGTCGTCGCCGTAAGCTCGGGGCGCCCCGTCGCCGACCTGCTCGACAGCGCCGCCGAGAAGGCCGCCCGCCAACGCCTCTTCGAGGAGGTTCTCGGTGGCGTCGAACTCGTCCTCGAGGCCGACGGCGCGGCTTTCTGGCGCGAAGAACCCGACCACTCTCTGGTGCTCACTTCGAGCCGGTCGATGTCACGCTCAATGCTCGACGCGCTCGACCGGACCGTCACGACGCCCCTGCAGTCGATCATGCAGCGCTGGCCCGATAGCCCGATGGTGGCGGTGCCGCTGAACGACCCATCGAACGCCATCGCGGAGGATATTCGCGCGATCTGCGAAGTGGAGGGTGTCTCCAGCCTGGCCGGCGTTCCGTGCCGGATCTCCGGGGAGATGCTCGGGCTGATGATCGTCATCCATCGCCACCCGCATTCCTGGACAGTGCGCGACCTGGGCCTGGCGACCGGGTTCGCAGGGCAGCTGGCCACCGCGATGCAGAACGCGCATTTGTACGCGTCGGTTCGTTCGCTGGCCAGTCGCCTGACGGCCATCCACGAGTTGAGCTTGAGGCTGGCCCAGCTCCGGGACGTGGATGCGATCGGCGAGGCGATCGTCGCGGAGGTCGGCCGTCTGGTCGACTGCGACACGGTGCGCGTGTACCGGCTCGACCCCGACGAGGGCGTATTCCGGCCGGTGGCGGCATCCGGCCGGTTCCTGGGCATCGATTCCCCTCCGCTCGAAGCTCTTTCCAGCGCCCACGCCGAAACGCTCCCAGGCTGGGTGGCCAAGCGGAACGAGCCGCTGATCATCCCGGACGCCTCGGTCGAACGGCGCTCGATCTTCCGCTCCACCTTCGGTCCCGAGTCGCTGCTCCTCGTCCCGATGTCCTACGGCAACGTCGTCCAGGGTGTCCTCGCGGTCTCGAAGGAAGGCATCGACCGCTACGGGCCGGATGACGAACAAGCACTCTCGATCTTCGGCCGGTACGCCGCCCAGGCCATCGTGAACGCCGACAACGTCGAGCGACTCGAACGGCAGCAAGCTCTGCTCGAGCGCCAAATCGCGGCCGAACAGCGCCTGCTGGACGTCAGCGAGCAGCTCGTTTCCACGCTCGAGCCCAGACGCGTCCTCGATCAGATCGCCGACACCATCGGCAGCGTCGTCCGCTTCGACCAGCTGACGATCTATCGAATCGACGAGGCGAATGGCAAGATCGAATCCGTGCTCACGCGGTCGGGCGAAGCCGAAAGCTCGACGGCGGACCGGCCCACGATAGACGAGGGCCTGACGAGTTGGGTCATCGGTCGGGGCGATGCCGTTTGCGCCAACGACGTCGCCGAAGGAGTGCTGGCCGTCGGACCGGACGGTCTGGACGACCATACCGAGGAGCAGGCCGCGGGATCGGGCAAACACAACGGCCGCGGCGCGGCTCCGGCACGGGTCACGCAAAACATAATCGTCGTGCCTCTCAGGATTCACGGCGATGTCGTCGGCAGTCTCAACCTGATGCGCGTGGGCGGCCCTGAGGCTCATTTCGGCGCGCAAGAGTTCGAGCTGAGCAAGCTCTTCGCGGGCCAGGCGTCGATGGCGCTCCAGAATGCCGAGGCCCACGTGACCGTGGCGTCCAGGGCCGATCTGGACGCACTAACGAGCCTGAGGAACCACGGCACGTTCCAGCGGGACCTGGATACTCTCGTGGCCGCGGGCAGCCCGTTCTCGTTGCTGATGATGGACCTCGATTCGTTCAAGGCCTACAACGACACATTCGGCCACCCGGCCGGCGATGGATTGCTCCAGATCGTGGCGAAAGCCGTCGTCGGCGCCATCCGCCAGAACGACCGGGCTTACCGGTATGGCGGTGACGAGTTCGCGCTCCTCCTGCCGGGGGCCAGCCGAAGTCACACGGCCGAGGTAGCGGAACGCGTCCGCACTGCCGTTCGTATGGCTGTGATCGGCTCGTCCGGCAGCTCGCCCGGACCGTTTGTCAGCGCTTCGATCGGCGCGGCTCACTGGCCGGCCGACGGGCTCGCCAAGGCAGACCTCGTCCTCTCGGCCGATCAGGAGCTCTACCAGGCCAAGCGCCGGCGCGGCCAGCAGCCCGGTCGGGCGGAGCAAGGCGCACAGAGCGCGGGACAGGCCCAATCGGCAGGCGACCGCACCGCAGGCTTCGTCCATGGATCGCTGCTCGAAGCCGCCCACGAGATGCTCTCGGCGGCCGACCTCGGAGGGATCGCCGACGCGACGCTCCGCCATGCCGTGAAGATCGCCGGCGCCAGAGACGCGTTTCTGGCAATGGTCGACGTGGCCGCGCCCGGATCGTCCGGGAAAGGCACGGGGACGCGCCCGTCGATGCGCCTCGTCGCGGGCTGCGGCGCCTTCGAAACCCGCAAGCTCCGCATCCGCCGCGGCACCGGCTTCTGGGGCCGCGTGTGGCGGGAAGCCGCCGCGCTCCAGGACGGCTCCGGCGCTGACGTGGGGCTGCTCGGTGTGCCTCTGACCGAGGCCGGGCAAGTGGTCGGGCTACTTGGCGTAGTCGCATCCGACGGCGATAGCGTGGCCCACGATCGCGTTCACCAGCTGACTCGCCTCGCGGCACTGGCATCGGCGGCTGCGGCCACGGATGCCAAGCGACCGCAGCATGCGGCGCCTGAACCACGCGCCGGCGCTTCTCCCGCCGAGGCGCGCCGGGGCTGACGGACCCTATACTCGACCAATGTTCGACTCCTCGTGGCCCGCTCCCGCGCAGCCGAGCCGTCGCCGCTCGCGGCGGACGATCGTCGCCGCAATCTCCGTGTTTCTGGGCGTGGCGATCGTCGCGGCCTCGGCGTTCCAGCCGACCAGCCTTCGCGCGGCACGAAGCGACGTGCGAATCTTCATGGGAGCGGCCGCCTCGCTGGATCCTGCAATCCAGGCAGATGTGGCAAGTGCCCAGATCGACTCCCAACTCTTCGAATCTCTCACGGCGGTGGACGCTTCCCAGCAGATTCAACCTGCCCTGGCCGCAAGCTGGGAAACGATCGACAGCGGGCGTCGGATCGTGTTCCACCTGCGACCCGATCTGAAGTTCTCGAACGGGTCGCCGATGGCGGCGAAAGACGTGGTGGCAAGCTGGATGCGCGTACTTGCCATGGCCGATCAGGGTGGTCTCGCGTCGCTGCTCGATGACGTCGTGGGCGCCGAGGCCTACGCGAAAGGGAGCGGTCCGGCGTCCGGCGTCGGCCTGCACGCTCCCGACGACGCCACCGTCCAGATAGACCTGGCCAGCCCCGCGTCCGACTTCGCGGCGATAGCCTCGAGCCCGACCCTGGCGGTCGTGCCGCCGGGTCTCGATTCCGATGCGAGCTTGCTCAAGCCAGGGTCGTTCGTGGGAAGCGGCGCGTACGTTCTCAGTGCGATTACCGCAACGGAGACGACGCTCGTCGCCAATCCCCGTTATTGGGCCGGCGTGCCCGCCCTTGCAACCGTTCACGTGGTCAATGACATCGGCGGCCAGAGCCCCGTCGACGTCTTCCTGGCGGGAAAGCTCGATTACACCCCGATTCCGTCGTTCGATGGCACCTGGATCGCCTACGACCGCACCCTCGGTCCCTCATTGCGGCTCGTCCCGAGCGCGTCCGTCGAGTACTACGGCTTCGACACGACAAAGCCGCCCTTCTCGGACGTCCACGTGAGGCGGGCGTTTGCGATGGCGATCGACTGGCGGCGGATAGTGACGCTCCTGGGGAGCCCGACGGAAGTGCCGGCCACGGGCATGGTGCCGCCCGGCATTCCCGGCCGCAGCAGCACCGACTTCGTCCCCAAGTTCGACGTGGCGGCCGCAAAGGCGGAGCTGGCGCAGGCGGGCTTCCCCAACGGCGTCGGGTTTCCGAAGATCACTCTCGTGACCCCCGGCGGATCGGTCGACAGGGCTATCGCGGCTCAGCTCCACGCGAATCTAGGCATCGACATCGGCCGCGAGACCATGGGGTTCGCCACTTATTACCAGCGATTGGCCGCCAATCCTCCGGCCTTCTGGGAGCAGGACTGGCAGGCCGACTATCCCGGCGCCTACGACTTCCTCGGCCTTCTCCTGGGAACCGGCAAGGCCAACAACTACGGCCATTGGAGCAACGCGAGCTTCGATGCCGCCCTCGGCAAGGCACTCTCGGCCGCCGACGCCGCCTCCACCCAGGCCGCCTTCGATCAGGCTCAGGCTATCGTGCAGGACCAGGTACCCGTGATACCGGTGGACAACGGAACGGGCTACTGGCTGGCTGCCACGGGTCTACTGGGGGCCGCACCCAACGGTCAGGGTCTGGTTCGTTTCGCCGGACTGGCCTGGGCTTCGTGATCATGAGCCTGCGGCTGTCGCACGAGTTCACACGTCGCGTGGCCGCTGCCGGCTGCGTGACAGCCATCGCGCTGGCGGCCGGTGCCCCGCATGTCGGGGCGGCCTCGCCCGACTTCGGCACGCCGAGCGCGGTTTCCACGTTCGGAACGGGCATCAGTTTCACGCAGCCGTATGGCGGGCCGGCATTCGCGAGCGCCGAGATCGTCTTGACGCTCCCCTTCAGCGACGCCCCGGAGATCACGCAACTACCGGAGCAGACCGGCGCCACTCTGGGATACGAGCTTGACGCGTCGCAGGGCCAGCTGCTACCCAACCAGAAGATCACCGCCACATTTGAGGTCACGCTGTCCGACGGCACGGTCGAGGTCGGGCCCCCGATCAGCGCGACGTATGCGGACGATCGTTTCCAATGGAAGACGGTGATGGCCGGGGTCGTGACGGTCCACTTCTACTCCGGCAGCTCCTCGTTCGTCCAGCAGTTCGGTTCCCTTGCCCAACAGGGCATAACCAAGTCGGCCGCCTTCCTCGGCGTCAAGGAGACTCAGCCGATTGACTACTTCATATACGCCGACCAGCAGTCGTTCCTCGACGCCATGGGGCCGGCCACTACCGGCGACGTTGGCGGGCAGGCCTTTTCGGAGTTCCGGACATGTTTCGCCCAGATCAACAACGGCGACCTGGGTTACGCCCGGTCGGTGATTCCGCATGAGCTGACGCACATAGTCTTCGCGGATGCCATCGCCAACCCGTACCACGATCCGCTGAACTGGTTCAACGAAGGAATGGCCGTGTACCTCTCGGATGGGTACACCACCGACAACAGACAGCGGGTCTCTCGGGCGGCCGTGAATGGCGCCTTGATGCCCCTCGTCGCTCTGACCGGCGCATTCCCGAGGATTACCGACCGCTTCTACCTTGCCTACGCGGAAGCAGTTTCCGCCGTCGACTTCTTCGTCCGCAAATACGGCCAGGCCGACGTCGCCAAGCTGTTGAGCTCCTACCGAACCGGAGCGACCGACGACGAAGCGTTCAAGGCGGCCATCGGCGTCGATACGGTCGCGTTCGACAAAGCGTGGCTGGCCGACAACGCCGTGGAGTCCTACCAGCCATTCGGCCCTCAGCCCGCCCCGAGCGGACCGTTGCCGCCCGGCTGGGGTTCCTCCGCCGGTGGAAACTCCCCGGGCGGATCCGGGGTGGCGGGCATCGCCACGCCGGGCCCGGGCGGCACGGGCCAGCAGGCTGGCGCCAGGGCCAAACGAAACCCGACCTTCGAAGCGCTCGGGACCGCCGGGGTGCTTTCGACCATCGCGCTGGTCTTGCTGATCGCAGCCGTCATCATTCACCGCAAGAACGAAAGGGGGGCGCCATGACCGCCAGGCCCCGCAGAAGAAGGATCGCCTCCTGGCAGGGCACCCTCGCCATCGCGTTGCTGTTGCTCGGTTTCCTTATTGCCGCACAGGTCTCGGCCCAGGCCCCAGCGGCGAACTACAGCGCCCTGGAGCGGCCCGGCCTCGTTCAGACGATCCAGGATCTCCAGCACCGCCACGACGATCTGGCGGCATCGATCGTCGCAACCAGGTCGCAGCTGGCGGCCGTTCGCGAGGGCGGCCAGGGTAGGCAATCGGACCTCATAACGTTGAACCAGCAACTCCAGCAGGCGCAGCTCGCAGCCGGGTTCACGACTCTGCAGGGCGCCGGCGGCTATGTGTACCTGAACGACGGCGCAGCGCCCCCCGGAATCGGCGGCAATCCCGCCGACTATCGTGTCGATGCCGCGGACATACGCACCATCGTCAATGGCCTGTGGCGGTCGGGTGCCGAAGCCATCGCCATCAACAAAGAGCGGGTCGTGACGACGACGGCGGTCGTGGATGTCGGCGGATCGATCCTGGCCAACTCGGCCTATGTCACCGACGGCACCGGGCAGTACGTGATCTCGGTCGTCGGGCCGTCGGACATCTGGACCAAGCTCTCCACGCTGGACACGTTCCGGACCTGGATTGAGCAGCGCTACGGCGCCTTCCACCTGGCAATCCAGTACGTGCCCGATCCGAAAGTGCTCATACCCGGATATGCCGGCACTGCCAACCTTCACGTGGCGCAGGTCTCGCCCGCGCCATCGGCCACGCCGTAACCGCGATGCGTCACTTTCGCAGTCAACTGACTCTCGCCCTTGTCGCGGTTGTGCTTGGCTTCCTCGTAGTCGTCCAGCTCCGCGCCCAGAGCGCGGGTAGCTCGCTGGACAGCAAGTCGCTCCAGGATCTGACCGCGATCATCGCCCAGCTGAATGTCGGCAACGACCAGCTGCTCGACCAGAAGACCACCGAGGAAGGCTCGCTCCGCCAGGCCCAAGCCGACCTCCAGAAGGGCGTAAGCGCGGCGGGCGGTGCCCAGAGTGACCTCAACCAGATCCGCGGCTGGGCCGGTCTCGACGCCATCTCCGGCCCGGGCATCCGGTTGACGCTCAGCGGCTCCTTCCCAGGTGAAGTCGCCCAGGACGCTCTGAATGAACTCTGGAGCGCCGGAGCGGACGGCATCGACGTCAACGGCATACGCATCGTCCCGGGCATCGTGGTTTCCGGCCAGGCCGGTTCGCTCCAGGTGGGTTCGGTGCCGGCGGGACAAACCATCGTCATCTCTGCTGTAGGCAACCACGATGCGCTCGCGGGTGCCCTGCAGCGGCCCGGCGGTTTCCTTTCGCAGGTCAGCGCCGGCTACCCAGACGCCAAGACCGATCTCGCATCCGTGACGAAGGTTCTGCTGCCGGCGACCGATCAGAGCCTGATCCCCCGGGACGCGCAGCCTCGGCTCTGATAGGCTGAGCGGCCGTTATGAACGACGCGACTTCCTCCAAAGCCCGCGCACGCGTCGCATCGGCCGCTGAGTCGGGCGTCGTCGAGTTCATGCTCGGAGACGTGGTCAGCCTCCGTCGCGCCCACCCCTGCGGCGGTCGAGATTGGCTCGTCGATCGTCTCGGCGCCGACGTGGGTTTGCGTTGCAGCACCTGCGGTCGGCACGTACTTCTCGAACGACGCACGCTCGAACGGCGCCTCATCGGCTTCGCCTCCCGTGGCAATCTCGAGATGAGCCGGGCCGTGGCGCCTGTGCCGCGAGATGCCGACCGGGGCCGCGGAGGCGTCGAGCGATGAACGTGCCACGAGTCACCCACCGCACTTCGCCTCGCACAACGCCTCGCATCAAGCCTGGAGGCCGGGCGACCGGGCCCGCGACCCCTCAAGAGGGCGGCGGCATGGAGGTCCTGCGCAACCGACCGTTCCTGCTGCTGTGGCTGGCTCAGCTCTCGACGCAGGTCGGGGGCAACATGGTCATGTTCGGCCTGTTCATCATGATCGGATCCAACTACAGCGGCTCGAAGATCGCCATCAGCATCCTTCTGCTGTGCTTCCTCGTGCCAGCCATCGCCTTCTCGGCGATCGCCGGCGTCTTCGTGGACCGGGTCGACAAACGGCACATGCTGCTGGTCACGAACGTGCTCCGTGGAGTGGCCTTCGTCCTGGTCTTCCTGGTCGGCAACAACCTCCTGCTGCTCTATCTGCTGATGATCCTGGTCTCGACTGTGACCACCTTCTTCGGGCCGGCGGAAGCGTCGATGATTCCGTTCCTGGTCCCGAGGGCGCAGCTCCTCGCGGCCAACGGCCTCTTCACGCTGACGACCAATGCTTCGTTCGCCCTTGGGTTCGCCCTGTTCGGACCGTTCCTGGTCGCCCTCGCCAGCCCTCAGCTTCTGATCCTGGTCGTTGCCGTGCTCTACTTCGTGGCCGCCGTCTTCTGCTGGACTCTTCCCTCATCGCTACCCAGCGAAGCGCCATCGGTCACCGCCGGCCAGACAGTCACGGACGCGGAACGAGCAGTCGAGACGCTGTTCGGCCAACTCGTCGAAGGCATCACCTACATCGGCGACCACCGCAACGTAGGCTGGACGCTCTCATACCTGGGGATCACGGGCGCGCTGATAGGCATCCTTGCGGTGCTCGGACCCGACTTCGCCAAGACGGCGCTGGGGCTCGGCGACAAGGGCCTGGTCGTCGTCGTCCTGCCGCTTGGCCTGGGTATCGTGACCGGCATCTTCGCCCTCAACGCCTACGGCTGCTACTTCCCCAGGCGGCGCGCAATCGAGGCTGGACTGATCGTCCTCGGCGCGCTGCTCGCCGTGCTTTCCGGCGCGGGTCCGATCTCACGCTTCCTCGAGGCCCAGGTGGCCGGGCAGGGTTTTGAGGATGCCAGCCGGATGGTCTCGCTCCTCTCGATGGTCATCGCCATCGCCTTCATCGCGGGCGCCTGCTATGCCGTAGTGGCGATCTCGGCCCAAACCCAGCTCCAGGAAGAGCTGCCGGAGGACGTTCGGGGCCGTGTCTTCGGCGTCCTCAACATGCTCATCTCGGTCTCGAGCCTGCTGCCGATCATCGTGGTGGCGCCCGCCGCCGACCTGATCGGCACCGCTCCGATCCTGGCCATCGTATCCCTGGTCGTTTGCGTGTCGGGCATCGCCAGCGTCGTTCGGAGAGGTCCGCTGGCTCCTATTGAGGTCAACGCGCGTGCCGGAACCGCCGCCGGCGCGGCCGAAGCGGTCTTGCCCGTTTCTCAATCCGAGTGCGCACCCGGAACGTCCGCCGGGCACGCCCTGAGCAAGCCAGAGATCCCCAGGTGACAGGTTCGGCGCATGCCGGTCGCAAGCGAGCGCCGATCGGCGGCAACCTCGAGACGCCGAGGGAATGGCGCGCGGCGGCCCTCGGCATCCTGGCTGGAGGAACCGCCCTTGGGCTGATGGCCGGGCACCGTCGTCTGGGGCGCATAGTGCCGATGCTGACCGCCGGAGTGGCGCTCGGCGCCGTGCTTCCGATAGCCTCCGCGTCGAGACGCCCGCCGATCGCCCCGGCTGACGCGGCGCAAGCTCTGGCCGGCGCGACCCGCCCGCCGACTTTCACCATCCTCGTCGGCGCTCGAGACGAAGCCGCCGTCCTCGCTCAGCTGGTCTCGGACGTGAGCCGGCAGGACTATCGCGACGAAGCCGGGAAGCCGCTCTTCGAGCTTGTCGTAGTCGACGATCGCTCCATCGACGGCACCGGGCGGATCGTCACGGAAACTGCGCGGGACCTGGGGGTTGCCGACGTCACCCGCGTATTTCGACGGGAGGGCGCCGATCTCGCCGATGGCAAGGGCGCAGCTCTTACGGCGGCTCCGCCGGACGTCTGTCGGGGAGACGTCGTTCTGGTCCTCGATGCCGACGCACGCCTGGAGCCGCAGTTCCTGCGGCTGGCGGCCGGCTACTTCGCCGCCGGTGCCAGAGCCGTCACGGCGCGCCGGAGAATCCTGGATTCCGGGGACGGCTGGCTGGCGGGGGCTCAAGCCGACGAGCAAACCCTCGACGGCGAGATCAACAGGGGCCGCTGGGCGCTCGGTGGCTGCTCCGAGTTCCGAGGCAACGGGATCATGGTCCGCTGCGATCTGCTGGCCGCTGCGGGCGGCTGGCGCGCTGCCGCCCTTACCGAGGACATAGATCTCTCGAGCCGGATCGCAGCCACCTCCGGCGACTCGGTTGCCTGGGCGATCGACGCCGAGGTCTGGGAAGAGCCCGTCCGCACGCTGAGCGGCTTGTGGAGGCAGCGTCTCCGCTGGGCTGAGGGCGCTTTCCGGCGAGCGTTCGAACATGGCCCGGCCGTGGTGCGCAGTCGGGAGCTGTCACTGGGTGCCAAGCTCGACTTCGTCGCTTACGTCGGGCAGCTCGCCGTGCCGGCGATCGCGCTGGGAGCAACGGTATCGGCCGCGGTCGCGGGCCGCCGCCGGGGTCTGCTGGCCATTCTGGGCGGGTATCTGGGCGTAAGCGCCGTCCTTGGATGGGACGCCCTCCGATGGGAGACGCGACCCGATGGCGGCCCCTTGCATCCGCGGGAGCGGATGGGCCGAGCGTTTCGCGTGTCGCTCTTCAACGGCTTGTGGCTGGTCGTGGTTCCGAAAGCCTTGCTCGATCTCGGGCTGCGGCGGGGCCCGATTCGGTACACGAAGATGGAGCACTCGGGGAGCGCCGCGCCGGATTTGGCACCTGGGCCCGCCCTGGCGATCCCGAGATAAGTCCCAGATAAGCGGCGAGCCGTAGAGTCCCGCCATCGCGTTGGCTGCGACCGTCGTTAGGACGAATGAGGTGGCGGCCGCAGCCACGCGGTCTGTGACGACCGCCCCACCCGGTCTACGCGCAAAGAGTGGCTCGCTGCCGGAAGGAGGGACCCTCGATCTACTAGGCCAGATCCCGGCATTCGCACCTGCCCGCCGCAAGAAGCACTCCCGCCGCCCATCGACAGGAGGCCCTCATGAGACGAGCTCGACTACTGCTCGTTTCCGCTCTCATTGCGGCGTCTACCCTGGCCTCGACGGCCCCGGGTACCTTCGCTTTTCAAGGACAGGTCAGATCCGACTCCGACGGCTTCTCATACAAGTGCCTCGGCTACACCGACACGTATCCACAGCAGCTCTACACGTTGGCTCTCAGCCAGATGGCCAAGCTCGGCTACCTGGTCACCGACGCCGCGATCGGTCCAGCCTTCACCAGGAACGCCTTCCTCAACACTGTGTTCAAGGACTATGCCGTTTACGTGCACAGCCACGGCGACAACTACTGGGCAGCCTCGGGTTACCCGAACGTGGATTCGGGCTTCCTGCAGGATCCTGGCACGAGCCGGTGCAACGACAGCAGCGTGGACATCGTTCGCGCTAGTTCAATCAAGGCCGCAACGGCAGGCGGCGGGTTCAACCTCGTGATCATGTCGACGTGCAGCCTGGGCTCCGACAGCAGCACCATGCCCGGGGCATTCCAAATCGAGAAGACGAAGATCGGGATCCAGCCCGAGTTCTACCTCGGCTACGTCGGCCATGTCTACGACAGCTCGATGCTCCGCTTCGAGCAGGCATTCTGGAGCTACATCAACTCCGGAAACCCCAGTGCCACGCTCTGGGGAGCGTTCACTTACGCCAACAGCATCGGCGGCTACGCATATGTCGACGCCGCCAATCCATTCAAGGCCAACTGGTGGGGCAGCGCTACCTACAAGGGTCGCCCGACCTCTCAAGGCTTGTGGTGAGCGAGATGACAACCACCAGATCGAGAGCAGCGTTCACTACGACCATCGGCGCCGGGCTTCTCCTCGCTTGTCTGGCCGTCGCCGGCGGCTCCATGCAGTCCGGCAGCCGGCCGGCTACGCCAGCCGACCCGTCGCTCCAGAAACAGCCTGAAGTCGTCTTCCAGGTTCTCGACGCACAATCGAGTCCACTCGTCTTCTCCCGGGCCAACTCGGCTCGTGACGCACTCGGCTTCCCGCTGGGCATCCACCGCACGGGCAAGCACGTCAAGGACACGGTCCAGCGCACCGAGTACGACGAAGTGGACGAGCTCGATGCGCAAGGCGACCCGCTTTCCTTGACCCAATTCGACGGGTCCGGTCGGCTGCGAGTCGCGGTCAGACTGGACGATAGTCCTCACCCGGCAATGCGCATCGCTCGCGAGGCAGCCTCTCAGGTTGCCCAACGAGGCGCACTGACGGCGGGACTTCCGGTCGGCGGATCGATTCACGTCGACACCGACGTGGCAACGGATGGCTGGACCGTACGCTGGGAGCGCGCCCAGAACGGCATCGTCGTCCGGGGCGACGAGACGCGGGTCCAGGTGCGGCCGGACGGCAGTATCCAGAGCCTGGCTCTCATCGAGCACGAGCTGGCCGGCGAGCCTGTCAAGCGTCTCGACAGCGACCACGCCAGGCAGATCGTCGCCAAGCATGCCGACCAGTGGTTCACCAGCGCTGGATCCGGCTACACCCTCGACAACATGGACGTTGAGTGGGTCGCCCCGAACAACGCCTTCGACGCGAGCAAGCAGATCGACCCCCAACCGGTCTACAGGCTCGCCTGGGTCGCGAACGTGAAGCCGTCCGGCGAGGCGTCCAAGTACATGTGGATGGTCACGCTCTACCTCGACGCCCGGGACGGCAGCCTGCTCGGCGGCGACTTCGTCGAGTAACACAACTCCGAACACCTGGGGTTCGTCTCCAGGTTGGGAGTCTCCTCCAGCGGCCGCCCAGCGTGGGCGGCCGCTGGAGAGCACGAATGCGCGGCCAGAGAGAAGGCCGCAGAAGGGGTCCCGTGAACACATACGGTGGTCGAGGCGCGCAATTGGGCCATCGCCGACGGCTGGACGTGCAGAAACTTCTGCTCTCCCTTGCAGTGGCGTCGCTGGCAGCCGGTGCCTGCGGCGCAAGCTCGAGCGGGTCGCCGCCGTCGGCATCGGCTTCGACTTCCGCGACAGCCTCTGCCAGACCTTCTGGGTCATGCAAGCCTGCGGACCCCTCTACGGGCATTCGGACGTCGCCGAGCATTGCGGCAGGGGCGGAAGCACCCGCGCTGCTCGTTCTGGCCGATTGCGTCGAGGGCGGCCTCGGGCTGTGGAAGCTGGACGGCACCGGCGCCTGGACGGCACTGGGCCGCGTGGCCGACGGACAGGCGATTGCCCGGGACGGGGATGTCATCACCATCGCCCATCCCGCTTCGCTCGAGACCCGGTCGGTGGCCAAGCCCGGAGAAACTACTGGCTCCGTTCCGCTGAAATGGTCCGGCTCCGCTCCCAGCGCGCCCATCGTCGCTATCGACCGGTCGCCGTCAGGCTCGACCGCTCTCGTCGCTGCGGACGCCAAGAGCCAGACCTACGCCGTCGCAGCAGGCGACGGAAGCGCCAGCCAGCTTCGGGGAGCGCCCACGGATTCGTTCACGCCTCTCGTCGGCTGGATCGACTCGGCACGAGTTCTGGCCCTGAGCCAGGGAACGGACGACACCTCCCGAATCGTCGTCGTCAACGCGTCCCAACCGAACACCGACACCCTGGCCGCCTTGACCGACATCCGATGGTTCGCGTTGTCGCAGGATCGACTCACGGTGGCGATGGCCAAGGAATCGGGAATCTATCTGGGCAGTGTCTCGGCCCTGATCGGCGGCGCTGGGCCCGCCCGGATCGCGTCCGTGGATCCTGGGCGGGGCGTATGGAACCTCGTCCTCGACGAGACTGGGACGCATCTTGCGATGCTCTCGGGTACCGTGGCCGCCGACGGAACAATGGAGAACATTCGCGAAATCGGCTACACGAAGACCAGCTCGGGCTGGGCCTGGACCTACGACTCTCCGGTGCCCTTTACCAGGGCTCTAGGTCAGGTCTGGCTTGGCTGACGAGTCGGCGTTTCCGCATTGCCCCTCGCGCCTGTGCTACGATGCCGGCCGCCCGGGCGGTTAGCTCAGTTGGTTAGAGCGCATGCTTGACATGCCGCAGGCCCCCGAGCGGAGTAGGCGAGCCGCCTCTGAGCGTGAAACGGCTCCCGAATTGCGAGCGAAGGCCGCGCAGTTATAGCGGTATTCGTGAGCGTGAACGGCCCGGCTGCAAGATTCCGCTTAGGGTTCCCAGAGGGAACGATCCGGGGACGGCTGAGGTAGCATGCCCGAGGCTCAATACCGCATAACCGTCTGAGACGGCCCAGGACACAGAGAAAGGCCCGGAGTGGGCAACTACGCCACTCCGGGCCTCTTCGTGGGCTGGTGCGGGGTCAGGCGGCTGCGATGGCCTCCCTCGTCGGTGTTTCCGGGAACTCGGCCAAGAAGGTGAGCATCGCCGTGACGTACTCGCGGATGATGAGCTCGTGCGAGGCCTTCGTCGCCCGTTGCTCGGCTTGGTAGAGCAGTTCGCGGAGCCGGGCATCCTCCGACGGTCGGAGGTCGCGCCAGAACGAGCCGCGATCCTCGCGGCCCGGATCTGTCTCCACGAGGTCTAGGTCCCCGGCACGCCAGCGCAGATCGTCGGCGTACTCGGTGATAGTCTCGTTGAGACGGTCGCTGCCGTGGTTCGGATACCTCGTGGAGCAAGACTCGATCGCGGCGCGGATCTCTTCCTCGGTCGGCGCGCTCATGCTTCGATCCTTCGCGTGCCGGCCAGGCGATGGGCGGCCAGTTCGATCATGGCGCCGCGGGCGGCCGCGATTCCGGCTCGCTTGATCTCGTCGTGCAGCGTCTCGATCTGCTCCCCGGTCGTGTCCCAACCCTCGTTGCGCTCGTAGCGATCGAGGATGAAGAAAGCTTCATGGCCGCACGCCTGTTCGAGCGTGTCAGGCTCGTCGCCCTGGCGCTCGGCTTCAGCGTCGGCCATCGCTTGGTCGGCGTACATCGTCGCCCGAACCGCGTCGACCGTGAGCGCGTCCGGCTTGGTGGTGACGCTCTGTGTTTGCATTGGAGCCTCCCTGAATCGAAACGCCCCGCCGGAGGTGATACAAGCACCAGCGACGAGGCGGTAGGAAGTCTATTCGGTTCGGCCGTCTTGTATCCGGCCGCCGGACGATCCGGCTCCTACATCGTAGCTGCGCAGCTGCGCGTGTCAAGGCCTAGCAGGGCGGGTATGGCGACTCAGTGGGAACGTCTATCTCTTCGACGATCTGCTGACCTAGACGGCCATCAGGAGCTCCCCAGACCTGCCATCTGCCCTCGAGAGGCACGACGATCTGAGAAGAGGCCATGACCCACTGGGGCTCGGAGTAGATATCCATTCCAAGGCGTCTCCGGCGCACCGACCGGACCAGATAGGAGCCGTCAGCGCATCGAGAGACGCAGGTTGCGACCCCCATCAGGGCACACTCGTCACGAGACTTCCCCGTCGCCTGCCTGGACCGAGCGGCGACCCCAGGCCCGAGACCGCCGATCTTCTCGATGGAGCCTCGCACGATCACGCGACCTGCCGCCTCATCGTCGTCGCGGGCAAGCGCCTGCCAGAATTCGGTGGCGGCCGAATGGGCCGCAGCTGCGTCGGCTTGCTTGCTCACGTCTACTCCTTAGCCGCCGACGATGCGGAGTTCTTGGGCGATGGCTTTGGTCAGCTCGGACCGCGAGCCGACGTAGTGCGGGAAGTTGAATATCTGGGTCACGCCGCCGCCGAGTTGGTCATGCGGGATGATGGCTGCGCCCTGGGGCACGTACATGGTCTCAGAACCCCGCTCGCCTACGGTGTAGAAGCCGGCCGTCTCGTTGTAATTCGTTCCGGCGGCGTAGTGGCCGGTCGTCATAAACATGGCCGTGGGCGACATGGCGGCGAGCGACGTGGCGGGCGCCTTCGTGGCGGGCGGGACGTAGGGGCTACTCGTGGGCGCGGGGATGTTGTAGACCGGATGCCCGCCGCTCGGGTCATAACTCCATCCGGCCCCCAGAGGCGCGAGGATAATCCCCCAGGCCGCGACATCCTTCTTGATCTGATCGATCAACTGAGCGTCCGTGAGCGCGGCGTGGATGTCCTCGCCCCACAGTTTCGCCTTGGCCTCGACGTTGAGAGTGATGATGTCGAGCGCGTCCTGGGTCTGCTGTTTGACGTCGGCCCACATCTGGGCGATGTCGGGGTTTGAGTCAGAGAGCCCTGCCTTGAGCTCACTCGACTGGAGGAGCCCGGTGAGCTTGGCTACTTTCTGGGCGTCCGTCCCATATTGGGTGTCCTCGACCAGCAGCTTCATATAGCTCGTCTTGAGGTTGAGCAGCTGCTCGTCGGCGGCAGCCCGCACGGCGCCATCCTTGGACTTGAGGTCCAGGAGGAGCTGCTTATCGCGCTGCTGCGAGAGGTTGATCGTCTCTTCGTCGGCGATCTGTTGGTGGCGCGCCTGATCGTCCAGGGCGCCGCTCCAGGCCTTCTCCATGTCGCTCTGGAGTTGCCGGAGAGTGGCCACGACCTCCGCCGCTCCGAGCCGCAGTGCGCCGGCCCATGTCGTCATGGCGGGAGCGACGACGCCGGCGATGAACTGCCAGGCGCCGGCGGCGTCCTGCTCCATGTGTCCGAGCCCGAGCCGCACGAGTCTCTCGGTCGAGTCGAGGCCAACGGCCGTCTGGGCCGCCATGTCGGCGAAGGGGTTCGGCATGCTGGCCTTCTGATCGTCCAGCACTTGCTGCGTCTTCTGAATGTTGGCCCGCAGGCCCAAGCCCTCGGGCGAGCTGTACCACTTGACGTCGGCTGCGTGGCTCTGCCAGAGCGCGGTCTGCTTATCGAGCGACGCCTGCAGTTGGTCGGTGCCCATGCCGGAGTAGTCGGTTGACGGCTGATTGTGGCTCACCTGCGACGCGATGGGATCGACCCAGGCGCCATCCCTCTTCACCTTCCCCTCGGTGAAGATCGAGGGCAGGCCCAGGAGATTGGAGGCAACCTCCCCCAATACGACGCCGATGGCGGCTCCGAGGGCGATCGGGAGGGCGAGTGCCGCAGCCGCGCCGATGGCTGTTCCGAGCGACCCGCCCATGAGCCCACCGGCTACCACGACTTCGCCGGTCTGAGCAGCAAGCCCAGCCGCAACTTCAGGACCGCCTGCGGCCACCGTAGCGGCCTCTGCAGTGACCATGGCCTCTCCGGTCGCTACGCCTTCGGCCGTGCCGGCGACGATTGACGCGGGGATGGTCCCGAAGATGGCATCCTTGATCTTCGCGAGCAACTTCGGGGCCAGGGCGCCCATTCCGGTCGTGATCGCGGTCGTCATTTGTGCCGGAAGCAAGCGAGCCATGCTCATGACCGGCCCCATCGCGTTGCCGACCTCGGACAGAGCACCGGCAACATTGTGGTAGGCGATTATCGCGCGGTTGCCCCATTCGTCTTCGACCGCTTGGGCGGCTTTCTCCGTGGCCCCGGTGTAGGAATTCACGTCTTCGGTGTACTGGCCGACGTTGCCCTGCGAGAGTAGCGCGGCCATCTGGGGACCGGCCTTCTTGCCGAAGAGGTCCGCGGCCAACTGCCCACGCGCGAACGGGTCTGCCGTGTTTTCAATATCGGTGATGAGCTTCTGTAGTTCCTCGGGGCTTTTGACCTTACCAAGCGCCGTCGTCATGGCGACGGTGGCCTTTGAGGCGTCGAGGCCCGAGGCGTAGAACATGTTCAGCATGCCCACGCCGTCTTGCCAGGTCATGTTGGCCTGCTGCAGCACCGGGGCGAGCTTAGCGAGCTGTGCCTGGTTGTCGGCGATGTTCGTGCCGTAGGTCTGGTGGCTGTAGACCAGGGCATCCATGACTTGCTTGCTGTCGTCGGCGTTGAGATTCCAGGCCTTGATGATCTTGGAAAACTCGTCGACCGCGCTGCTGTCTTGTTTGGTCGCGGTCTCGAAGGTCATGTAGTCCTTGGCGGTCTCGTTGGCGGCGTCTCCCGTCAGGCCGAAGTCGCTGCGGACCTTCGCCATCGTCTCGCCGATCTGGGCCATAGACTCGATGCCACCCTGGTACATGCCGACGAGAGCTTGCTTCGCGTTATCTGCCTCTTCGCCGACCATGCCGGTGTCGGCCTTGAGTTGGCCCATCGCATCGTCGAGTTCTGCCCCGGCCGTGATAGCGATGCCGAAGGCCGCGCCGACAGCGGCCCCGGCCACGGCAAGACCCGCCGTCTTGATCGACGCGCTGAGGTTCTGATTGAGCCGGTCGCCCATGTTCTTGCCGCTCTTGTCAGCGAGCGCGAGGGCTTGCGCCTCGAAACCCGTGCCGTCGAGAGTTAAGCGTACTGCCGCAAATACGTCCGCCAAAGCTGACATCGTGAGTACCTCGTTTCATTGTGAGGGGCAGGCCAGGCGCCGCCGGGAATCGACGCCTGGCTGCCGGGTGCGGGGCCCGCCCCGAGCGGTCCCGCGGGGGTTAGCGTTGGATGATGGGCATGGTCTCCGCGATCGTCCCGCCTCCGACGGCCGCCTCCAGTTCGGGAATGAACGACGGCGCGAACCGAACGTCGGCGAAGGTATGCCGGCCGGACGCCGCGATCGCCGCTGCCTTGCGCTTCGCGTAAGCGTTGCGCTCGGCGTGCTCTTTGAGCCATGCGGCCCATTCCTTTACAGCTGCGGCGAAGTCGCCCGCCTGAATCGCAGCGGCGAAGGCGGCGCGGTGTCGGGTGTCCATGTCGGCATAGGGGTCGCCGGCCGTCGCGGCGTACTCGGTCGCCATGCTGTCGAGTCCGGCCACAATCCGAGCGTCGGGCTCGGCCGGGATCACGCCGGCTTCCACCGCGGCGGCCCGCCTCGCGGCGTAGATGTCCGCGACGGAGGCCAGGTCGCTCGTGATGAGGTGGGCGAGGTCCGGGTGGTTCCGGCGGATTGTCCAGGCCCGTTCGAGGGACGGGTCCGGCGTGAACGTGAGCACGTTCAAGCGCGCGTTCTCTGCCGGTGAGAGGCTGACGACGTGCGAGCGCTTGATGAGATCCTGGAGCTCGTTCGGGCCGCCTTCCTTGACGATGGCGGGGTAGGGTCGCGGTCCGGTGTTCACTTCGTACCTTCTTCCTTGGCCGGGACGAAGGTCCCGAGCTTGATCGCGGCGTCACGGGAGCGCCCGTATATGGCCAGTTCCATTCCCTGGTAGGCGCCAACGCGGCGCATCTCACGGTCGTAAGCAGCCGGGTCTTTCGAACGGGCGGCGATTGTGGCCTCCAGCTGCGGATCCGGGACGAAACGGTCCGCGAGGCTCTGGAGCCTCGCTTGCTCGGGATCGGGCGGCGGCGTGGTGGGGCTGTAGTGGCCGCGAATGGCGCTTTCCATGTCCGGGGCTCCTTCTGTGGGCGTGGCGGCGGCCGTTGCGATGGCCTCCAGGTATGCCAGGCGGGATCGAATGGCTCTGATTTCCTCGAGGGCGGCGTCTGTCACAGTGGCTCTCCTGTCGGCTCGTCCGGGATCGTTGGGCGGCGGTTCGGCTGAAGCTCGTTCAGCTCTTCCCGGAGCAAGGCGAGCCGGCGCTCGCTCGCGGCAATCTGGACCGCCGGGATGCTCAGGAACCGGTACAACTCGACGCCCGCTAACTCGGCGTCGATAGCTTCGCGGAGCCGGTTGCGCTCCAGGAGCAAGCCGACGACGGCGCGCTGCCGACTGGCCTCAGTTCGGCGGTCCATCAACTCACCTCACGTGTGGCAGTTGGCGATATAAAACCGCCTGACTTGTCCGCGCGCGTGATTTTGCTGATTGCGGTCTGTGAGGAAGCGTGTTGCCTTATGTACCCGCCCCCGGGGGGCCTACGGCCTAACGAACCGAGGGTAGCGGAGCCAATCTGCCTAACGGTTGTGGTTTCGTCTCGTTCGCTGTCGTCAGTCGCCTCCTCTCGGCCTACGGCCTTCCGGGCGGAGCGGCGTCGGGCGAGGAGGTCGGCGTGGTGGCGGGCGCGCCATTCCTGCGAGTCGATCAGGCAACAGGCGATGCAGTGGCTCCGGCGATAGCCCCGGCTGTCGGAGCGGTAGCCGGCGAGCGGCTTCAGCTCGTTGCACTTTGAGCAGCGGCGCAGCGGGGCGGTGCTAGCGGTCACGGCAGCCAGGTCTTCTCTCTCCCGGGGAGAGAAGAAATCGGACGGCTGGTCTTACTTTTGGAGTGTCGGCCAATGGGGGCGGCCCCACCCGGTCGCCAGTCGAGCGGGAGCCGGCATCCTCATCGAACGGGCGATGCACGAGTACCGCTCTGTCTGGCTCGTTCATGTCTGCCAAGCGGATCGGATCGCATCGGCACGGGAACGCATCGGTTCGATGGTTGCCAGCCAGGCCAGGACGTGCGGCGTGGATAGGGCGAGAGGTCATGGCGTCACCGAGCGATCTATCGGGAAAGGCACCTTGTCTCGGAACTCCGATCGCTCGTTTGTGTCGCCTACGGGTTGGAGGCCGCCTCCACGCCTTCGTCGTAGTTCGATCTCATCGCCAAAGGGGGCATGCATTGAACCCGGCTGCGAGGCTGTCGACGCAGTCGGCACCGGAGCCGCCGGAATAGGTGCCCCGAACGAAGTGAGGGGGGACGGGTTGGGACGGGTTGGGACGGGTTGGGACGGGGCGTCGTGAATCACACTGTCGATCACAGTGGTTCTCACACTGTGAGATGAGGCGCGTCGGGACTCGCGAGCCTCCCATAGTCGGCGCTTCGCGGCTTCCTCTTCACCGGTCAGGGCGGCTTTCGCCTCCGTTGTCGGGGCGGCCGATTTCTGCTGTCTGATCACGTCGTACTCTCGGCGCGCCTTTACTTCTCGTTGACTGGGCTGGTCGACTAGGAAACCGTCGATCCGGTAACCGGTCTCCGTCTTGCTCCAGAGTCCGGCGCTTTCGAGTTCCACAACAGCCGACGCGCGGAACCGAGGCACGAGCACGCGGAGGCGATCGGTTGGGATCTCCCCGTCCGTGAGTAAGCGATTGCTCCAAACGGTGGCGTGGGAGTGCAGCCGAAAGGCGGCGTCAGACAGGCTCCAGAGTCGGTCCGGGATGTCGTCGCTGGTCTTCGTCCAGCTCATCGGCCGGGCGCCTTCCGTCTGGCGGCGGCTGACTTCGCGGCCAGGGTCAGCATGTGGGCACGTTGTGCGCGAGCGGCGCGAGCTGCGCGTTCTTCCGGTGGCAGGATGCCCTCGGGGTCTACGAGATTCGCGAACTTCGCACGGAAGCCACGGTGAGCGGCGGAGGTCATCGTCTCGGCGTCGTTTCGGGACCAGGCGGTTAGCCCGCCGATCCTGCCCCATGACGCCTGCCGCTCGTGGTCGGTCATCGGGCGGCCGTCAGGATGGCGGCAGCGACCCGGGTGAACTGCTCAGGCGAGAGACGGCGACGGCGTTCAAGCTGGGCGACCCGCTGTCGGACAACGGGCGGGACCATCGCTCGTGCAACGTCGGCCTGCCGCAAGCCGTGGGCCTGCCGCAAGAGCCGAAGATCGCTGACGAGGTGGTCATTCATTACCCGTAGCGTGGGGCTACGGCTGGCGCGAAGCGATAACGGAGTGAGGGCTAGAACCCCGTCAAGTCGACGCTATTGAGCAGCTCCCGCTTCCGCCTGACGGCGGCTGGTTCGTCCGGTTTCGGCGAGGGCAGCTGCGCTTGGAGCCAGCGAAGATAGCTCGCGGCCACAACGAGTTGGTTGTCCCAGCCGGACCCTCCGCGGATGCTGAAGCCGGAGCGCGAGGCTCGGCTGATCGAACTCGCGTTGGTGTTGAGCCTGTCAGCCAGGTCCGTCTGCTTCGGTGGCTGGCCCGTTGTGAGCCACATCTTGGCGATCTCGAAGCGCAGCTCGCGCAGGCCAGCCCCCACCCGCGGTCCACGCCGCGGCGGATCTAGAAGGTCAGCTGCCGCCCGGAGCACCCCTGGCAGCTGCGCGAGACGGTGGTAGTCCTCAAAGGGCTCAGCAGGCGATCCGTGCGGGATGATGATCCGAATGCCGGTCGGCGCGTGCTCAAGTTCCATGTCTCCTGGGAGGGCCAGGGACGCCAGGCTGCCCGGGCTGTCTGGATGGGTAAAGTCTGCGGCCGGCCCTACCAATGCCGGGGTGAGTCGGCGACCGTCAGAGTCGACCACGTAGGTGCGCCACAGAGAGTCAGCATCGTCGCTCATCGCTTCGTCTCCAGCCGATCGCCGGGCGACATGGCCCGACCGGCGGCGATGGCGCGCTCAGCCCGCGTCGATGCGGCGTAGCGAGTGAGCATGTCCCGGCTGCGCCAGCCTGCCAGCGCCATGAGGTCGGACTCGGCCATGCCTCCCGCGAGCATCGAATGGGCGTAGCTGTGGCGTAGCTGGTGGGGGTGTACGTGGTCGCCGAGCCCGGCCTGCTGCCCGCGGAGCCGGACCAGCCCGGCCAGGCCAGTTTCGCCGAGCGAACCCTTGCGGCCGAGCCAGACGGTAGGGGAGTCGGCATCGGGTCGCTTCGCTCTGAGGCGCAGGTAACGGTCGATCGCCTGAACCGTGGTCGCTCCGATCGGCACGACGCGGGTCCGCGAGCCCTTGCCGGTCACTTTGAGGAGCCCGCCGTCGAGGTCGACGTCTGCCAGCGTCAGCCCAAGTAGTTCGGCGCGGCGGATGCCGGAGTCGAGCAGGCATCGCAAGATCGCCTCATCCCGTTTGCCGGTGAATGAACGATCGCGCGCGCAAGCTGCCAGCAGCCGGCGCAACTCTGGATCGCGCAGGACGGGCACGGGCGCCTCGGGCAGCCGTGGCGGCTTCATGCGCTCCATCGGCGAGGTTCGCACCTCGCCTTCGTCTAGAGCCCACCGGAAGAACGCCTGGCAGCCCCGGAAGCGGTTGTGGGCGGTCGCCGGCGCGCGGCGCTGGAGAACATCGAGTACGAACGCTTCCACGTGCTCGCGGCGGATCGCACCGACCCCCTCCGGCATGCCGTGGTCGTGAAGGAAGGCCGCAAGCTGCGCGACCGCGGTCCCGTAGGTGTCGATCGTGGCGGGACTGACGCGCCGGGCCGCGAGAGAGCGGCGCCAGGACGTCGCCAGTGCAGCGAGATCGTCGGGTGCCGTAGAATGTGCCTCCCTGGTGGGGCTGGTACTCATCGGTCGGTTGTCTCCTCTGGATGTCTGAACAGCTACCAGCATGCGGCATTCGAGCGATGTAGGCAAGGCCCACAAGGCGAGAAACGCGGGTTATGTGCTCTAGCGGAGCACAAATCGGCGGGCGGTTAGCTCAGTTGGTTAGAGCGCATGCTTGACATGCATGAGGCCAGAGG
>OCZT010000410.1_pt1 | contig 42769 bp, 42 predicted proteins | sample 1539031 | NCBI WGS metagenome assembly OCZT01 (sample SAMEA3539308, study PRJEB22396) | soil metagenome | biome: tundra; feature: field; material: soil | place: USA | collected 2010-05 | depth 0.15 m
CGTCTGACAGGAACACGCCGGAGATGCCGCCGATCAGGAAGTTGAACACCCACGCGAGGCAGAACCACATCGGCACGGTGAACCGTATTCGCCCGCGCCAGATCGTCCCCATCGCGCACAGGAAGGTGAACCCGGTGGGCAGTGAGATCAGCTCGGTCGAGAGCATGTAGAACGGCCGCAGGTCGGCGTCGATGCCGCTCACGAACAGGTGGTGCTGCCAGACGAAGAAGCTCAGCAGCGCCACGCCGAGCATGCCGGCGACGGCGAGGCGGTAGCCCCACAGAGGCTTGCGCGAGAACACCGGCAGCAGCTCCAGCACGATCCCGAAGCCGGGTAGCGCGACGATGTAAACCTCGGGGTGACCGAAGACCCAGAAGAGGTTCTGCCACAGGTAGGCGCTGCCGCCGTTGCCGGCGACATAGAACGCAGTTTGTGCGGTTCGGTCGAGTGCCCCCATCAGCAGCGCCGCGAGGAGCATCGGCGAGGCGAGCATCATCAGTATCGCTGTGGCCAGGACGCTCCAGACGAAGATCGGCAGCCGCGTCCACGTCATTCCGGGCGCCCGCATCGTGATGATCGTCGCCAGCAGGTTGAATCCCAGCAGGCACATCGATATTCCGACGAGCGCGAAGAAGCCGATGTACGCGTCGTACCCCGCGGTGCCCTGGTCGCCGAGTGGCTGATAGCCGGTCCAGCCGGTCTGGAAGCCGCCGAAGAAGATCGTCGTGATGAGGACCACGCCCGCCGCCATCAGCAGCCAGAACGTGAACGACTCAATCCGCGGAAACGCCATCCGTCGGGTCCCGATCATCAGCGGCACGAGCCAGTTGGCAAACGGGCCGAGCACGCCTGACGTCATGATCCCCATCATCATCGCGCCGTGCATACCAACCAGCGTCAGATACTGATTGGCGCCGAACACGTGCACATTCGGCTGCAGCAGCTCGGTACGGATCAGCATCGCGTTGATCCCGCCGACGAGGAAGAAGACGCCGATCCCGACGAGGTACTGAAGCGCGACGACCTTGTGGTCGGTGCAAAGCCTGAAGTAGCGGCCGACCCCCTCGCCCTCGCTCTCATGCTCGGCGAGCGTTGGCGGGTGGCCGAGCATCCTGCGGATCGGGTAGTTGGCGAAGCCCAGCCCGACGAGAAAGCCGATCACGCCGAACAGATAGCCGAGCAGCACCGCGATGTCGTTCTGGCCGGCCTCCGTCGTGTAGTACGTGATGCTGGTGGCGTGGATCCGATTACCGATGAAGTCGCCGATCAGCCATCCGACGATCGCGAGCACGATTCCCGTGACCAGGTTGAAGCCGATCAGTCCGCGCCAACCGGGGCGCTGAGCGGCTGGCATAGCGATCGTGCTCATCCACCTCTCCTCTGCGGGGCTGGGAAGTACTGTCTGGCATATGGCGGCAATGTCTTGGTCGCCGGCGCGAACTGCTGCTGCTGCTGACGGATCCAGCTCGCGAACTCGGTTTGGGGTACGACGTGGCCGGTCTCGAACATGTAGCCGTGCCACACGCCACACAGCTCCGCGCAGTGGATGTTGAAGGTGAGCGGGCCCTTGGTGGTCACGTAGGCGATGTTGTCGATCCCGGGATTGGCGTCGGCCTTGACCCCGAGCTGGTAGGCCCAGAAGGAATGGATCACATCCAGCGAGGTGACGTGGAACTCGATGGTCCGGTTGGCGGGCAGCTCAATCGCCGGCGTCTCGACGCCGCCGTAGGACGGCCAGCGGTAGTCGAACTTCCACTGTTGGGCGATCACCTGGACCTGCAGAGCACCCCCGGAGCCGGCTGGGGCCGCGATCGGGTTGGGCCCCTGGCCACCGCCGGCCCCGTCGGCGAGCATCCGGACCGACCCGTACCCGGCGAGGAACAGAACGATCAACGTGGTGATGATCAGCCACCACATCTGAACGCCCGCGTGGCCTCGCACTGGCGGGCCGTCGAGGACCGCCTGGGGATCACGCTCGCGGAAGGCGATCAGCGCATAGATGAAGTACACGAGCACCGCCAGCGCGACAGGCGTGGAGAGACCGAGCAGCACCGTGTTATCGACCACCTGACCCGAGGACTCAACCGTGCCGTTGCCGGGCGGCAATCCCGGCGCGAGCACGAACACCACGACCGGCGTCAGGATCACGGTTGCAGCCAGCCACCAAAGGCCGACACGGCGGAAGTGGTTGACCTCGCTCACTGCTGGCGCCGCCTCATGCGACCTTTATGAAGCCGTCCATGTAGCCGACCGTCTGCATCGGCCCGCCGAACCCCTCGATGAACCCCGCCGCACACGGAACGTAGCACTGCCAGCGGTAGAGACCCGGCCCCGGCGTACGGAAGGTGAACGTGGTCGTGGTGTGATCGTTGCTGAGCGCGCATGGTGCGTTGCCGCACGGGTTCTTGGCGCTGGAGGAGATGCCCACCAACGGCACCGACAGGCCGATCTCGGGAATCGCGAAGACGTGCGATGCGGTGTCTGGACCGACCGCCTGGGTGGGCTTGCCGTCGAGCACGAAGTTGCCGCCGACCGTGCCGGTCGCCTGGGATATGAACGGGTTGCGCAGCCCGGTCTGGGAGTCGAACTCGTAGATCGTCATGTGCACGAGCGTGTGCGCCGGAAGCGTGTAGGTCGTGACATGGCGCCAGTCGCCCCCGTTGGCGTTGACCGCGTAGAAGGAGACCCAGGTCGGGTGCGGGTCGCTGAGCTCGGCGCTCGCAACCGTGGCGAGGTACAACTGCGCGCCGGATGCGGTCTGGGCGGCGGCCGCAGATCCGGGCACGTTGGTCAGGTAGAGCCCGATGTAGAGGCCGATCAGCACGAAGCCGATCGTCGTGCCGAGGATGATCCCCAGCAGCCTTTTTGCATATCCACTCATCGGTTCCTCTCCATTGCGGCGGAAACCTATCGCGTGGCCCGTCAAAGGCAAGCAGATGACGGCGATGTCATCTGCCGGTCATTTACAAGTCACTCGCGAACGGATATGTTCTGGCCGCGAGAGGAGCCGAGCAGGCCGATGTGCATTCTTGTGGTTGAGGACGAGAGACGGATCCGCGCCTTCCTTGCCCGCGCGTTCGAGGCCGAGGGCTTCAGGGTCGACGTAGTGGAAGACGGCGAGCAGGGCCTCAGACTGGCCCTCACCGGCAGCTACAAATTCGTGATCCTCGACCTGCTGCTGCCCGGACTCGACGGCTTGGCCGTCCTGAAAGAGCTGCATCGCCAGCGACCCGGCCTGCCGGTGTTGATCCTCTCGGCCCGTACCGACCTTGCTACCAAGCTGCGCGGGTTTGAGCTCGGCGCCGTCGACTACCTCGCGAAGCCGTTCTCACTCGACGAGCTGCTCGCCCGCGCCCGCGTGCAGCTCCGGCGTGCGGGCGACGCGGATGACGGCACCATCCTGCACACGGGCCGGCTCGCGCTCAACGTCGCCCGTCGGCAGGCCAGCGTCGGCGAGACCGTGGCCGATCTCTCCGACCGCGAGTTCCGCCTGCTCCATTTCCTGATGCTGCACCCCGGTGAGGTGATCAGCCGCCAGCGTCTGCTGTCGGAGGTCTGGGGCTTTGACTTCGACCCGCGGTCGAACGTGGTCGACGTTTGCGTGCGCCGATTGCGCCGGCAACTCGGCCCCGACGCCCCGATCCAGACCGTTCGCAACGCCGGCTACCGCGCCGCCGCGTGACCCGCAGCGCGCTCCTGCAGCGCTACCGCGTCGAGCTCCTGTGGCTAGCGTTCGCTGCCGCGAACTACGCGGCGATGGTCATGTGGCCGAGCTGGGAGACGATCCCGTTCCACTTCTTGTGGATCAGCCTGACGCTGCTATACGGCTTCCGCGTGTGGCCGATGAGCGGGACGCTCGTCGTCCTCGGCGGCGTGATGGCGATGACTTCCGTTTCGATCGGGTTCGACGCGTTTGACGGCATCCAGCTGTGGGGCGAGCTGTTCGAGGTTCCGCTGATGGCGGCCATGTTCCTGGCGATGGTCTGGCACGCGCGCCGGCGCGTCGAGGCGCTGCGGATCGCCGAGGAGCGCGCCGAGGAGCGCCGCTCGATGCTCGAGCGCCAGGAGCGCTTCATCCACGACGCGTCGCACGAGCTGCGAACGCCGGTGACGATCGCGCGTGGCCACCTCGAACTGCTGCGCGGTCAGGGTGGGGAGGCGCCCGAGGTCGACGTGGCGCTCGATGAGCTGACTCGGATCGACGCGATCATCGGGCGTCTGCTGCTGCTCGCGGGAGCCGACCAGCCCGACTTCGTCCTGACCGCCGAGATCGAGCTCGGGCCGCTCCTGGAGGACGTCTTCATGCGTTGGTCGGAGCTCGCGCCACGATCTTGGAGGCTGGGGCCACTTGTGCCGGGCCGCCTGCTAGTCGACGCCGAGCGCCTGCGGGCTGCGCTGGATGCGCTGCTCGAGAATGCCGTGAAGTACAGCCAGCCCTATGCGGCGATCGAGTTGCGCGCGCGCCGCGACGGCCATGAACTCGTGTCGATCGAGGTCGAGGACGAGGGCTGCGGCGTGCCGGAGCAGGCACTGGCGCGAATCTTCGACCGCTTTGGGCGCACCGATTCGGCGCGTACACGCTCGGCAGGCGGCGTTGGACTGGGCCTGGCCATCGTCGATGCGATCGCCAAAGCCCACGGTGGCAGCTGCACGGTCACTAGCACCGAGGAAGGATCGATCTTCGCGCTGCGCCTACCGAACTTCACGCCTGCTGTCAGAGAGCTGACGCAGCCGCCCTTCGTGCGCTAGCGCGGGTCTCCCGACTGGACCTCGACAGACGCGCTGAAAGCGCTCGCGGTCTCGGCTTGTCGCTCGGTCAGCCTACACGGCAGAGATCCTAACCAAAGAGCCGGCTCGGGGCCGCCTGAGCGTCCCTGAGCCGATCGAGATCGGACGTCTAACGGGCGCTGCGAGCGCCTCGAACCCTGGCCAGGATCGGGGCGAGGTGCTCGCGCAGCTCCACGTCGGTGAGGCCGCGGATCTCGAAGCTGGCCTCGCCTCGATCGGCGCGCACGACCAGCTGAGCGCCAGCGCGCCGACGGCGACGACCCAGGGCGCCCCGTCCGCTGGGAAGCTCGAGCGCGTCGATCTCGTCCCAGCGCAGGCGACCGATCACGTCGCCGCCTTCGGCGTCGACCACGTCGAACCCAGCCTCGGAGAAGCGCAGCTCCAGATACTTGCCGGCGCGGGGAAGGTTCTCGATCCCGTCCAGATGCATGGCCGCCAAGCGGATCGTCTGAGGGGCGAGGTCGGCGGACTCGACCGGAGGCGATGCATCGAGCAGCCTCTCCGGCTCAATGCCCGGCTCTGGCCGGGCATTGAGCTCGTCGGGTAGCGCCTCGGCCTCTGGTAGCGCTTCGAGTTCGAGTTCGAGTTCGAGTTCGAGTTCGAGCTCGGGTAGCGCCGCCGGTTCGGGCTCCGGTAGTGCCTCCAGTTCGGGTAGCGCCTCGGGCTCCGGTAGCGCCGCCGGTTCGGGTAGCGCCGCCGGTTCGGGCTCCGGTAGTGCCTCCAGTTCGGGTAGCGCCTCGGGTTCGGGTGCCGCCGCCACCTCGGCCACGGGCTCGGGCACCACCACCACCCCCGCTTCGGCCTCGGGTGGCGCCTCGGGCTGGAGCAGGGGCTCGTGGGGCTGAGCCTGGCCCTCGGGCGCTGGCGTGGCCGAGAACACCGCCCGATCGAGAGCTGGCGCGCCTACGATCTCCTGAGCGCGGATGACCGCGGGGTGCTCCAGGGCCTCGCCGAGTGCGATCTCCAGCTCGTCCATCGCCACGCTTGCCAGCGCACGGCGCCAGACCGCCGCGTCCGCGCGTTGCGCGGCCTCCTCGAGCATCCGCTCCAACTCGTCGCTGCGGATCGTGATCCTGCTCGCGTAGATAAGGACCGCACGATCGAATGCCGGTCGCAGGCGTCGCCGCAGCGCGCCATCTCCGAGCTCAGCAATCCGCTGCGCCGTCTCTTCGATCGGGTCCGTCACGACTTAGCCCCCTTCAGCAGCTCCACAACTCGATCCAGGAATTGTGCGGCCGTCTCACCGTAGAGGATCCGATGATCGCACGCGAGTGTCATCAGCATCGTTTGGCCGGCGACGACTGAGCCGTCGCGCAGCACCGGGGCGGCACGGAGCGCGCCGCAGGCGATCGTCGCCGCGTGCGGTGGATTGACGGGCGGGCTCCAGCGGATCGGGCCGTAACCGCTCATGTCACTGAGCGTGAAGGTCGCGCCGGCCAGCTCGGGTGGGGTCAGTCGACCCGCCCGCCCCCGATCGATCAGCGCCTCACACTCATCGCTGAGCTCCTTCAGGGACTTGGTGTCGGCGTCGAGGATCGTCGGTGTCGAGTAGGCGTCGGCTCTGTGCACGACCAGCCCGACGTTGACGCGAGAGTACAGCTCAAAGCGCCCGTCACGATAGGCGGCATTGGCGCGCGGCACCTGACTCAGACCCTGCGCACATGCGCTGACGAGCATCGCCGTCAGCGAATGCCCACGCGCGTCTCGCAGCGCCAGACAGGCGCTCATGTCGACCTCGGCGACCAGCTCAAGGGCAGGAATCGTCGCCCTGGACTCCGCGCTGCGCCGCGCGATCGTCCGCTGCACGCGCGTCGGTTCCTCGACGCGTGTATTGCCCTTCAATCCTGAGGCTTCAGCGGGGGGTGCCGGCGGGTCCACGATCGGCGCAACATAGACGCTGGTCATAAGTTTCGCGCGGCTGCGCAGCCCAGCCGCAGCATCGCCGGTGCCTCATCGCAGACCCTCTGCCGAAACGTCCGCTCCCTCCCAGGTGGAGACGAACTCGTCGGCTTCCAATCCGACCAGGTCGGCGCGCAGCGCCTTCAGCAGCTTTGCTGCCGGCTTGGCGGGCAGGTCCCAATACAGGACGACCTCGCCGTCCTCCACGGACACGATCTCGATCCGGTCCAACCGGTGCGGATCGGCCAGGAACGCGGGCTCGTGTCCCTCCCGTGAGACGATCAGGTGAAAGGCGCGGTTGGCCTTCATGTGATCGCAGTCAGCGCCGCGGCAGCGCGCTGCACGATGTCGCCGCCCTCAAACACACGATCGCCGACCTGGATCGCCGGCAGCGAGGCGACTCCGCCGTCCCGCGCGCGCTCGCCGGCGACCTTCAGCGCACCGGCCACCGAGCGCAGCCCGATCCCCTTCAGGACGGCCGTCGGGTGCATCTCACAGGCGGCCGCAGCGATCAGCACGGTGTTCTCGTCGCTGAGATCTCGGCCGCCGGCGAATGCCTGCCGGAACGCCGCCAGCGAGAACGCGACGGCTCGCCCCACGCGTTTGGCGTAGGTGGCGGCGAGCATCGCCAGTCGCGTGTCAGGTGGCCAGTCAGCCGGCCATCGCAATGGCTGGAGGTCCTGCGCGTCCACCTCCAACCTCCAGCGCTGTGGCTCGGCAGCGGGCTGGGCCACGCCCAGGTCAGGGCCAAACACCGGCTCCCACTCGGGCACCACCGGGAGCTCGGCCATGATCCGCTCGGCGGCGAGGTAGCAGGCTGGACTGCCGAGGTCGTAGTAGAAGATGGGCTGCCCGGGTTCCGGCGGCATCCTCGCCCCAGGCCGATACTAACCGTGGATCAGCCAGCCGTCGGCGGCACGGGCGGCTTCCATCACGGCCTCAGACATCGTCGGATGGCCGTGCACGAGGTGCGCAACCTCGGTGTAGCCGCCCTCCAGCGCTCGCGTGTTGACGAGCTCCTGGATCAGCTCGGTCGCCTTGGAGCCGACGATGTGGCCGCCGAGCAGCTCGCCGTACTTCTTCTCGCCGACGATCTTGACCAGTCCGGTTCGGTCGCCGTAGACAGTGCCCGCGCCGACGGCGCCGTACTGAACCTTGCCCACCACCACGTCATAGCCCTGCTCGCGCGCCTGGGCCTCGGTCAGCCCGAAGCTGGCCACATTCGGCGTGCTGAAGGTCGCGCGCGGAATGTCGACATAGGCGAGCGGATGGACCGGCAGGCCGGCGGCACCCTCGACCGCGATCACACCTTCGTCGGACGCCTTGTGGGCCAGCGCCGGGCCATGGACCAGGTCGCCGATCGCGTACACGCCGGCGACGCTTGTGTGCATCGCCCCATCGACCTCGATCAGACCGTCGTCGGCGAGCTTGACGCCGGCCGACTCCAGTCCCAGCGCCTCTATGTCGGGGCCGCGTCCGGCGGCGATCACCAGCCAGTCGACCTCGCCGGGTTGATCGTTGTAGGTGAACTTGACGCTGGACCCGGTCGACTCCACGTTCTTTACGAGCGTTGCGGTGTGGACCTTGATCCCCTGCTTCTTGAACCCGCGTTCGGCGACCTTGGAGACGTCGGCGTCCTCGGTCGGCAGCACGCGATCCAGGGCCTCGAACAGCGCCACCTCGACGCCCAGTCGCGCATAAGCCGAGGCGATCTCGCTGCCCGAGGCACCGGCGCCAACCACGGCCATCGTCGCCGGCAGATCGCTTAGCGCCCAAGCCTCCTCGGTGCCGATCACCCGCCCGCCGAACTCGGCGCCGGGAATCGGGCGCTTGACCGAGCCGGTGGCGAGGATGATCGTCTTGGCGGCCAGCAGCCGATCGCCGACCGTGACCTGACCTTCTCCGGCGAGCGAGCCCTCGCCGTCGATCAGCTCGATCTGGTTCTTCTTGAACAAGCCCGCGACTCCACCGGTCAGGGTGGAGACCACCTTCTGGCGGCGAGCGCTGACTGCCGTGAAGTCAACCTGAGGCGTTCCGACGGTGATCCCGAACTCGCCCGCGTCGCGGATCTCACTCAGCACGTCGGCCGTGCGCAGCACCGCCTTGGCGGGGATGCAGGCGTAGTTGAGGCACCGCCCGCCGATCGTGTCCTTCTCGATCACGGCGGTCTTCATCCCCAGCTGCGCGGCCCGGATCGCGGCCACGTAGCCGCCCGGGCCGGAACCGATGATCACGCAGTCATAAGTGCTGTCTGCCATCGCAACGGAGCCTATCTCACGACGAGCCCCAGACCCCGGGCGCGAGGCCTACCGACCGGGGTAGCTGGGCATCTGGATCCGGCCTAGGACCCGAACGAGCTTGTAGAACAGATAGCCCCCGCCTGCCATCACCACCGGCGGGACCAGAAACCCGAGCAGGTTGCTGGCCTCGATGAGCAGCAGCGCGAACAGCATCGTAATGATCGCCAGCAGCGCCATGAAGGCGAGCACCGCTCCGTACCACAGCCTCCAGAGGCCGATCGCGCAGGAGCACATCAGCAGGGCGAAGACGATCACGCCGCCGGCTGCCGGGTGCTTGGCGCCGATCTTGGCCCCGGCCGCGAACGCGATCAGGTTGGCGCCCCCCAGCAGCACGGCGACAGCGGCGGCGACGATGATCGCTCCCGGCCGCTCGCCCGGCGCCAGCGGCGCCAGTGCGGCACGGGCTTCGGCGTCACGGCGCTGGGAGCGGCTGAGCGTGGGTTCGCTGCTCGCCGCGGGGGCGCCCACAGCGCTCGCAGCTCCCGACGCGCCCGAGCGGTCCGCCGCCTCGGGCCTGGGCGGGCTCCGCGCACTCGGGCGGGTCCTGCTCGGCCGCGCCTCAGAGCCTTTGCGCTTGCGGCTATGGCGCGCCAACGCTCACCCCGCCTACGCCGCTCTCGTCGCCCGGCGACGCGGCCTCGAGCTCGGCTCGCAGCGCCCGCGCGGCCCGCTCGGGGTCCGCGGCCTGGGTAAGGGCGCGCACGACTGCCACACCACGCGCTCCGGCCGCGCGGACGGTCGGTAGCTTGCCGGCGTCGATACCCCCGATCGCGAAGAACGGCGTGGTGGCGTGTGCGGCCGCGTGGCGTATGAGCTCAAGCCCGACGGCCGCTGCACCCGGCTTGGTCGGGGTTTGGTGCACGGGTCCGACGCCGATGTAGTCGACGCCCGCCGGACCCGCCGCATCCACCTGTGCCCGGGAATGGGTAGAGAGCCCAACCAGCCGCTGCGCACCGACGATCGCTCGGGCGGCGGCCACGGGAGTGTCGTCCTGTCCGACGTGCACGCCGTCGGCATCGGTATCGGCCACCAGGTCCGGGCGATCGTTGAGTATGAACAGCGCGGCGTGCTCGGCGCATATGCGGGCAAAGTGCCGGCCCAGCAGGACGAGCTGGACGTCGTCGACGGTCTTGTCGCGCAGCTGGACGATGTCCACGCCGCCGCGCAGAGCGGCGTGTAGCCACGCGTCGGGCCGCCCGTCGCAGATCAGGTACAGACGCGCTGAGGCCAGGCGCTCGCGGCGATCGATCACAGTCCAAGTCTGCCAGGAGCGCCGCGCTAGCATTGGCTGACAACGGGAGCCCCACCGCTGGGCTGAGAGGGCGGAGCCTGAATCCGCCGACCGTCTGAACCTGACCCGGGTAATGCCGGCGCAGGGAGGTTTCTTTGCACAACAGCAATCCGCAAGCAGTTGACGTGGTGGTGATCGGCGGGGGCGTGATCGGCCTGGCGGTCGGCTGGTACGCGTGCCGGCACGGCCTGGACGTGATCGTGCTTGACCGCCACCAGCCGGGCCACGCGGCCTCATACGTGGCCGCCGGGATGCTCGGACCGATCGCCGAGGCCACCCCCGGTGAGGAGCCGCTGCTGGAGCTCGGGCTGGCCAGTGCCCTGGCCTATCCCTCGTTTGTCGCGCAGCTGACCAGCGCGTCGGGGACGCCCGACATCGGCTACCGGGAGTGTGGAACCCTCCTGGTGGCGCGCGACCGCGACGACGCCGAGGCGCTGCAGCGGGAGCTGGAGCTGCGACATCGGTTCGGTCTGCGCGTGGAGCGCCTGCTGGCCAGTGAAGCGCGTCGGCGCGAGCCCGCGCTCGCGCCGACGCTGCGACTGGCCCTCGACGTCCCCGACGACCACGCGATCGACCCGCGCCGATTGACCGCGGCTCTGACCGCCGCGCTCACCACCGCGGGTGGACGGGTGGCACCCGGGACGCGGGCCAGCGCGCTGGCGCTGCGCGACGGGCGCGCCTGTGGCGTGCAACTTGGTGACGGCACTCTGCTGGCGGCCGAGCGGGTGGTGATCGCGGCCGGCGCCTGGTGTGACGAGATCGATGGGATTCCGCCGCCGGCGCGCGTTCCGGTGCGCCCGGTGAAGGGTCAGATCCTGCGCTTGCACGATCCCGCGGGTCCGGGATTGCTGGACCATGTGGTCAGGATGCCCAGCGGCAGCTACATCGTCCCGCGCGGAGACGGCCGTTATGTGATCGGTGCAACGACGGAGGAGCGAGGCTTTGACACCAGCTTCACAGCCGGGGCGGCGTTTGAGCTGTTGCGCGACGCCGGCGAGCTGGTGCCGGGGATCTCGGAGCTGGTGATCGACGAGCTCTCGGCCGGGCTGCGGCCCGGCACCCCCGATAATCTGCCCGTGATCGGTGCCACCGAAGTCCCGGGCCTGCTGTGGGCGGCCGGCCATCGGCGAAACGGCATCCTGCTGGCGCCGATCACCGCCCAGCTGGTCACCGACGCGCTGCTCGGCAAGCCGCCCTCAGAGCTGGCCCAGGCATTCGCTCAGACCCGGTTTCACCGTGCCCCGCTGGGGAGCGCCACGTGATCGTCACGATCAACGGGGAGCGCCGCCAGGTAGCCGCCAGCGCTACCGTCGCGAGCGTGATCGAGTCCATGGACGTGGCGCCTGACGCCCGCGGGGTCGCGGTCGCGCTCGACGGCGAGGTCGTCACGCGTTCGCGCTGGTCCGACACCGAGCTGGCGGAGGGAGCGCGGATCGAAGTGGTCGCCGCGATCGGAGGCGGATGAAACCGGTGACGCCGCCGCCGCGCATCGGGGGCCGCGAGCGGAGGCCGATGAAGCCGCTGGCGCCGCCGCTACGCATCGCCGACCGCCAGCTGGGATCGCGACTGATCCTCGGCACTGGCGGCTTTGCCAACCACGAGCTCCTGGCCGGGGCGCTGCAGGCGTCGGGCACGGAGCTGTGCACGGTCGCACTGCGGCGACTGGATCCCTCCTCGCGGGGTTCGATCCTCGACGTGCTGCGGGAGGTTGGGGTGACGGTGCTCCCCAACACTGCCGGCTGCTTCACCGCGCGTGACGCGATCGTCACCGCCCAGCTGGCGCGCGAGGCATTTGCCACTGACTGGATCAAGCTCGAGGTGATCGGCGACGATCGGACGCTGCTGCCTGACGCGGTCGAGCTGCTCGCCGCCGCCGAGGCGCTCGTCGACGATGGCTTCACGGTGCTGCCCTACACGACCGACGACCCGGTCCTGGCGCGCCGGCTGGAAGATCTCGGCTGTGCGGCGGTGATGCCGCTCGGCTCGCCGATCGGTAGCGGCATGGGGATCCGCAACCCCTACAACATCGCGATCATCGTCGAGCGTGCCGGCGTTCCGGTGATCCTCGACGCCGGGGTGGGAACCGCCTCCGACGCCGCCCTGGCGATGGAGCTGGGCTGCGACGCGGTGCTGTGCGCGAGCGCGATATCCCGCGCACACGATCCGGTGGCGATGGCCCAGGCGATCCGCCTTGGTGTGCAGTCGGGCCTGATCGCCCGTGGCGCCGGCCGGATCCCGCACCGCCACTACGCGCAGGCATCGACCCCCGATGAGGGGCTGCCGGCGTTCGACCCCCCGAGCGTCGTCGAATGAGCGTCGATCAGCTGATCGACGGCTGGGAGGCAGCATGGTCGGGTCGGGACCCGGACGCGTTCGTCGAGCTCTGCGCGGCCGCGGTTCAATACGAGGATCCGCTGACCGACGAGCCGTTGGAGGGCCCCGAGGGACTCGGCCGCCATGCCGAGCGCCTGTGGGCCGGCTTCCCCGACGCCCGGTTAGAGCGCACCGGTGATCGCCTGACCAACCAGCGCTTCGTGGCGGCGCCATGCAAGCTGCTGGCGACTCATCGTGCTGCGCTGGAAGGGCTTCCGGCGACGAACAAGTTCGTCGTCGTGCACTGCGTGTTCTACTGCGAGCTGGAGCGTGAGCGGCTCCTGCGGGTGCGCGGCTTCTACGACGTGTATGACGCCGCAACGCAGCTCGGCGTCCTACCCGGCCGCGGATCGCTGGGCGAGAAGGCGCTGTTGATCCTGCGTGGATTCGGACTGCGAGCGGCCCGGGGCGGCGGCGGATGAGGATCGCGATCCCGCTGTTTGACAGGATCACCGCGCTGGACGCCGTCGGTCCCTACGAAGTCCTCTCCCGCCTGCCCGGCGCCGAGGTCCATTTCCTGGCCGCCGAGCCGGGACCCAAGCGCACCGAGAACGGGATGCTGGCGCTGATCGCCGACCGCTCGCTCGATCAGCTCACCGACCCCGACGTGGTCGTGGTGCCCGGCGGCCTGGGCACCCGGGCGCTGATCGAGGACCGCGGGATGCTCGACTGGCTGCGCGCCGCTCACCAGCGCACGCAGTGGACGACCTCGGTCTGCACCGGATCGCTGCTACTCGCAGCCGCAGGGATCCTCGACGGGCTGGAGGCGACGACGCATTGGCTTGAGCTCGACACGCTGGCGTCGCTGGGTGCCACCGCCGTCGCCCGCCGCGTCGTGGTGCAGGGCAAGGTGATGACCGCAGCCGGTGTGTCGGCCGGGATCGACATGGCGCTTACCCTCGCGGCCAAGATCGCCGGCGAGGAGATCGCCCAGGCGATCCAGCTCGGCATCGAGTACGACCCCCATCCGCCGTTTGACAGCGGCTCGCCGGACACGGCGCCGGCGCGAGTCGTCGAGCTCGTCCGCCGCCGGCCCGAGACGTTCTCCTAGTGTCGTGATTTGAGACTGCGCCCAGCCGCTCTGGAGATTACGTGTTGAAGTCGCCTCCCAGGGCCAGCGGCTCGCTGGCGGCCCCGCCAACGTACACTGCTGCGCTTGACGCGCCACTTCCTCACCGGTGCCGAGCTGGGCGAAGCTGAGCTAGATGCGCTGCTGACGCGGGCCATCGAACTCAAGTCGGCCCCGTTCGCCTCCGCCGCGCTGCGCGGCCGCTCGGTCGCGCTCCTGTTCCAGGCGCCCTCCACCCGCACGCGCCTGTCGTTCGAGGCTGGGATCGTGGAGCTCAGCGGCCACCCTATCGTGCTGCGCAGCAAGGAGCTGCAGCTCAGCCGCGGCGAGTCGGTGCGTGACACCGCGTATGTGTTCTCCCGTCACGTGGCGGCGGTCGGGATCCGCACCGGTTCCGACGCGCTGGTCCGCGAGCTGGCCGAGCACGCCACCGTCCCGGTCTTCAACATGCTCACCGCCGAGCACCATCCCTGCCAGGCGCTCGCCGACCTGCTCACCCTGCGCGAGTCGTTCGGGTCGCTGCGCGGGCTCAAGCTCGCTTATGTCGGCGACGGCAACAACGTCGCACGATCACTGGCCGTCGTCGGCGCGCTGGCCGGCGTGGAGGTGCGGATTGCGTCGCCGCCCGGCTATCAGCTGGATCCGGTCGCCGACGCGATCATGACCGACGATCCCCGCACCGCGGTCGATGGTGTTGATGCCGTCTACACCGACGTCTGGGTAAGCATGTCCGACGACCCCCAAAGCGCCGACGAGCGTCGCCGCGCGCTGGCTCCCTACCGCCTCGACGAGTACCTGCTCAACCGTGCCGCGCCGCACGCGATCGCGCTGCACTGCCTGCCTGCCCACCCGGGTGAGGAGATCACCGCCGCGGTCCTATACGGCGACCGTCAGCGCATCTGGGATCAGGCCGAGAACCGGCGTCACGCGCAGAAGGCACTGGTGGAGCTGCTCGTCGCCGAGTAAATCCCTGCGTCAACTGCAGCGTTCCGAATTTCGGACGGGGTGACCCAGACGCACAGACGAACAGCCGTTTGGATAGGCTCGCGTCAGCGTCACGCCTATGAGGAGGCACTACATGCCTGCACCGAAAACCACGTCGTCGGACAGTTCCAAATCGCCGCCAGCCCGCAAGTCTTCATCCGCCGCCAGCCCCACCGCCGAGCGCTCGACGACCACGTCAAAGAGCACGGCCGCCGCCGCGAGGAGCGGCGCCAAGGCCACCGCCACCAGTGCGCGCAAGGCGGCGGGCAAGACCGCCATCCAGGCGAAGTCTGGGGCCACCAAGACCACCCGCGCTGCGCAGGCCGGAGCCCAGAAGACCGCTCGCTCAGCCAGCCAGGGTGGCGCGCGCTCCACCGCCAAGGCGGCCGGCGGCGCGGCTGCGGGCACGGCCAAGACGGCGCGCACGGCAGCCAAGGGGACCGCGACAGTCGCCCGCGGCGGCGCCAAGCGCACCGTGTCCACGGCCAAGTCAGCGGCCACCAGCACGCGCCGCACCAGCCCCCGCGCCGACGGCGTGGTCGCCGTCGCCGAGCAGCTGGCCAGCGCGGTCAAGCCACGTGACCTTGTGATGCTCACCCGCGAGCGCATCCAGGAGACCCTCGACGAAGCCGCCGCCCGCGGGCGCGTCACACGCAAGGACGCCAACGAACTGGTCGCCGAGCTCGTCCGCCGCGGTCGCAGTCAGACCGATGAGCTGGTGGGCGATGTTGAGCAGCTCCTGGAGCGCGGGCGCGAGCAGTTGGAGTCAGCGACCAAGCGCGCTCGCAAGGCCGAGCCGGTTGACCGTCTGATGCGAGGCGCCGATCGCGCCCGACGCGCCGCCGGAGTCGGCCCTGCGTTTCCGATCCTCGGCTACGACGATCTAACCGCCGCCCAGGTGCAGGAGCGACTCAAGGATCTGCGCAAGCCCGAACTGCGCAAGGTACGTACCTACGAGAGTAAGCACGGGGCGCGTAAAACCGTGCTGGGGGCGATCGATAAATCGCTCTCCTGACGCCTTTAGGACATACCCGGCCCGATCAGCCGAGTCCGCTCGGGTTGGGTCTTGGCGCGATGCGTTTGGCGTTCTCCCGCAAGCTCCGCTGATCGGACTGGGCAGTCCTAGGTCGGGCTCGGCGTTTCGATGCCCAGGTCAGCGAGCAGGACGCGGAATCTCAGCGGTTGGCCGGTCAGTTCCCCTGCAGTGCGTCACCCAGTAGCTGCGCGTAACGGTGTCGGAGCTCGTGGAGTGGGCGTTGGGCGCCGTGCAACTCTGACTCGTAGACCAGCTTGGCCGCGTAGCGGCGCAGGTAGATCAGCCGCTTCGCCCGCGCGTGGGAGACGATCTCGGACGGGTCCTCGATCCGCAGGCGCCGTTGCAGCCAGTGCGGGTTCTCGACCAGGTGCTGCAAGAGGAACGCGTAGGCCTCGGTGATGCCGTTGTCGCCGAGGTAACGAAACTCGAACGGGAGTGACGGATCGACGTGGGCGTAGTGCTCGGTGTGCCCGCTCTCATGGAACAGCACGCCGTAGTCGTCGCGCCCGCCCACCGGCGCCAGCACCAGGTAGATCTCGCCCGGGACGCGAACCGGAGCGCAGAAGGCGCGCGGTGACTTGCGCGGCCGCCGCTCGATGCCGAGCGTCACCCGCGATGCTGTGAGGCTTCGATCCCGAGTCCGCGCAGGGTCTCGATCAGGCTCGACACGAGCCGCTGGGCGGGAAACCAAGCGTCCTGATCGGGGGCGCGGAAGAAGCGCGGTATGTCCGCGCCGCGCCAATTCGGCATCAAGGGCCTTGGTCGCCTGTCCGACGGTGCCCTCGACGGCGAAGTCGAGCAGCATCCGCGCCCGGCGCTGCTGGTCGGTCTCCGTGGGGGCCGCGTCGACGCGGTCACGGAGCCGAGCCACGGCGTCACGGGTGAACAGCCCTGCGTGCCGCGCGTAAATCGGCTCGATCTCATATTCGGCCTCGAGCCCGGCGTAATGACGGTAATACGCGCCCGTGAGCTCGGAGATGAAGGTCTCCGCCGAGTGCCGGTAGGCGTCCAGATCCATAGGACTGCCATGCTAGATGCCATGGAGACCGTTCCCATCCGGGCCGCTCGGCCCCAGCGCGGGTCAGAGCTCGAGCTGGAGATCGACTCGTTGGCCTTCGGCGGCGCCGGCGTCGCGCGGCGTGACGGCTACGTCATGTTCGTGTCCGGCGCGGTGCCCGGCGATCGCGTGCGGGTCGTCGTGGGCAAGTCCAAGCGGGCCTATGCGGAGGCCCGCGTGACCGAGATCCTCAAACCCAGTCCCGACCGGATCGATCCGTTGGCCGACCACCCGGGCGCGCCCTGGCAGGTGCTGCCCTACGAGCGCCAGCTGGAGGTCAAGCAGTTCCAGGTGCGGGACGCACTGGCGCGGATCGGGCATCTGGAGAACTTCGACTTTGAGCCGATCGTCCCGGCGGTGTCGCAGTGGCGCTACCGCAACAAGCTCGAGTACTCGTTCGGCGCCGACTCCGAGGGAAAGCTCGTGTGCGGCTTCCACGCGCCGGGACGCTGGAACGAGATAGAGGCGGTCAGCGATTGCCGACTGGCGTCACCGGCGGGCAACGAGGCCCGTGAGCGGATCGTCGCGTGGTGTCGCGCCCAGGGACTGACGGCCTATGACAGGCGCAGCGGCGAGGGGCTTCTGCGCAACCTCGTGGTCCGTGAGGGCCGACGCACCGGCCAGATGCAGGTTCGCCTGGTCACCAGCGCGGGCCAGCTGGACCGTGAGTCGCTGACCCAGGCCGGCGCCGGTCTCGACGGCCTGCTGTGGACGCGCCAGGACGGTGTGGCGGAGACCACGCAGGGCGGAGAGACCGAACTGTTAGCCGGCGTCGATCGCCTGGACGAGGAGCTCGGCGGAATGCGCTTTGCCATCTCGGCGCAAGCGTTCTTTCAGACCAACACCGAGATGGCCGAGCAGCTGTATGCGCTGGCGCTGGAGTATGCCCAACCACACGGCTTTGAGCGCGTGTTCGACCTCTACTGCGGGATCGGCACGATCGCCACCCTGATCGCCCCGCGGGTGGCCGAGGTGTGGGGGCTGGAGATCGTCCCCGAGGCGATCGCCGACGCGATCGCCAACGCGCGAATGAACGAGATCGACAACGTCAAGTTCTTCGCCGGCGACGTGCGGCTGGCCCTGTCTGAGCTGGTGTCTCGGGCCGGGCGCCCAGATCTGCTCATCGTCGATCCGCCTCGTGCCGGGCTCTCGCAGAAGATCGTGCGGCGGATCATCGAGGCATCTCCGCGGCGGATCGTCTACGTATCGTGCAACCCGACGACGCTGGCGCCCAACGCCGCCCAGCTGGTGGAGGCCGGCTACCGGCTGGCGCGGGTGCGCCCGGTCGACATGTTCCCCCAGACCCCGCATATCGAGTGCGTGGCTGTGCTCGACCGCGGGTAGGGCGGAACGGCCATGCGAGCGGTCACGATCAAGGACGGAGAGCTCTCGGTCTCCGAGCACCCTGATCCGACCCCTGGTGCCGGCGAGGTCCTGGTGCGGGTTGCAGCCGCCGGGCTCAACGGCGCCGACATGATGCAGCGCCGGGGGCACTATCCGGCGCCTCCCGGCGCTCCCCAGGACATCCCCGGGCTCGAGCTGGCGGGCGAGGTGCTGGACAGGGGACCGGGCGCGAACCGCTTCAAGGAAGGCGACCGGGTGATGGGGATCGTCAGCGGCGGCGGGCAGGCGGAGCTGGCCGTGGTCCACGAACGGATTCTGATGGCCGTGCCCGAGCGCCTCTCCTGGGTCCAGGCCGGAGGCACGCCCGAGGTCTTCACCACAGCCCACGACGCCCTGTTCACCCAGGCCGGGCTGCGGCTCGGCGAGCGTCTGCTTGTCCACGGCGGTGCCGGTGGGGTCGGGACCGCGGCAATCCAGCTCGGCCGCGCCGCGGGCGCCCGGGTGACCGCAACCGTGCGCAACCCCGATCACCGTGACCGGGTCGGCCAGCTGGGCGCGCAGGTGATCGAGCCTGAGGGCTTCGGCCGGCACGGACCGTTCGACGTGATCCTGGAGTTGGTTGGCGCGATCAACCTGGCCGAGAACGTCACTGCGCTCGCGATCGGCGGCCGGATCATCGTGATCGGGATCGGCGCCGGCGCCAAGGGCGAGCTCAATCTGGGTGCGCTGATGGCCAAGCGCGGCTGCATCCATGCTTCCACGCTGCGTGCCCGCCCGCTGGAGGCTAAGGCGCTCACCGCCCGTGCCATGGAGTGCTCGGTGTTGCCGCTGCTCGCCTCCGGCACCGTAAAGGTACTGGTCGCTGAGACGTTCGCGCTCAAGGACGCCGAGGAGGCCTACGACCGGTTCGCGGCCGGCGGCAAGCTGGGGAAAATCGTGTTGGTTATGGACGAGCGCTAGTGCGCCTCGCGATTTTCCCTTGGGAGATTGCCCGGGGCGCGGCATCAACCCGGGGCGGGGCATCAACCCGGGGCGGGGCATCAACCCGGCGGCAAGGTTTCCCGAGGGGCCACAGCGTTCATCCGGGCCGGAGCTTCGCGCGGGGGATTTCCCTCTGGGAAATCCCCCGGTGGAATAGCCCCCTGGGCTATTCCACCTAATCCCGGTCGATTTCCTCGGCCGCGAGACCCGGTTCGTCCTCGGCGGCGTGGATCGAGCACAGCGCCGGGCCGCCGGATTCGAGCACCGCCTGCTGCTCGGCGGGCGTCAGCTTGGCGCCGCACTCCTCGCAGCTGTCGCCGACTTGTTCGATCGTACGTTCCTCGAGTCCCATCGAAGCAAGTCTACCCGCGCAACGGTCCACCTAGTAAGGGGGGAGATCCTCCCACCACTGGCCCAGCACCCGGAACGCCGACCAGAACTCGCGCTTGGCCGCCTCCTCGTCTAGCGAGTCGTCGATGTTGGGCACGTACAGGGCCTCGATCGTCGGTGTGAGCTGCTGCAGCTCGCCGGGAGAGGCGGTAATCTCCTGGGCGAGCGGGAGCTCGAGCTCGTTGATCACCGCCAGCGCGTCAGCGCCCATCACGACCACGATCTTCGGCGACACGATCGCCAGCTCCTCGGCGAGGCGCGCCACGCACGCCGGATCGGCCATCGCTGGGTCCGCGACCGGGCACTTCACGCACAGCGTTCCGTAGACGGCTAGCGGATCGATCGCCAGGCGCTTGAGCGATTTCATCAGCGCATTGCCGGTGCGACCGTAGAACGCGACCCCCTCCTCGACCTCGGCCGGCCGGGCGCAATGCTTGACCATCACGATGTCGGCCTGGGGATGGCCTGACCCCAGCACCGGCATCAGCTGGCCCCGCGGGCAGTCCGGGCAGGACTGCAGCCGGCGCGCAAATGCGTTGAGCTCGCGGATCGCGCGCTCCAGGTATTTTTCTCTGATCTCGTCGTCGGTTGCCGGCATTGCAGTCCGATTGGACGGCCGGCGAGCTTGTCCTTGCGAGTGCATCAGGACTTGCGCCCGGTGGCGCGCCTCACGCGGCGCTCGCGAGAGGCGCGGCGGGCCGCTCCGGGCATCGCCTTGGTCTGCAGGAACTTCAGCGCCTGCACGTAGAGCAGGCTCGCCGGGTTGCGCACGATGTCGGCATCGCGCAGCGACTCCAGGAACTCCTCCGGGCCGTCGAAGTCCCGCATCCGGATCCGGACCGAGCCGAGCCCCTGGGGCACGTGGGCGTCTGAGCCGGCTCCTCCCGGGATGCGGTACTTGGCGGCGAAGCGGACCGCCTCCTCGTTGAATTCGGAGATCGCGATCCGGGGATTGAAGATCTCGATCGCGTCGACGTCGTCGATCACCTCCAGCAGGTGCTCGTAATCGGGCACCGAGTGCATCCGGTCAAACGGGTGCGGTACGTAGACCAATCCGCCCTGGCGCTTGATCTCGGCGATCGTTTCCTGCAACGTCAGCCCGCGCGGGATCTTCTCCTCGATGAACAGTCCGATCACCTCGCCCTGTTCACCCGTCTTGACCTCCTCGGCGACTATCACCTTCACGCCGTCGGTCTTGGCTCGCGCCTCCAGCGCGCCGGAGATCTCGTTGTGGTCGGTGATCGCGATCGCGCCCAGGCCCCGTGCCCGCGCCTCGGCCAGCAGCACCTCCACCGGCGTCGCGCAATCGTAGGAATGGTCGGTGTGCATGTGGAGATCGACGTCGATCAACGACCTTGACGCCAGCCTGGAGCGCAGCCGGCGGTTGCCCACCGGGTCGTGGCGCCGGCCGGCCAGCTCGTGGTAGATCTGCTCCAGCTCGTCGGCGACCCGCGGCCAGCCGAAGTGAACGCGCAGCTCCTGCGCTCCGGCCCGGCAGTGCGCCAGCAGCTCGGGCTCGGCGATCAGCCGCGTCAGGTGCGCCGCCAGCGTCTCCACGTCGCCGGGCTCGAACACGAAGCCGTGCTCGCCGTCGGCCAGCAGCTCCTCGTAGGCGGGTAGGCGGGAAGCGACCGGGACCACACCGGAGGCCAGCGCGCGCACGAGCACGCCCGGCATCGGTCGCACCCCCTCGGAGGCCAGCACCGCCACGTCGGCGCCGGCCAGCGCCTGGGCCTGGCTGCACTCGCGCAGATCGACGAACGAAACGCGCTCACGCAGCCGGCCAAGCGTGGTCGGAGCGCTCAGGGGACGCGCCGACCACACGGTCGCGTGCCAGTCCAGCTGTGGCGGCAGCGTCCGCAGCGCGCGCAGGAAGACGCGCAGCGCCGTCCGCTCCTCCGTGGCGATCATCACCAGCTCCAGCCGTCCCGCCGGGGCGTGGTCCGGCTGCGGGTCGGCGCCGGGGGTGATAACCCGGTACTCGCCGGGGAAGTAGCGCGTGAGCAGGCTGCGGGTGGCCCGGTAGCTGGCCGTGCGGGCATCCAGGCGGGCGAACAGCAGCCGGGACAGCGGCCCAGTCAGCTGGGTGGAGAGGATCCGCTCGGTGGGGGCGTGAAAGCTGCCGACGTTCAGCGCGCGCGAGTGGCGCAGCGCGACGCTGGAAGCGCTGGGGGCGAACGGCTCGTGGACGTTGATCACATCCAGCGCCAGCACGCTCAGGGCCTCCTCGATCGTGCGCGCGACATCGACGGGCAGCGAGGCCGCGCGCCGCCGCGTGCCGGCGAACGGGAGCACCTCGCCGACGCCGAGCACCAGCGGGGTCTCGCCCGCCTCCTCCAGCAGCGTGTTGGCACGGTTGTGGATCGCCCGCCGGCTGTCACGCACCAGCCCGCTGGACTGCGACGGCGCGATGATCAGCACCGAGTGTCCGCGGGAGGCGAGCTCGCCCGATACGCGCGCGACGTACTGGTTGACCTCGTTCTCGGCTTCCCAGGCGAACGGCGTCACCTGCGCGATCGCTAGGCGCTCCACGGAGATCTATCTTATTGGGGCCGCTGGCGCGGCCTGGTTTCGCGGGACGGCACCGTCGCCATCCAGCCGAAGGACATCGACCACCTGTTCGACGCGATGGCTGTCGGGTTGCGCGTGGGCGCTACTTCGTGGCAGGCTTGCGCTTGGCCGCGGCCGGCTTGGCGACCACGTGGCGCGAGTACTTGGCGATGAACGCCTCGGTCAGCGCGTGCGCCTCGTCATCCGGGCGCTGGTGCATCGGCGACTTCATCAGGTACGAGCTGGGGCCGTCGAGCTGGCCCGACAAGCCGTTGTTGAGCGCCAGCTTGCAGCAGCGCACGGCGTCGATGACGATGCCGGCCGAGTTGGGGGAGTCCCAAACCTCGAGCTTGAGCTCGGCGGTCAGCGGGACGTCGCCGAAGGCCTGGCCCTCCAGCCGGATGTGGGCCCACTTGCGGTCGGTCAGCCACGGCACGTAGTCAGACGGGCCGACGTGAACGTCGCCGGAGGGCAGCTCATGGCCCATGATCGAGGTGACCGCGTTGGTCTTGGAGATCTTCTTGGACTCCAGCCGCTCGCGCTCGAGCATGTTGTAGAAGTCCATGTTGCCGCCGACGTTGAGCTGCGAGGTGCGCAGGAGCTTGACGCCGCGGTCGTGGAACAGCCGCGCGAGGGCACGGTGGACGATCGTCGCGCCGACTTGGGACTTGATGTCGTCGCCGACGACCGGCAGGCCGGCCTTCTTGAAGCGCTTGTTCCAGTAGTCCTCGCGAGCGATGAACACCGGGATGCAGTTGACGAACCCGCAGCCTGCCTCAAGGATCTGCTCCACGTACCACTTGGTGGCCTGCTCGGAGCCGACCGGGAGGTAGGAGACCACGACGTCGGTTCGGGTCGCCTTGAGCACCTCGGCGATGTCGACCGTCGGCCCGGGGGCCTTGGTGATCTTCTGCTTGAGGTACTTGCCCAGCCCGTCGTGGGTCATGCCGCGCATCACCTCGACTCCCAGCTGGGGGACGTCGACGTCGAACTTCAGCGTGTTGTTCTGACCGGAGAAGATCGCCGCCGACAGGTCCTTGCCAACCTTCTCGACGTCGATGTCGAATGCGGCGCTGAACTCGATGTCATGGACGTGGTATCCGCCGAGGTCGACGTGCATCAGTCCCGGCACCGGTTGACTCGGGTCGGCGTTTCGGTAGTAGTGCACGCCCTGGACGAATGAGCTGGCGCAGTTGCCGACGCCGATGATCGCCACCCGCACCTTGTCTGACTGGTGACGGGCCGCGCCGTTGGGGGAGCCGATGGTCGTACTCACGCTGAGGAAGTTCCCTTCTGAAAAAGTGAAATCGCTGCGGCGGACTCGCCGCGCAGACACGATCGTAGTTATCCCGGCCCGCGCCGTTTGTTACACCGCGGGGCCGGTCAGGCCGCCGCTTTGATCAGCTCGCGGCGCACGAACAAGATTCGCTGCACCACCGTGACCGCGCTGAGCGCGGCGAGTACGTAGACGGCGGGGGCCAGCAGCTCGAAGTGGCCGATCGAGGCGCCCTTGGCGAACACCAGCCCGATCGACAGGATCACGACGCGCACCGGTCGCGTGGCCAGGCCCACCTTGCAGGCCACGCCGAGCGCCTCGGCGCGGGCCCGCGTGTAGGACACCATCAGCGAAGCGAGCACGCTGGCCACGACTGCGGCGACCGCCACCTGGTTGTGGCGCGACGCGAAATAGGCGGCGACCGCGGTCAGCACGATCCCCTCCTCCAGCCGGTCAAGCGTCGAGTCCAAAAACGCCCCGAACGGCGTCCCCTTGCCCGACATCCGTGAGTAGCGACCGTCGAGCGTGTCCATCACCGAGCCGACGATGAACGCGATCCCGGCGAGGAAGAACATCCGCCCCACCACCAGCCCCGCGGCCGCCAGGTTGAGCGCGAAGCCGGTCAGCGAGATCGCGTTGGGCGTCAGGCGCGATTCGATCAGGCGCTCGCGCATCAGCTCCTGGGTGAGCGGGCGTTCGCGCCGCGCTCGCGAGCGGCGCGTCTCCCCCGATGGGTCGCCCGCCGGCGGCGGTTTGGTCGGCTGCTGCATCAGTGCTCGAATGCGAGGGTATTTGCGATGGCGAGCACTAGGCGGTCGCTTGCCCGAACGCCCAAGTATCGGGTCTGGCCCGAGCCAGCAGCTTGCCGGCCAGCAGCGCCGAGGTGCCGGCGGTCACCGCTCCCAGGAACACGTCGGTCAGATAGTGATTGCCGGTGGCCACCACGACAAAGGTGATCCAGACCGGGTACATCCTCCACGCCAGTTTCGCGGGCCAACGCTTGACCAGCCGCGACATCGGCCAGCCGATCAGCAGCGCGAAGCAGACGTGCATCGAGGGGACCGCGGCGTAGAAGTTCAGGAATGCCTTCGCGGGTCCGTCGTCGAAATGGGCCGTGCCGAGGAACTGGGAGATCGAGTCGGTGAATCCCCATTCGGGCATTAACCGCGGCGGCGCCGTCGGGTATACCGCGTATCCGACCAGTGCGGTCGCCATCGCGATCATGAACATGTTGCGCACGAAGTAGAACGAGTCGTTGCGCCGCAGGTAGATGAACGTCAGCGCGCCGATCGTGACGAAGTCGTGCGCGTTGAGGTAGGACCAGTCGGCGATGTCCATCAGCAGATGCTTGCTGGAGGCCCAGGCCTGGATGTTCGGCTCGATGAACACGTGCAGGACGCGCTCGAGGTCGATGATCCTCGTCGCGTCGCCGAACGGCTTGTAGCCGTTGCCGTCGTTGATCAGACCGCGGACCACCTGATAGGCCACGTACGCGGCCGCAAACAGACTCACCTGACGCAGAACGTCAGGCCAGCCGCGCGGAAGGACCCGCGCCTCGATGAAACGGAGCCGGCGGCGCATGGCTGCGCGTCATCCTACCCGCGGATTGGATTCATGTCGTCGCCTGGGTGCAGCGCGGCGAGGTAGCCCCGATCCGGCTCAGCGAGAAGCGCATCACCAGCCTTACCGGGCCGGGCCGGTGAAGGATCAGCCGCGTGAGCCCGCCGGCGTCGGTCACGCAGCCTGAGCTCTGGCCCAGCGCCCAGTAGGGACTGAAGTGGACGTGAAGCAGCAGGCTGCCGAGACGTTGCGAGGTGAGCGTGAAGTAGTCAGGGCCGATCGCCTCCAGGATCGCGGCGCCCTGCACGATCGGGGTGAAGTGCAGCACCGCGTATACGTGCCAGTGGTCACGGGCAAAGACATTTCGCAGGTAGGGCAGGCCGCGGGCGATCAGGCTCGCCTCCGGCTTGGCCGAGTAATCCAGTGGCGCGTCGGGCACGGCCACGAAGCGGACCGCGTTGCGGTGCAGCCAGCGCTCATAGGGCAACGCCGACAGCCGGCCGTCGTAGAAGATCGCGTTGTCAGCGACGTCGAGCTGGCGCTCCCAGCCGCGGGCGAGCGGATAGCGCGTCGCGAGCTCGTAGGCTTCCCAGTGCGAGCGCGTGAACGGGACCTCGATCCTGAACGGGGGTCCGCTCTGCATGGCCAGGAAGGAGAGCAGCGGCCGGTAGTAGGCCGCCGACGTCGACGGGTCGCCGGCCAGCGTCCAGACGTCTGAGACCGGCGCCTCCCAGCCGAGGTAGAGCAGTGGCAGCGCCGCCACCGCCAGCAGCGCGGCGCTTCGCCGCCACCACAACAATGCGCCCAGCGGCGCCGCGATCAGGGTTCCCAGCCGGACCACGTTGCTGCCCAACGGCGAGGGCACAATGTAGGCGGCGATCGTGCCCAGTGCGTACAGGACCGCGCCGACGCGCAGCTCGAGCGCATCCTTCCGCGCGGCCAGCAACGTCCCGGCGCACAGCACCAGGATCGGCCACATCGCCGAGAAGGCGAACGGCTCCGTGCCACCTTCGGGGAACGCGATCGACAGCACGGCGATCGGGGCCAGTCCGCAGATCGCCACCGCTAACGGCCCCAGCGCCGGTCTGATGCGGCCCTGCTCGGACCACCCGGTCAGCGCGTACGTGGCGGCGGCCAGCGCGGCGAACAGCGCCGCGACCGGGCTGCAGAGCGCCGCCAGCGCCGCCAGCCCGCACGCCGCCCCGGTGCGACCGCGATCGAGCGCCAGCAGCGCGCCCAGCGCCGGTAGGCAGCCGAAGGCGAAGGTCAGCCGTCCGGTGAAGAGGTTGGTCGCGGTCGCCGCTCCGAACAGCAACGCACCCAGCCAGGCCTCGGGTCCGAAGTGGCGACGAGCCAGCGGCTCGAACACGGCTGCGGTGGCGGTCGCGGCGATCGCCGCGGCGAGCTGAGGGGTGAGCGCGGCCGCTGCCGCCGGGAACAGGAGGCTGTAGCCGACCGTGTCGTGGCCGAGGTACCAGTAGTTGTTCCAGAACCCGAAGCCCTCCACCGAGAACAGGTGTGCGCGAAACAGGTGCGCGGCCAGGTCCTGGGTCGGAGGTGAGACCAGCACGTAGGCCAGTCCGAGCGCCCCCGCCAGCAGCGTCGGCGCCAGGCGTCGCCAGCGCGGATCCTGGATCCGGCGGCCGGCCGACCTGTGCAGGACTCCAGGTTGCGGCGCCGGCCTGCCGGCTCGGCTCACCCTAACTCCAGCGTGCCGGCTTGGCTCAACCAGACTCCACGGGCCCAGTCCGCCTACCCCGGGACCGCGCCCAGGAAGCCGGTGATCCGGGTGATCACCTCGGGCTGGTCCAACCACGGCCAGTGTCCGGCGTCCTCGATCCTCGCGACCGTGGCATCCGGCAGCCGCGTGGCGTACGCGTCGGCGAAGCGCACGTCGAGCCATGGATCACGCTCGCCCCAGACGACCAGAGCAGGGCAGTGCAGTTCGTCGAGCTCGGCCCCCGCCTCGGCCAGTCCGGACGGGTCGATTCCGCGGTACAGGCGCAGAATCGCCCGCTGGGTGCCCTGATCGAACTGCTCCCAGACGGCGGCGATCCGCGCGTCTGAGAACGCCTGCGGGCGGGCGCAGGCGGAACGCAGGATGCGCGCCAGCACCCACCGGGTGGTAGAGCCCATCACCAGCTCGCCGACCAGCGGCGCCCGCCAGGTCCGTGCGAGCTTGAACCAGCGAAAGGAATCCAGCAGCGGGATCGCGTCGCACAGGACCAGCCGCTCGATCCGCTCAGGGTGGCGCTGGGCATAGCCGAGGCCGACGGCGGCACCCCAGCCGTGCCCGACCAGGCAGAAGCGGTGAAGATCCAGCTCGGGCAGCAGCTGCTCGAGGAAATCGATCAGCCCGGTCAGCGTGAAGTCGAGGTTCGAGCCCTTGGCCGAGCGCCCGAAGCCGATCAGGTCAGGGGCGATACCGCCCGCGATCTCCAGAAAGTCCAGCCAGTCATCGGAGCTCGTCAGGGCGTCGTGCAGATAGAGCACTGGGACGCCGCTGGTAAGGGCCTCTCGGTAGAAGACGGGAACTCCGGCGACAACAATCGTGTGTTCGTCGACGCTAATCGGTTCCCACCCGCCCGCAGGATAACGTCTGGCGCCATGAGCGCGAGCGGACCAGACGAGGGCGCGCGTGGCGCGCGGATCCTGTGCCTGGGAGAGGCGCTGGTCGATCTGATCTGCGAGCGACCGATCGAGACGCTGGCCGAGGCTGACCGGTTCGTGCCCCATTTTGGTGGTGCCGTGGCCAACGTCGCGGTCATCGCCGCCCGTGGCGGTGCTCGGGTGGCGCTGGCCGGCGGCGCCGGCGACGACGCGTGGGGAGCGTGGCTGGTGGAGCGCCTGCGCCGTGAGGGCGTGCACGACGGGCTGTTTGAGCTGATCCCGGGCTCACGCACGCTGCTTGCACTCGTCGCGGTGTCAACCGACGGCGAGCCGAGCTATGAGATCTACGGCGACGCGGCCGAGACGGTCGTCCACGCCCTGTCTGAGCGTCTGGGGCCGGCGGTCGAGGCGGCGGCGGCGCTGTTCATCAGCACTAACACATTGGTCGGCGTCGGCGAGCGGGCGGTGACGATGCGCGCTCGCGAGCTGGCGCTGAGGTTCGAGCGCCCGGTGATCTTCGACGCCAACCTGCGCCTGCACCGCTGGTCCTCCCGGGCCGACGCCGCCGCCAGTGCCAACGCCTGCGTGCCGGGCGCGCTGCTGGTCCGCGCCAATCGCGCGGAGGCCGAACTGATGACTGGTGAACCTGACCCTGAGCGCGCCGCGACGGCGCTGCTGAAGGCCGGCGCGCGGATGGTCGTCCTGACGCTCGGCGCCGGCGGCGCGATCCTGCGCGGCGCGCGGCGCGCGGATGCGGTCGGAGCCGGGGCCAACGTGGTCAGTACGGTGGGCGCCGGCGACGTGCTGACCGGAACGTTGCTGGCCCGCCTGGCGCTCAGCGGCTTCTATCCGTCGGCGGTGGCGGCGGCGCTGGTCGAGTCCGTGCGCGCGGCGGCGAGTGCGTGCGAGCGATGGGGTGCGCTTGACTGATGCTGACGCGCCGCGTCCGCGTCCGCGCGCGCGGCGCGTGCGTGCGATCCGCGACCGCCTCCGGCTCGTGTACGGGATCCCCCGCGCCGGGCCGCACGGAGACCCGATCGCTGAGCTGGTGCTGACCGTCCTGTCGCAGTCGACCAACGACCGCAACCGCGACGTCGCCTACCTCGGGTTGCGCGAGCGCTTTGACACCTGGGAGGCGGTCCGCGACGCCGCCGTCGACGAGCTGGAGGAGGCGATCCGTCCCGGTGGCATCTCCAAGGTCAAATCGGCGCGCATCAAGTCGATCCTGCAGGCGATCAGCGAGACCGCGCCGGCGGCGACCGGCGCCGACGGGGCCGGGGCCGGCGGGGGCGGTGCCGGCCGGCTGTCGCTGAATTGGCTGGCGGATCTGACGGTGCCGGAGGCCCAGGCCTGTCTCTGCTCGCTGCCCGGCGTCGGGCGCAAAACCGCCGCCTGCGTGCTGCTGTTCGCGCTGGGGATGCGCGACGTGCCCGTCGACACCCACGTCTCGCGCGTCGGCATGCGCCTAGGGCTGCTGCGCGCGGGGGCTCCGTTTGAGGAGCTGCACGACACGATGCTGGCGATTACGCCGCCCGGAGAGGAATTGGAGTTGCACCTAAACCTGCTGCGCCACGGCCGGCGGATCTGTCACGCGCGCCGGCCCGAGTGCGGCGCCTGCGCGCTGGCGCGTATGTGCCCGAGCGCCGGGAGCTTCTGAGCGAGGGTTTGGATATCTGTTGCCAATATGGCATCGGATCCCCGAAGCTCCGGATTGCGCCCGGGCTTGGGTGACGGGTAGGCGATCCGGCTAGGACGCGGCCCATGTGGCGCCGGCGCCCGATCGCCCGCCAGTCGATCAAAACCAAAACCCAGATCTGCTACGATCCCACTAAGATTTTTACGAGCGTATAGGAGCAGAACACAATGGGCAAAACGATTGGAATCGACCTCGGGACGACCAACTCGTGCATGGCCGTGCTTGAGGGCGGCGAGCCGACGGTGATCGAAAACGCCGAAGGTGGGCGCACGACACCCTCCGTGGTGGCGTTCACCTCGGGCGGTGAGCGGCTGGTCGGTACGGTCGCTAAGCGCCAGGCTGTGACCAACCCGCAGAACACGGTCTTCTCGATCAAGCGCTTCATGGGCCGCAAGGAGGCCGAGGTGCGCGAGGAGGAGTCGATCGTCCCGTACAAGGTCGTATCGGGCAGTGGCGGCGACGCGCGCGTCGAGGCTGGCGGCAAGCAGTACTCCCCGCCCGAGATCAGCGCGATGATTCTCGGCAAGCTCAAGGCCGACGCCGAGGCGTACCTCGGCGAGACCGTCGACAGCGCCGTGATCACGGTCCCGGCCTACTTCAACGACGACCAGCGCCAGGCGACCAAGGATGCCGGCAAGGTTGCGGGGCTCGACGTCAAGCGGATCATCAACGAGCCGACGGCGGCCTCGCTCGCGTACGGGCTCGACAAGGAGTCAGACCAGACGATCCTGATCTTCGACCTCGGCGGCGGCACCTTCGACGTGTCCGTGCTGGAGATCGGCGACGGCGTGTTCGAGGTCAAGGCGACCGCCGGTGACAACCACCTCGGTGGCGACAACTTCGACAAGGCGCTGGTCGACTGGCTGGTCGGCGAGTTCAAGAAGTCCCAGGGCATCGACCTGAGTGCTGATCCGATGGCGCTGCAGCGTCTCTATGAGGCGGCGGAGAAGGCCAAGATCGAGCTCTCCACGACGCAGGAGACGCAGATCAACTTGCCGTTCATCACCGCCGACGCCAGCGGTCCCAAGCACCTGGATATGCGCCTCACGCGGGCCAAGCTCAACGAGTTGACCTCGAAGCTGCTTGACCGCACGATCGCGCCGGTACGCCAGGCGCTCGACGACGCCAAGGAGAAGGGCGCGGCGAACATCGATCACGTCGTGATGGTCGGCGGTATGACCCGCATGCCCGCGGTGCAGGAAAAGGTCAAGGAGCTGACCGGCAAAGAGCCCCACCGGGGAGTCAACCCCGATGAGGTCGTCGCCGTCGGTGCCGCGATCCAGGCCGGCGTGCTGGCCGGCGACGTCAAGGACGTCCTGCTGCTCGACGTCACCCCGCTGACGCTGGGGATCGAGACCAAGGGCGGCGTGATGACCAAGCTGATCGAGCGCAACACGACGATCCCGACGCGCAAGTCGGAGGTGTTCTCGACCGCCGAGGACAACCAGCCGTCAGTCGAGATCCATGTCCTGCAGGGCGAGCGCGAGATGGCGACCTACAACAAGTCGCTGGGCAAGTTCCAGCTCACCGGCATCCCGCCGGCACCGCGCGGCATCCCGCAGATCGAGGTCGCGTTCGACATCGACGCCAACGGCATCCTCAGTGTGTCGGCCAAGGATCTCGGCACCGGCAAGGAGCAGAAGATCGAGATCAAGGCGGGCTCGGGCCTCTCCGACGAGGAGATCAAGCGGATGGTGTCCGACGCCGAGACGCACGCCGAGGACGACAAGCGGCTGCGAGAGCTGGCCGAGGCTCGAAACGGCGGCGAGAACGCCGCCTATCAGGCCGAGCGCCAGCTCAAGGACCTCGGCGAGACGGTCGACGCATCCTCCAAGGAGGAGATCGAGGCGGCGATCAAGGCGGTCCGTGAGTCGCTGACCTCCGAGGACCCGGCCGACATCAATGCCAAGACCGAGGCCCTGCAGACCTCGTTCCACAAGGTCTCCGAGGCGATGTACCAGCGCGCCCAGGAGCAGGCGGCTTCGTCGACCGACGGCGGTGAGGGTGGCGGCCCGACCTCCAGCAACGGCGCCAGCGCCGACGAGGACGTCGTGGACGCTGAAGTCGTCGATGAGGGGAAGTAAGTGATGACGGCAAAACACGATCCCTTTGCCACGGGCGGTCCCGGTCAATCCGGGGCCGCACCGGCCACCGAGGCCGCTCCGCGAATGGCCTCGGCGCCCGGCGCGCCCCCGGAGGAGGCAGGTGGCGAGCGGCAGGAGTCCGCTACCGCGACCTTGGCTGGGGGAGAGCCGGAGCCCGGGGCCGATAATGGGTTCGCTCAGGAGTCAGGGGCGGGTATCGTCCCCGGGGCGGTTGCCGAGCCTGGGGCGGCTGTCGACCCCGAGCCGTTTGCAGACTCTGAGCCGGTTGCGGACCCTGAGGCGGTTGCGGACCCTGAGGCGGTTGCGGAGACGAGTGCAAAGCCCGATGCGGCTGCCCCTCAGTTCGATGACCATGAGGCCGGGCTTGAACATGACCTCGAGGAGCTGACCGCGAAGGCGGAGAAGGCCGATGAGTATCTGGAGCTGGCCCAGCGCACCAAGGCCGACTTTGAGAACTACCGCAAGCGGGCCGCGCGTGAGGCAGCCGCCGCGCAGGAGCGCGGGATGGTCAAGCTCGCTCGTGAACTGCTGCCCGCGGTCGACAATCTCGATCGGGCTCTGGCCGCGGCCCGGACGGCCGGCCCGGCCCATGACGGGCAGCCTGCCGATGACGGATCGGCGACGCTGGTCTCAGGCATCAAACTGGTCCACGCTGATGTAATCGCCGCGCTGGCGCGCGTCGGGATCGAGCCCTTCTCGCCTCAGGGTGAGCCATTTGATCCCCAGTACCACGAGGCGATCGCCCAGCAGCCGATCGAGGGCGCCGAGCCTGGGACCGTGGTCGAGGTCTACCAGCGCGGGTTCCGCCTGGGCGACACCGTGCTGCGCCCCGCACGCGTCGTCGTCGCGGGGTGAGCGGGGGTTCGAGATGGCTGAGCGGCCCGACTATTACAAGGTCCTGGGGGTAGGCAAGAACGCCTCAGACGAGGAGATCAAGAAGGCCTACCGCAAGCTCGCGCGCAAGTACCACCCGGACGCCAACGCGGGCGATAAGAAGGCCGAGGAGCGCTTCAAGCAGATCTCGCAGGCCAACGACGTGCTGTCGGATCCGGACAAACGTAAGGCCTACGACCGTGGAACCGGACCGCTGGGTGGCTTCGGGATGCCGGGCGGCTTTGATCCCAGCTCGTTCGGCGGCGGCTTTGGCGACATCCTCTCCAACCTGTTCGGCGGCGCCGCCGGTGGGTCGGGGACGGGCCCCGGTGGTCGGACGGCGGGCGGCGTGCGCGGCGGTCGTGCGCGGCAGGCTCGTGGGCGCGATCTGGAGACCGAGGTGTCGCTGGCCTTCGACCAGGCGGTTAAAGGCGCGCAGGTGCCGCTGGCGGTGCCCACCTCCCAGCCGTGTCCGACCTGCAACGGCTCCGGCGCCAAGCCCGGGACCTCCGCGAAGGTGTGCCCGGTCTGCAACGGCCGCGGCGTCGAGGCCCAGAGCCAGGGGATCTTCTCAATGTCACAGCCGTGCTCCAATTGCCACGGTTCGGGCACGATCATCGAGGACCCGTGCCCGACCTGCGGCGGCTCAGGCGCCCAGCGCAGCGTTCGCCGGATGCGCGTCAACATCCCGGCCGGCGTGCGTGACGGCAGCCGGATCCGGCTGGCCGGCAAGGGCGAGCCCGGTGTGCGGGGGGCCGAGCCGGGTGACCTGTACGTGATCACGCGGGTGTCGGAGTCGCCGGTGTTCATCCGCAACGGCGAGAACCTGGAGGTGGAGGTGCCGCTGACGATTCCCGAGGCGCTCCGGGGGGCGGTGATCGAGGTTCCGACGCTGAGCGGCTCCAAGAAGCTGCGCGTGGCGCCCGGGACCAAGCACGGCACCGTGCAGCGGCTGCGCGGTGAAGGCCCGGCACGCCTCGGCGGCAAGGGTCACGGGGACATTCACTACCGGTTCGTGATCGACGTGCCCGCCGTGATGACGCCTGAGCAGTCCGCGGCGGTTGACAGGCTCTCGCAGGTGATGAACGGCAACCCGCGGGCCAAGCTGTTCCCCACCGGTCGCACCGGCGGCACGACGGAGGCGGCGGCATGATGGCCACCCGGCGCGTGCGCACCACCACGCGGATTGAGGTGTCCTCCGATCGCGGCGTGTTCATGATTTCGGTCGCCGCCGAGCTGGCCGACATGCACCCCCAGACGCTGCGGATGTACGAGGCCCGGGGGCTGATCGAACCCAAGCGCTCGCCCAAGGGGACGCGCCTGTACTCCCATTCCGACGTCGACCGGCTGCGCCGCATCCAGGAGATGACCGCCGAGCTCGGCATGAACCTCGCGGGGGTCGAGCGCGTATTCGAGTTGGAGGGCCAGCTAGAGTCGATGGCGCGCAAGGTCGCCTCGCTGGAGAAGCGCGCCGTCGAGCTCAACGCCGAGGTGCAGCGGCTGGAGGCATTGCGCAGCGAGCTGCGCGCCGAGATCGTGCCCTACGTGCGCGGCGGGGCGATCGTCCGCTCCCAGGACCTGCGGCGTTTCCGACCCTGATCGCGCCCGGGTCTGCGGCCCCGGGCCAACACTGAGGCCGCCGGCAGAGAGGTGTGCAACGATCAGCCCGCTTGACAAAGAGTGAACAAGGGGAAGCTGCACGCATGGAAAGCAAGGCACTCGATTCTGCTCGCCGCCGCGGGCTCGTCCTGGCGCTGTTACCCGCACGAGGGCTTGGCGCTGGTCTGGCGGTCCTGGCCGCGCTGAGTCTGGCGTTGCTGGGCGCTGGGGTGTCGGCGGCCCTCGCCGCCGGTCCGCAGGCGCATCTGACGCAGCTGGGGGCGGCGCCGGCCGGACAGCTGATCCAGCTGGTGCTGCCGTTGGCCGCCAATGAGGCCGGCCTCGAGCGCCAAGCGCTGGCGATCACCACCGAGGGCTCGCCGCAGTACGGACAGTACGAGTCGGTAGCCGCGCTTTCACGCCACTACGGAGCGTCTCAGACTGACCGCCGCCGTCTGCTCACCTGGCTTCGCCGCCAGGGCGCCACCGCGGTGAAGATCGACGCGACCGGGCTGTTCGCCGACGCGACCATGACGGTCACGGTCGCCCAGCGGCTGTTCGGCACTCGGCTGGGAAGCTTTCGTGACGCCCGCAGCGCCCAGTTCGTCGCCCCTACGGCCGCCGCGCGCATCCCTGCCCCGCTGCAGGGGTTGGTAACCGGAGTGGTCGGGCTCGACACGGAGTCGCTGCCGACGATATCCCAGCCATCGCTTTCGACCTCAAAGGGCTTCGCACACCACGCGGCGGCCAGCGCGACGCAGCAGGCCACCGGATATCTGCAGCGGACCGGCATCGCCGAGGGGTGCCCCTCGGCGCTCGCCGCACACGGCTTTACCCCCAACCAGTACCTGACCGCCTACGACTACGGGCCGCTGATATTGGATCATCTGAGCGGACAGGGCGAACGGGTCGCGTTGATCGAGGTCGACGGCTTTCGCTATTCGGACATCCGCAGCTTCGCGCATTGCTTCGGACTCTCGGTACCGGCGATCAACGGCTATGGGGTTGGCAGCGTGTCCAAGGCGCTGGCCCCGGGCGGAGAGTCCACTCTGGATCTGGAAGTGCTCGACGCGGCGGCCCCGAAATTGAAAGCGATCGACGTCTACGAATCGCGGGCTCGGGCGACCGACGTGCTCAAGTCGCTGACCGCGCCGCTGCAGAACCCTGGCAGCCGACCCCAGGTGATCTCGGCCTCGCTAGGGGCATGTGAAGGTGCCTTTTCCGCCGCGGTGGGCAAATCAGGCATCAACGCCGTGGAGGGCTCGCTGGCCCTGGCCGCGGCCAGCGGGATCAGCTTCCTGGCCTCCAGCGGAGACGATGGCTCGGCGTCGTGCATCGGGCCGGGCGGCCCGCTGGACATGCTGGCGGTCAGCTTCCCGGCCTCGTCGCCGTGGGTCACGGGCGTTGGGGGCACCAACTTCGCGCTCAACGCCGCGAACCAGATCACATGGCAGGAGGTCTGGAACGACACGCCGATCCAGCTCGGCGCCGGCGGCGGGGGGATCAGCCGGCTGTTTTCGCGCCCGAGCTACCAGAAGGCGGTCGGCAGCTTCAACGATCGCGCGGTGCCCGACGTCTCGATGCTCGCTGACGTGGCCCCCGGCTACGTGGTCTACTGCTCGGCCAAGCCGGACTGCGTCGGCCGGCAGAACTCCGACCGCTGGCTGCCCGTCGGCGGAACCAGCGCCGCGACCCCGCTGCTGGCCGGTGGCATCGCGCTGACCGATGAGGACCTGAGGCTCAACGGCCGCCAGGATCTCGGCCTGGCCAACCCGCTGCTCTACGCCCTGGCCACCTCCTCGCTGGCCAGCCAGGTCTTCGACGACGTCACCTCGGGCAACAACGACATTGGCGCGTTCCTGCCCGGCAGCGGCGGGCAGCCGCTCGGGTGCTGCACGGCGACCCTGGGATACGACACCGCCTCCGGGCTGGGCAGCGTCAACGTGTCCAACTTCGCCGCCGCGGTCACCAAGCTGGAGCCGGCGATCGTCGATGTCGGGCTCTCGCTGCCGCGTCAGCTACATCCCGTCGCCGCTCGCCGAATACTGGCGACGGTGACGTGCAGCGGCGTCTGCCTGGTTGCCGCCTACGCCGAGCTCACGATCGGCCGCGGCCGGCCGTTCAGGGTCAACTCCGCCATCAGCCTGCTGCGCCGGGTGCGGAGCAAGACGATCTCGCTCAAGCTGGCCGGCAGTGACCTGGCCAAGCTGCGCTCCGGGCTCGCGGCCCACAGGCGGGTCGCCGCCATCGTCTACGCGGTGATCCTCGATCCGGGCGCCAACGTGGAGCGGCGCAGCGCGGGCGTGAAGCTCGCGATCCGGGGGTAGGCGCGGGCGTCCTGGTCGTCTGGGGCGCGCTCGTCGCCTGCGCGTTCTGGTCGTGCGTGCGCGTTCGGTCGTGCGGGCGCTGGGCATGTGGGCGCGCTGGGCGTGTGGGCGTTCTGGCCGGGCTGGCCCCGCTTGGGCCGGGTTTGCACCGTGGCCGGTAAACCTGCGCAGGCGCTTGCGCCAACCCCGCTCTCGTGCAATAATCTGAGTCCGCATCACTTAGATGTGTGCTACCGAAAATGGAACCTTGATGCAACCAGACCGCTTTACGATCAAATCCCAGGAGGCGATGTCGGCCGCCCAGCGGCTGGCCGACGAGCGCCGCAACCCACAGACGACGCCTGAGCACCTGCTCGCCGTGCTGCTTGAGCAGGACGCCGGCGTGGTCGCGCCGGTGCTGCGCAAACTGGGCGTAGAGCCTGCCACGGTGCGCCAGTCGGTCAGCGTCGCGCTTGAAGGGCTGCCCAAGCTGACCACGAGCGGTGGCCGTGAGGAGCCCGTCGGTGGTTCCGGCGAGCTGGTCCAGATCCTGCGTGCCGCCGAGAACGAGATGCGCGAGCTCAGGGACGAGTACGTATCCACGGAGCACTTGATGCTGGCGCTGGCCACCCATCCCGGTCCGGCGGGCAACGCGCTGCGCTCGGCTGGCGCCAGCCGTGACGCCCTGCTGCAGGCGTTGAGCGAGGTCCGTGGCTCGCACCGGGTGACCGATCAGAATCCGGAGGAGAAGTTCCAGGCGCTGGAGAAGTACGGGCGCGATCTGACGGAGGCCGCCGCCGCCGGCAAGCTCGATCCGGTGATCGGGCGCGATGACGAGATCCGCCGCGTGATCCAGGTCCTGTCCCGTCGGACCAAGAACAACCCGGTGCTGATCGGCGAGCCGGGCGTCGGCAAGACCGCGATCGCCGAGGGGCTTGCCCAGCGCATCGTTTCCGGCGACGTCCCTGAGGGCCTGCGTGACCGCAGCGTGATCGGGCTCGACATCGGCGCCCTGATCGCCGGTTCCAAGTACCGAGGAGAATTCGAGGATCGGCTCAAGGCGGTGCTCAAGGAGATCGCTGACGCGCAGGGCACGATCATCCTGTTCATCGACGAGCTGCACACGATCGTCGGGGCCGGCGCCGCCGAGGGGGCGGTCGACGCCGCCAACCTGCTCAAGCCGATGCTGGCGCGCGGTGAGTTGCGCGCCGTCGGTGCGACCACGCTCGACGAGTACCGCAAACACATCGAGAAGGACGCCGCGCTCGAGCGGCGCTTCCAGCCCGTGTTCGTGGGCGAGCCGAGCGTCGAGGACACGATCGCGATCCTGCGCGGGCTCAAGGAGCGCTACCAGGTCCACCACAAGGTCCGCATCCAGGACTCGGCACTGGTTGCAGCGGCGACGCTCAGCCACCGCTACATCGCTGATCGGTTCCTGCCTGATAAGGCGATCGACCTCGTTGATGAGGCCGCGTCGCGGATCCGGATGGAGATCGACTCCAAGCCGACCGAGATCGACGAGGTCGACCGGCACATCATGCAGCTGGAGATCGAGCTCCAGTCGCTGGGCGAAGACGACGATCCGGGCACGCTGGCCCGGCGCGAGCAGCTGGAGCGCGCGCTGGCCGAGGAGCAGGAGACCTCGGCCGGGATGCACGCCGAATGGCAGCGGGAGAAGGAGACCCTCGGCGCAGTCGCCGACCTGCAGGCCAAGCTCGAGCAGGCCAGGATCGAACTCGAGCGCGCTCAGCGCGAGGGCGATCTGGGCCGGGCCGCCGAGCTCCAATACGGGGCGATCCCAGAGTTGGAGAAGCAGTTCGCCGCGGCTGAGTCGGCTGAGCACGACGCTGCTGGCACCCCGGGCGGCCCAAGATTCCTCAAGTACGTCGTCGACGCCGAGGACGTGGCCGAGATCGTCGCCAAGTGGACGGGCGTTCCCGTCTCTCGCCTGCTGGAGGGCGAGATCGAGAAGCTCGTCCACATGGAGGACCGGCTCCACCAGCGTGTGATCGGGCAGGACGAGGCGGTCGGCGCGGTGGCCAGCGCACTACGTCGCTCCCGCGCGGGTCTGCAGGACCCCGAGCGCCCGATCGGCACATTCCTGTTCCTCGGCCCGACCGGCGTCGGCAAGACCGAGCTCGCCCGCGCGTTGGCGGAGTTCATGTTCGACTCCCACGACGCGATGGTGCGGATCGACATGTCGGAGTACATGGAGAAGCACGCGGTTTCCCGTCTGGTCGGGGCGCCTCCCGGCTACGTCGGCTACGAGGAGGGCGGTCAGCTGACCGAGGCAATCCGGCGGCGGCCGTATTCGGTGGTGCTGCTCGACGAGATCGAGAAGGCCCATCCCGACGTGTTCAACACCCTGTTGCAGGTGATGGACGACGGGCGACTGACCGACGGTCAAGGTCGTACCGTGTCGTTCAAGAACACGGTCCTGATCATGACCTCCAACATCCCGGGCGGCCGTGCGGGTGTCGAGGCCCAGTTCCGGCCTGAGTTCGTCAACCGGCTGGATGACATCGTCGAGTTCGACCCGCTCAGCCGCGAGCAGATCGGCGAGATCGTCGACCTCCAGGTGCAGATCGTGGTGGCTCGGGTCCGCAACCGCGAGCTCGAGCTCGAGCTGACCGATGATGCTCGAACGCTGTTGGGCAACCTCGGCTATGACCCGACCTACGGTGCCCGCCCGCTGAAGCGGGTGATCCAGAAGCGGCTCATCGACCCGCTGGCACTCGCGATCCTCGAAGGACGCTTCGTGCCCGGCGATACGGTCCGCGTCGATGCCGCCGAGGGCGAGTTGGCGCTGGCGCGCGTGGAAACCGAGGCCGCCACGGCGCTGTAGGCCGCGTCGCCGCTGGCCTGACGACCCCCCGACCGCTCAGATCCGGTACAACGCGGATCTCGACCGCCCACGAGAAGGAGAGCCCAGGTGCCGACTTACATCATGCTCACGACGCTCAACCCCGACGGGGTGCAGACGATCAAGAACAACCCGGGCCGGATCAAGGAGGTCAACAAGGAGGTCGAGCAGCTTGGGGCCACGGTGAAGGCGCAGTGGGCGACCCTGGGTCGGTTCGACTTCGTCAACGTGATCGAGGCTCCCGACGAGCAGACGATCGCTCGGGTCTCACTCGAGCTGGGCTCGCGTGGGACCGGTAGGTACGAGACGCTGGTCGCGATCCCGATCGACGACTTCATTGGCTCCATCTGAGCCGCCCGCCACGGGCCCCCGCGTGCTGATTCTCGGCGGCGGGGCTCGTGAGCATGCTCTGGTTCACGCGCTGGCGCGCTCACCGCGCGAACCTGAGTTGCTGTGCGGGCCGGGGAACGCCGGTATCGCAGCCGATGCCCGCCTGGTCGCGCTCGATCCCGAGGATCCCGCCGGCGTCGTGGCAGCGGCGCAGGCGCGCGACGTCGACCTGGTTGTCGTCGGCCCCGAGGCCCCGCTCGTAGCGGGCGTGGCCGACGCCCTGACCGACGCCGGGATCCGCTGCTTCGGTCCCAGCGCGGCCGCGGCCGCGCTGGAGGGCTCCAAGGCGTTTTGCAAGCAGATCATGGTCGCGGCCGGAGTGCCGACGGCCGCCTACCAGGTGGTCGGCGATCCGCAGGCGGGCCTGGAGGCGATCGCCGGTTACCCGACGGTGATCAAGGCCGACGGACTCGCGGCCGGCAAAGGGGTGGTGATCGCGCAGACCGAGACGCAGGCGCGTGAGGCGCTGGACGAGCTGCTGCTTGAGCACCGGTTCGGCACCGAGCGCGTGGTGGTCGAGGAGTATCTCGATGGCGAGGAGCTCTCGCTGCTGGCGCTGTGCGACGGCGAGCACGCGGTCCCGCTGGCCTCCGCCCAGGACTACAAGCGCATCTTCGATGACGACCGGGGGCCCAACACGGGCGGGATGGGCTCCTACTCGCCGGTGCCGGCGGTCGACTTCGAGCGGGCACAGGAGCTCTGCCTGGCCGTCCATCAGCCCGTGCTCGACGAGCTGGCGCGGCGCGGGATCGCCTTTCACGGGGTCCTCTACGCGGGGTTGATGATGACCTCCGCAGGTCCGAAGGCGCTGGAGTTCAACGTGCGCTTCGGCGATCCCGAGACGCAGGCGATTCTGCCGCGCTTGCGCAGCGATCTGCTGGAGCTGCTGGAGGCCGCGACGACGCCCGGGGGTCTGCGGGATGCCGAGCTGGAGTGGGATCCGGCCACCGCGGTCACCGTCGTGCTGGCCAGCGCCGGTTATCCGGCGTCCTCCTCCAGTGGTGACGTGATCACCGGCCTCGACGCGGTCCCGGGCGACGTCTATGTGACCCACGCCGGAACCGCTCACGGCGACCAGGGGCAGATCGTCACGGCCGGTGGGCGGGTGCTGAGCGTGACCGCACTGGGCGCCGGCGCGGCCTGCGCCCGGGCGTCCGCCTATGCTGCCGTGGACATGATCGACTTCCCCGGCCGCCAGGTTCGCCGCGACATCGCGCTCCGGGCGGTGCGATGAGATGACCGAGCAAATGCCACCCGAGCTCGTTGAGGCGCGCTTGGCCGAGGTACTTCCTCAGACCGAGCCCGAGCCTGAGACGATCGCCACCACGGCCTCCGAGATGGAGGACGTCGACGTCGACGCGCCGCGGGTCGGCATCGTGATGGGCTCCAAGAGTGACATGCCCGCGATGGAAGCGGCCGAGAGGGAGCTGACCGAGCGTGACATCCGCTCGGAGGTACGCGTCATGTCCGCCCACCGCGAGCCCGACAAGGTCGCCGACTATGCGCGCAACGCCAAGCTCCGCGGGATCCGAGTGATCATCGCGGGAGCCGGCCTGTCGGCGGCGCTCCCCGGGGTGGTCGCTGCGCACACCGAGTTGCCTGTGATCGGGGTCCCGCTCACCAGCCGAACGTCGGTGGCCGGGGGCCTGGACGCGCTGCTGTCGATAGCCCAGATGCCGCCCGGCGTCCCGGTGGCCTGCGTCGGGGTGGACAACGCCCGCAACGCCGCAGTGCTGGCCGCGCGGATCATCGCCGCCTGAGGCCCGAAGAGCCGCCGCGACATCGTCGCTGATCGCTGATGGTGCACTAGTCTGTTCGGTGAGCGGCAACTGATGGCTGAAGCGATAGTTCATGTGTCCTCGGTGGCGGGCAGCCCTCTGCTCGACTCGACCGGTGAGCGCCTCGGGCGCGTTGACGACGTGGTCGCGCGTCTGGATCTGGCCGATCCGCTCCCGGCAGTGGTCGGGCTCAGGGTCCGAATCGGCGGGCGGGCGATGTTCGTCCCGATCAGCCGGATCGAGCGACTGGAGCCGGCCGCGGCGCGCACCGCGACGACCAAGCTGAACCTGGCCCAGTTCGAACGCCGGCCGGGAGAGGTGCTGCTGCGCGCCGACGTGCTGGATCGAAGCCTGATCAATGTGCAGGTTGCGCGGCTGGTGACCGCGCGTGAGGTTGAGCTCGTCTGCGAGGACGGGACCTGGCGGGTGGCCGGGATCGACCCGAGCTTCCGGGCCCGTCTGAAGCGGCTGCTCCCTCGGCGCTTTCGCGGCCACGACTCCGAGCACACTCAGTTCGTGCCCTGGCGGGACATCGAGCCGTTCGTGGGCCATGTCCCTACGTCACGTCTGAAGCTCGCCTCGCGTCGCCTGACTCGCCTTCACCCGGCCCAGATCGCCGATCTGGTCGAGGCCGCCTCACACGAGGAGGGCGAGGAGATCCTGGAGGCGCTCGCCCAGGACAAGGAGCTGGAGGCCGACGTGTTCGAGGAGCTCAACGACGAGCACCAGGTGGAGTTCCTGCGCGAGCGCTCCGACGAACAGGTCGCCGAGGTCCTGGGCCGGATGGCCTCAGACGATGCCGCCGACCTGCTGCTGGAGATCGAGCAGGATCGGCGGATTCCGGTCCTCAACCTGCTGCCTGCCGCCAAGCAGCTGAAGATCAGAGGGCTGCTCGGTCACAATCCCTCCACGGCGGGCGGGATGATGAATCCGGACTTCGTTTCGGCGCCGTCCGAGGCGACGGTGGCGGACGCGCTCAGCCGCCTGCGCTTGAGTGAGCTGGGACAGCAATCGGCTTCGATCGTTTGTGTCATCGACAGCGCCGGAGTGCTCACCGCAGCGGTATCGCTGGCCGAGCTGATTCGCGCCGACGAGGGCGAGCGCCTGTCGAGTCTGATCGACGCGCCGGGGCCGACGGTGAGCACCGAGGCCGACCTGCCCGAGGTGGCGCGGTTGATGACCGACTACAACCTGATCGCGATGCCGGTGCTCGATCACGACGGTAGACCGGTGGGCATCATCGCGGTCGACGATGTGCTTGAGCTGCTGTTGCCCGAGGAGTGGCGACGCCGCGCGGGGGTGGCACGAGACTGAGCTGTTTGCCTGGAAGAAGCAGGCTTGCGTTGCTAATCTCGAACGCGGTCGCTGCTCCGGCGACAAGGCTGTATCCGATGAGCAACCACGAAACTTTTCCAGAACTAGACGAGCTGCCGCGAAGTAAGCGCCTTGCGGTTGGCGAGGTGGTTGTCACCTGCATTCGGGTTGACCCCCGGGCCTGAGTGACCTCCTGACCAACCGCAGCGGCCCGCTGCGAGTTGGTGAAAGGAGGTCCAGCAATGACGACGGATCAAGGCGCGGACGCGGCCCGCCCGTCGGTGCCGCCGTCAGGCCCGCCGGCCTCAGGCCCGCCGGCCTCAGGCCCGCCGGCGCC